>Ga0065708_1000008_pt1 | contig 93835 bp, 86 predicted proteins | sample Hoacrofraction12_2_FD_59095 | JGI IMG/M metagenome (GOLD analysis project Ga0065708, IMG submission 59095) | Hoatzin crop microbial communities from Cojedes, Venezuela, sample from fiber fraction 12 v1 | ecosystem: Host-associated > Birds > Digestive system > Esophagus > Crop | place: Venezuela... | reverse complement strand
GTGTCTTAACTTTTTCTAGCTGTGCGGCGATGCATTTTACACGCGACGACGCTTGGGAGGACGGCAGCCGTTGTGCGGCATGGGCGTAACGTCAATAATCTCGGTGACCTCAATGCCGGCGGAGTGGCAGGCACGGATGGCGCTCTCACGGCCATTACCTGGGCCCTTCACATAGGCNTTCACCTTGCGCAGACCNAGATCATAGGCCACTTTGGCGCAATCCTCGGCGGCCATCTGAGCGGCATAGGGAGTGTTCTTCTTGGAACCGCGGAAACCCATCTTGCCGGCCGACGACCACGAAATGATTTGCCCTTCGCTGTTGGCGAGCGAGACGATGATATTATTGAATGAGCTATGAACATGAAGCTGACCCATTGCGTCAACCTTCACGTTTCTTTTCTTGGTGACTGTTTTCTTTGCCATGATAATTGAAATCTTTTAGTCTAAACATTTAAATTACTTCGTGGCTTTCTTCTTGTTTGCAACAGTCTTCTTCTTACCCTTGCGGGTGCGAGCGTTGTTCTTAGTGCTCTGACCACGCACGGGGAGGCCATTACGATGACGCACTCCACGATAACATCCGATGTCCATCAGGCGCTTGATGTTCATCTGTATCTCCGAACGGAGATCACCTTCCACTTTGAATTCAGCACCGATAATTTCACGGATCTTGGCAGCCTGGTCGTCACTCCACTCGTTGACTTTCAGGTCGCGGCTCACGCCGGCCTTGTCCAATATCTTTGCTGAACTACTTCGACCTATACCATAGATATAGGTCAATGCGATTTCGCCACGCTTATTCTGGGGCAAATCTACTCCAACAATTCTTATTGCCATTTGTTAATAAATAAATTGAATATGATATACTTCGATTTTCGCGAAAAAAGCATGCAAAGGTAGGAATAAATTGCCATATCCCTGCCCTTGTTACGCTTTTTTAACCAAAACACGGANATTTATCCCTGACGTGTCTTGTACTTCGGGTTTTTCTTGTTGATGACGAACAAACGTCCTTTGCGACGCACAATCTTGCAATCGGGCGTACGCTTCTTTAATGATGCTCTTGTCTTCATATCTGTGTGTTGATTTTTACGATTANCGCTTTATTTGTATCTGAACACTATCCGTCCCTTGGTGAGGTCGTAGGGGCTCATTTCCACCTTGACCTTATCGCCGGGNAGGATTTTGATGTAGTGCATTCTCATCTTGCCCGAGATATGAGCGATGATGGGCACGCCGTTTTCCAATTCCACACGGAACATTGCGTTGGAGAGGGCCTCCACGATGGTCCCGTCTTGTTCGATAGCACCTTGTTTTGCCATATTATCTAATATTGTTTGCCTTCTATCTGTTCTGCTTCAGCGAATGATGAGAGTATCTCCGACTTGCCACGCCTAACAACGATAGTGTGTTCGAAGTGTGCGGCAGGTTTGCCGTCTCGCGTCTTCACGGTCCAGCGATCGGGCATCAGCACAATCTCACGATTTCCCATGGTAACCATCGGTTCGATGGCGATGCACATGGATGCTTTGAGCATCATGCCGTTTCCACGTTTGCCGTAGTTGGGCACGTACGGGGGTTCATGCATCTCACGACCGATACCGTGACCTGTGAGTTCACGCACGATGCCATATCCTTGAGCTTCGCAATGGCTTTGCACGGCGTCGCCGATATCGCCCAAATGACCACCTGCCATGGCTGCATCGATAGCGAGGTAGAGACTNTCCTTCGTTGTTTTAAGCAACTGTTTGGTCTCAGTACTCACCTCTCCTACGCAGAACGTGTAAGCAGAATCGCCATTGAAGCCGTCAAGCAANGTACCACAGTCGATGGAAATGATATCTCCATCATGGAGCTCTGTTTCATCGGGGATGCCGTGAACCACGGCATCATTCACCGATGTACAGATGCTTGCNGGGAANGGTCCGCCATAGGGATTGGGGAAGTTCTTGAACGTTGGAATAGCTCCATTGTCGCGAATGAATTCCTCCGCAATCTTATCCAATTGGCGGGTCGTTACGCCAGGTTTGATATGCTTTGCCAACTCGCCAAGCGTTTTACCAACGAGTTGGTTTGCTCGGCGCATCAACTCTATTTCATCCTCCGTCTTCAGAAAGACTTTCATGCTTACAATTTAGTAGGCTTGGAGTCCGGCTTGACGCGTAGAACGGATGCGGCCAGAATTGAGCAGGCCGTCATAGTGACGCATCATTAAGTGGCTCTCAATCTGTGTAAGCGTGTCAATGACCACACCCACAAGAATGAGGAGCGACGTGCCGCCGAAGAACTGGGCAAAGCCTTCCTGCACATTGAGCAGGCTGGCCAATGCCGGCATAATAGCAATGAAGGCAATGAAGAGCGAACCTGGGAAAGTGATGCGACTCATCACGGTGTCGATGTAATCGGCAGTGTCTTTGCCCGGCTTCACACCTGGAATAAAACCATTGTTGCGCTTCATGTCTTCTGCCATTTGCGTGGGATTGAGCGTTATTGCAGTGTAGAAATAGGTAAATGCGATAATCAGGACCGCAAAAACGATATTGTACAACAGCGAACGGTGGTCAAGCAAATTGCGGATGAGCCAACCGCTCTGATCGCTCGAATACTGCACGATGGCCAAGGGGATGAACATCAGAGCTTGTGCAAAGATGATAGGCATCACATTGGCAGCAAACAGTTTCAAGGGGATGTACTGACGAGCACCGCCGTATTGTTTGTTGCCCACAATGCGTTTTGCGTACTGCACAGGCACCTTGCGCACTGCTTGCACAAGCAGTATTGCCGCACACACCACGGCATAAAGGATGATGAGTTCAACGATGAACATCACCAAGCCACCGCCGGAGATTGCCGTGAAACGGCTCGTTGCCTCTTGGAAAAAGGCTTGAGGAAGACGGGCAATGATACCAATCATGATGATCAATGACACGCCGTTGCCGATGCCTTTGTCAGTGATGCGCTCACCAAGCCATAGGATGAACATAGAACCTGCGGCCAAGATGATCGTGCCGGTAATCATGAACGATCCCCACGTGATACCAGAAGCGAGTGCGCCCTGCGCCTGCATTTTCAAGTTGAGCAGGTAGGACGGTGCTTGGAACAAGAGGATAGCTACCGTAAGTACACGAGTGTACCATTGAATCTTCTTGCGTCCACTCTCGCCCTCACGCTGCATTTTCTGGAAATAAGGCACAGCCACAGCCAATAACTGCATCACGATTGATGCCGAGATGTAAGGCATGATACCCAACGCAAAAATGGATGCGTGAGAGAAGGCACCACCCGAGAACATATCAAGAAGCGACATCAGACCGCCGGCCGTCTGCGATTGCAACTTTTCGAGCAGTGCCGGATTTATGCCGGGCAATACTACGAACGAGCCGAAGCGATAGATGGCGACAAACAAGATGGTGATGAGGATGCGATGGCGCAAGTCCTCAATCTTCCAACAGTTCTTCAGGTACTCTATTAACTTTTTCATTATTGGTTAGATGATTGTTGCGTTACCACCGGCTGCTTTGATAGCTTCTTCAGCAGTCTTGGAGAAAGCGTTAGCTTCTACATCCACTTTCGCTTTCAGTGTCCCGTTGCCAAGAATCTTCACGAGTTCTTTACCGTTGGTGAGACCTGCCTCTTTGAGTTCGGCAATACCGATCTTTGTAAGTCCCTTGCCTTCTGCCAACTTTTGCAGTGTGGACAGATTTACGGCATAATACTCCTTGTGGTTGATATTCTTGAAGCCAGCCTTTGGTACTCGACGCTGCAACGGCATCTGACCGCCTTCGAAACCGATCTTTCTCTTATAACCGGAACGTGCCTTAGCACCCTTGTGACCGCGGGTGGACGTACCGCCCAAGCCAGACCCGGGACCACGACCAATGCGGCGCTCGGAATGTGTTGAGCCGGCTGCCGGTTTCAATTCGTGTAATTTCATTGTAGTTGTTATTTTAAAGACGTTTGACGTTTGTGATTATTCCACCACGTTTACCAAGTGGTGCACTTTACGAATCATGCCGCGGATGCTGGGAGTGTCCTCCACCTCAACGACCTGAGAAATTTTGTGCAATCCCAGAGCTTGAAGCGTGCGCTTCTGGTCAACGGGATAACCAATCTTACTCTTGATCTGTTTGATCTTGATTGTTGCCATAGTTGAACCTCCTTTTTTATCCGTTAAAAACTTTATCCATACTGATACCACGTGTGCCGGCCACAGTGTAAGCGTCACGCATCTGGCTCAAAGCCAAGATCGTTGCCTTCACCAAATTGTGCGGGTTTGAAGATCCCTTGCTCTTGGCAAGCACATCTTTCACACCGACACTCTCAAGCACTGCACGCATAGCACCACCGGCCACCAGCCCAGTACCGGCAGCAGCGGGCTTCAAGAACACTTGTGCGCCACCAAAGCGAGCCTCTTGCTCATGAGGGATCGTGCCTTTCAACACAGGAACCTTCACGAGATTTTTCTTGGCGGCATCTGTTCCTTTTTGGATGGCTGCCGTTACTTCACCGGCTTTACCGAGGCCCCATCCGATTACTCCGTTGCCGTCTCCGACCACAACAATAGCCGCAAACGTAAAGGTTCGACCACCTTTCGTCACTTTGGTAACGCGGTTGATGGCAACCAAGCGGTCTTTCAATTCAACGTCGCTATTTATATTTACTTTGTTCATTGCCATAATCTATTAGAATTTAAGTCCACCTTTACGTGCGCCATCGGCGAGTTCCTTCACGCGGCCATGATAGAGATAGCCATTACGGTCGAACACAACCTGCGAAATGCCTGCAGCGATAGCTTTCTCAGCAACGAGTTCACCTACTTTGGCTGCTTGGTCTTTCTTAGGCATAGTTTCCAATCCGAGCGATGAGGCAGATGCCAAAGTCTTACCGGTAAGGTCATTGATAACCTGGGCATAAATTTGTTTGTTGCTACGNAACACGCTCAGACGCGGACGTTCTGCCGTACCGTTTACATTCTTGCGAATTCTGAACTTTATCTTGATTCGTCTTTCTACTTTCTTTGTTGTCATAATCGTCAATCAATTAAANTTATTTAGCTGAAGCCGACTTACCAGACTTTCTGCGAATCACCTCGCCCTTGAACAAGATACCCTTGCCCTTGTAAGGCTCCGGCATGCGGAACGAGCGAATCTTGGCGCAGATCATGCCCAACAGTTGCTTATCGCAAGATTCTAACATTATCTTAGGATTCTGGTTCCTTTCAGACTTGGTCTCCACCTTCACAATATCAGGCAACTGTATAAAGATGGGGTGTGTGTAACCGAGTGCGAACTCGATAAGGTTGCCTTGATTGCTCACACGATAACCGACACCGACAAGCTCCATTTCCTTTTTATATCCTTCACTTACGCCAACAACCATATTGTTGACCAATGCGCGATACAAACCATGATAGGCTTGCTTCTGTTTTACGTTTACCGGACTCTTCTCATCTATTTCAAGTACAAGATGACCGTCTTCATTTTTCACGATGATAGACGAATCCACNTTTTGCGACAACTCTCCCTTGGGGCCTTTCACGCTCACGATGTTGTCTTTGATGTCTACCGTTACGCCAGCAGGGATAGCTATTGGCAATTTACCTATTCTTGACATAATTCTATCTCCTCCTTATTAATATACGTAACAAAGCACTTCGCCACCAATCTTCTGTTCGGCAGCTTCCTTGTTTGTCATCACACCTTTGGACGTAGAGAGTATGGCTATACCCAGTCCATTAATCACTCTCGGCATGTCCTTGTAGCCGGTGTACTTACGAAGACCGGGGGTGGACACTCTTTTGAGAACTTTGATGGCGTTCTCTTTGGTTGCAGGATCATACTTAAGTGCAACCTTGATGGTTCCTTGGGGACCATCTTCGATAAACTTGTAGTTCAGGATGTAACCTTTCTCGAAGAGAATCTTGGTTATCTCCTTCTTCAAGTTTGAGGCGGGAACTTCCACGACACGATGGTGTGCCATGATGGCNTTTCTCAGCCTCGTCAGATAATCTGCTATTGGATCTGTCATTGTATAAATGAGTTTAATTGATCGGGACTNCCCCGACAATATTAATAACCTATTTTTCGATAATCGAATTTCGCTTCAACGAGAATCACCAGCTGGCTTTTCTTACTCCGGGGATAAGCCCGGCACTAGCCATTTCACGGAATTGGATACGCGAAAGTCCGAACTGCCGGATATATCCCTTGGGGCGTCCTGTNATCTTGCAACGATTGTGCAGACGAATAGGATTGGCATTNTTGGGAATTGCCTGCAGTTTGCGAGCAGCCTCATAGGCTTCGGCGGGATCCTCTGTTGTAGCGATGATCTTTTTCAAGGCCTTGCGTTTCTCGGCGTAACGAGCAACAAGCTTTGCGCGCTTCACCTCGCGTGCCTTCATAGATTCTTTTGCCATGATTTATCTTTATTATTAGTCCTTGTTAGCATTCTTGAACGGAAGTCCGAAAGCCTTGAGCAGAGCATAGCCTTCTTCGTCAGTTTTTGCTGATGTCACAAAGGTGATGTTCATTCCTTGGATGCGATCAATCTGGTCGAGATTGATCTCGGGGAAGATGATCTGCTCTTGCACTCCAAGCGTATAATTTCCGCGGCCATCGAGTTTGCTTTCAATACCTTTGAAGTCACGAATTCGCGGAAGAGCCACACGCACGAGTTTCTCAAGGAACTCATACATGCGTTCACGACGCAATGTAACCATCACCCCAATAGGCATCTTCTTACGGAGCTTGAAATTTGCGATGTCTTTCTTCGAATAAGTAGCAACGGCCTTTTGACCGGTTATTGCCGAAATCTCATTGAGTGCCACATCGATAATCTTCTTATCCTGCGTAGCATCGCCAAGACCCATGTTCACCACAATCTTCTTCAATACAGGAATCTGCATACTCGAAGAGTAGTTGAACTGCTTCTGAAGTGCAGGAGCGATTTGCTCTGCATATGTTTTCTTTAACTGTGCTGTATTCATTACTTAATCTCCTCTCCTGATTTTTTTGCGACACGCACCACATTCTTGCCTTCATGCTTGATGCTAACACGCGTGGGCTTGCCGCTCTTCGGGTCAATCAAGCTCAGATTCGAGATGTGGATAGGAGCCTCCTGCTTTACAATTCCACCTTGGGGATTTTTTGCCGAAGGTTTTTGGCTCTTGCTCACCAAATTCACGCCTTCTACGATGGCGCGCTCTTTCTCCACGAGAACCTTGAGCACCTTTCCAGTTTTGCCTTTGTCCTCACCGGCCAAAACAACAACTGTGTCGTTCTTTCTAATATGCAATTTTGCCATTGTTGTTTCTCCTTTTATATTTAAAGAACCTCGGGTGCCAAAGATACCACTTTCATGTTGACTGCACGCAATTCGCGAGCTACGGGACCGAAGATGCGGCTTCCGCGGAGCTCACCGGCGTTGTTGAGCAATACACATGCGTTGTCATCGAAACGGATGTATGAGCCGTCTGCGCGACGCACTTCCTTCTTCGTGCGAACAATCAATGCTTTAGATACTGCACCCTTTTTAATTTCACTCGTCGGGATAGCGTTTTTAATGGCAACCACGATCACATCGCCAACACTTGCATAGCGACGGCGTGTACCACCGAGCACACGGATGCAAAGAGCTTCACGAGCGCCGCTGTTATCACACACTGTAAGTCTTGATTCTGCTTGTATCATAACTACTTCGCTTTTTCAATTATTGAAACTACTCTCCAGCGCTTTGTCTTCGACAAGGGGCGGGTTTCCATAATGAGCACGGTGTCGCCGACATTGCACTCATTCTTTTCATCATGCGCATGGTACTTTTTCGTCTTCTGAACGAACTTACCATAAATCGGGTGTTTTTCCTTGAACTTAGCTGCAATAACAATGGTTTTATCCATTTTGTTGCTGATCACGACACCCTGTCTTGTTTTTCTTAAATTTCTTGTTTCCATCGGAACCACTGTTATTTGTTAAGTTCTCTCTGACGAAGTTCAGTCTTCAGACGTGCTATGTCGCGACGGGCTGCCTTGATTTGAGCAGGATTTTCCATCGGTGTGATGGCATGTCCCAACTTCATGTTGTTGTACTTTGCCACCTCNGTTTCGATGCGCTCGGCCAATTCTTTCTCACCGAGACCTTTAATTTCGCTTGCTTTCATCTCTCTTAAGCGTTTTTGTCGTAATCACGTCTTACAATAAACTTACATTTCACGGGCAACTTTTGAGCGCCAAGACGCAATGCTTCTTTGGCCACATCAAAAGGCACGCCTTCCACTTCGAAGAGCACACGACCAGGGGTCACGGGAGCCACCCAGCCTGCAGGATCACCCTTACCTTTACCCATACGGACATCGGCAGGTTTGCGGGTGATGGGTTTGTCAGGGAAGATGCGAATCCACACCTGACCTTCACGGTTCATATAGCGATTGATAGCCACACGAGCTGCTTCAATCTGTCGACTATCGATCCATTTTGCATCCATGGTTTTGATGCCGAACGAACCGAAAGCGAGCTGCGTTCCTCTATGAGCGTTGCCTTTATTGCCGCGCCCGTCTTGAGGTCTTCTGTATCTTACTCTTTTTGGCTGTAACATGGTTGATACTTCTTTTAGCGATTACTATTTCTCCTGCGACCACCGCGGCCACCTTGACGGCCACCATTGCCGCGCATACCGGAGCGCTCTTGTGTAAAGTTGGGAGCGAGGTCTCGCTTCTCATACACTTCGCCACGGCAAATCCACACTTTAATGCCAAGCAGTCCCACCTTGGTGAGCGCCTCCGTCTGGCAATAGTCGATATCGGCACGGAAGGTGTGCAGAGGAGTACGTCCTTCTTTGAACATCTCCTTTCGCGACATTTCGGCACCATTCAAACGACCAGAGATTTGCACTTTGATACCTTCTGCTCCGGCGCGCATGGTGTTGGCAATAGCCATTTTAATAGCACGGCGATACGCGATCTTGCCTTCCACCTGGCGAGCGATGTTATTGGCAACGATATTGGCATCAAGTTCCGGTTTCTTCACTTCGAAGATGTTGATCTGGATATCCTTATCATACAACTTCTTCAATTCTTCCTTAAGGCGATCAACATCTTGTCCACCTTTACCAATGACGATACCCGGGCGAGCTGTGCAAATGGTAATGGTCACCAATTTCAGCGTGCGCTCGATGATAATCTTGGAAACGCTGGCTTTGGCAAGACGCTCGTTGAGGTACTTGCGAATCTTCTGGTCTTCAACGAGATTTTCGCCGAAGTCCTTTCCGCCAAACCAGTTTGAGTCCCAACCGCGGATAATACCCAAACGATTGCTTATCGGATTTACTTTCTGTCCCATTCTTATCTTTATTTTTCGTCGTTAGTTTTTGTGTCCACGAACAGCGTCACATGATTGCTACGCTTGCGGATGCGATAACCACGGCCTTGGGGGGCAGGACGCATACGCTTCATTGTCACGCCTTCGTCAACGAAGACTCTCGAGATGTACAACTCGCCATCCTCGGCCTTGCGGTCATTCTTCTGTTCCCAATTAGCGATAGCCGAGCGGAGCAATTTCTCCACATCAGCAGCGGCTGCTTTTTTCGAGAACTTCAGCACGCCGAGTGCACGATTCACTTCCATGCCGCGCACCATATCCACCACATAGCGCATTTTGCGCGGTGACGAGGGTACGCCATTGAGCTTGGCGAAATATTGCGTCTTCAGGGCTTGCTTTCTTGCTTCAGCCGCTATTTTCTTTCTTTTTCCCATTATTCTCCTAATTAAAATGGTTTAGCCCCGTTATTTCTTATTACCGGCATGTCCGCCGAAGCGACGCGTGGGCGAGAACTCTCCGAGCTTGTGTCCCACCATGTTCTCGGTGATGTAAACAGGGATAAATTTGTTTCCGTTATGAACAGCCACAGTGTGTCCCACGAAATCGGGGGAAATCATCGAGGCTCTGGCCCATGTCTTCACCACGTTCTTCTTGCCACTCTCGTTCATGGCGAGAATCTTCTTCTCAAGCGATACGTTGATGTATGGACCCTTTTTAAGTGAACGACTCATAATTTACTTCAGTTTACTTGATTATTTCTTGTTAGCTCGTGCAATAATGTACTTGTTGGACTGTTTCTTGGGTGCACGTGTCTTCAGACCCTTTGCATACAAGCCCTTGCGCGAACGAGGATGTCCACCGCTCTGGCGGCCTTCACCACCACCCATCGGGTGATCGTGCGGGTTCATTACAACACCACGGTTGTGTGGACGACGACCCAACCAGCGTGAACGACCGGCCTTTCCGGATTGTTCCAATGCATGGTCGGCGTTACCCACAACGCCCACAGTTGCCTTACAAGCGCTCAACACCTTGCGGGTTTCACCCGAGGGGAGCTTAATCACACAATAACTGCCTTCACGAGAAGTAAGCTGAGCAAAATTACCAGCCGAACGAACCATTTTGGCGCCTTGGCCCGGGCGGAGCTCGATGTTGTGAACCACCGTACCTACGGGAATATTTGCCAACGGCAGAGCATTACCCACCTCGGGCGCAGCCTCTGCACCTGAAAGCAGTGTAGCACCTACCTGCAGTCCGTTAGGAGCAATAATGTAACGTTTTTCACCGTCTGCATAGAAGAGAAGAGCGATGCGAGCCGAGCGGTTCGGATCATACTCGATTGTCTTCACAACAGCAGGAACACCATCTTTCTCTCGTTTGAAGTCGATGATACGATACTTCTTCTTGTGACCGCCACCAATATAGCGGACGGTCATCTTACCGGTGTTGTTTCGACCACCGGAGGAACGCTTACCGTAAACGAGAGACTTCTCTGGCACGGATGCAGTAATATCCTCGAACGTGCCAATAACTTTGTGTCTTTGGCCGGGAGTAACCGGCTTTAATTTACGTACTGCCATTTCTTATTTAAATATTGCTATAAAAATCTATGGTATCGCCATCCTTCAGAGTGACGATTGCTTTCTTGAACGCAACCTTNTGTCCGCGAATCATTCCTGCGCGAGTGTAGCGCGAAGAACGCTTGCCGGCATACTTCATTGTGTTCACATCTTCCACCGTCACGTTGTATTGGTCTTCCACCTCCTTTTTGATCTGGAGCTTATTAGCCTCCGGACGAACGATGAAACCATAACGGTTGGGAGTCTTATCTGTAATCTTGGTCATCTTCTCAGTGACCAACGGTTTGATGATAAATGCCATATCTGTGTTCCTCCTTTATTACTTTGTTAGAACGCCGTCGATAGTCTTCAGCGAGTTTTCGGTTACAACGAGGACATCAGCATTCAGCACCTTATAAGCGTTGAGCATTGATGCCTCCATCACCTCTGCGCTTTGCAAATTGCGGGCAGACAGATACACATTCTTGTTGCTTTCAGGCATCAGCAGAAGGATTTTCTTTCCTTCGACATTCAGGTTCTTTGTGATGTCCACAAATTCCTTAGTCTTCGGAGTATCCAACNTGAAATCCTCCACAACAACGATGGCGTTCTCTTGTGCCTTATAGCTCAGAGCGCTCTTGCGAGCCAACTGCTTCACTTTCTTGTTGAGTTTGAAACGATANTCGCGAGGTTTCGGGCCGAAAACACGACCGCCACCCACGAGCACCGGTGAATTGATGTCGCCACGACGTGCGCCGCCACTACCCTTCTGACGAATCAGTTTGCGCGTAGATCCGGCGTGTTCGCTACGCTCTTTCGATTTAGCAGTACCCTGACGCTGATTAGCGAGGTATTGCTTCACATCCAGATACAGCACGTGGTCGTTTGGTTCAATGCCGAAGATTGCGTCGTTCAACGTAACCTTACGTCCGGTCTCCTGACCTTTGATATTTAATACGCTAACTTCCATTACTTGTTGATGATTACGGTTGAACCATTGTAACCGGCCACGCTACCCTTCACGATGAGGAGATTGCTTTCCGGAATTACCTTTAACACTCTCAGATTTTGCGTTGTTACGCGCTCATTGCCCATTTGGCCGCCCATGCGCATGCCTTTGAATACCTTTGCGGGATAAGAGCAGGCGCCGATAGAACCCGGCTTACGCAGACGGTCATCCTGGCCGTGAGTTGACTGGCCTACGCCACCAAAACCATGGCGCTTCACAACACCTTGGAAACCTTTACCTTTGGAGGTACCCACAACGTCCACAAACGCAGCATCGTTGAAGATGTCCACCGTGATGGTGTCTCCGAGGTTGTAGTCCTCGTCAAACTTGAACTCGGCCAAGTGGTGCTTCGGTGTTGTTCCTGCCTTCTTGAAGACTCCCTGCATCGCTTTGGTGGTATTCTTTTCCTTCTTCTCACCAAAAGCGAGCTGAACGGCCTTGTAGCCATCCTTCTCGACAGTCTTCACCTGAGTAACAACACAAGGACCGGCTTCGATAACAGTGCACGGCACATTTTTGCCGTCGGCACTGAAAACGGATGTCATTCCGATTTTCTTTCCTAATAATCCTGGCATTTCAATTACTATTTATGTTACTACAATATATTTTTCTTCTCTCGGTCAAGCTGCAGATTATTACACCTTGATTTCCACCTCCACGCCGCTGGGGAGTTCGAGCTTCATCAGTGCATCCACGGTCTTTGCGGTAGAACTATAGATGTCAATCAGACGCTTGTAATCGGACAGTTGGAACTGCTCACGCGACTTTTTGTTCACGAACGTAGAACGGTTCACGGTGTAAATGCGTTTGCGCGTGGGAAGGGGAATGGGACCGCTAACGATAGCACCCGTAGCCTTCACGGCTTTCACAATTTTCTCTGCCGATTTGTCCACCAGCATGTGGTCGTAGCTCTTCAGCTTGATACGAATTTTCTGACTCATTGTTGTCTTTTTGTTTATTATTGTTTATATAACCATTTCGAGCGGACTGCTAAAGAGTCATTTGCTCAGCAGTCCGCTTCGAAATTTCTGTTTACACAAGATCCACGCGGCCCTTCACTTCCTCAAGCACAGCCTTGGCGATGCTCGACGAAACCGGTGAATGGTGATCGTATTCCATCGAACTTGTGGCTCGGCCAGAAGTGATGGTACGCAGAGCGGTCACGTAGCCGAACATCTCTGCCAGCGGAACCATTGCTTTGATGATGCGACCACCGGAACGACCTTCTTCCATGCCTTCCACTTGTCCGCGACGCTTATTCAGGTCGCCTATCACGTCGCCCATGTTTTCCTCGGGTGTCACCACCTCAAGTTTCATCACGGGCTCCATCAGCACGGGGCCGGCCTTGGCGCAAGCATTCTTATAGGCGTTGCGCGCAGCGAGTTCGAACGACAATTGGTCGGAGTCCACGGGGTGGAAGCTACCATCAAGGAGCGTCACCTTCAAGCTGTCCATCGGATAGCCACCGAGCACACCGTTCTTCATAGCATCCTCGAAGCCCTTCTGTACGGAAGGAATGAACTCCTTGGGCACGTTACCGCCCTTCACTTCATTCACGAACTGCAATCCGCCGTTCTCCTTGATGTCGTAGTCTGCGTCCACGGGGCCAACGTTCACGATGATATCTGCGAACTTACCGCGACCACCCGACTGCTTCTTGTAAACCTCGCGAAGGTTCACCTCCTTGGTGATGGCCTCTTTGTAGTTCACCTGCGGCTTACCNTGGTTGCANTCCACCTTGAACTCGCGCTTCAGACGGTCGATAATGATGTCCAAGTGGAGCTCACCCATACCCGAGATCACGGTCTGGCCGCTCTGCTCGTCTGTACGCACGGTGAACGTGGGGTCTTCTTCTGCCAGCTTAGCCAAACCATTGTCGAGTTTGGCGATGTCGGCCTGACTCTTCGGCTCCACAGCGATAGAGATCACGGTATCGGGGAAGGTCATCGACTCCAGCACGATGGGGTGTTCCTCATCGCAGAGGGTGTCACCCGTGCGAATATCCTTGAAGCCTACACCGGCACCGATATCACCGGCAGCAATCTCCTCAACAGGATTCTGCTTGTTGGAGTGCATCTGGAACAAGCGGCTCACACGCTCTTTCTTACCCGTGCGGGGATTGAAAACATAGGAGCCGGCTTCCACTTTGCCCGAGTAAACGCGGAAGAACACCAAACGGCCAACATAGGGGTCGGTGGCAATCTTGAAAGCCAAGGCCGATGTGGGATCAGCCTCGGTCGGCTTGCGGTCTTCCTCTTCGTCGGTGTTGGGGTTGGTGCCCACGATGTTCTCGGTGTCCACCGGCGACGGCAGGAATGCGCAAACATAGTCGAGCAATGTCTGCACGCCCTTGTTCTTGAACGACGAACCGCAGAGCATCGGCACACACTTCAGTGCCAGCGTACCCTTGCGGATGGCGGCGATGATTTCCTCTTCGGTGATGGTCGAAGGATCGTCAAAATACTTCTCCATCAGTGACTCATCAAACTCGGCGGCCGATTCGAGCAGCTTGTCGCGCCACTCGTTACACTCGTCCACCATGTCGGCGGGAATCTCCTCGATGTCGTATTCTGCACCCATGGTCTCATCGTGCCAAAGGATAGCCTTCATCTTGATGAGGTCCACCAAGCCCTTGAAGTTCTCTTCTGCACCGATGGGACAGCAGATGCTCACAGGATTGGCGCCCAGCACATCCTTCATCTGGCGGAGCACATCGTAGTAGTTGGCACCAGAACGGTCCATCTTGTTCACGTAACCCATGCGGGGCACGTTATATTTGTCGGCTTGACGCCAAACAGTCTCCGACTGGGGCTCAACGCCACCCACAGCGCAGTAGGTAGCCACAGCGCCATCGAGCACACGCAGCGAACGCTCCACCTCTGCGGTGAAATCCACGTGTCCCGGAGTGTCGATCAGGTTGATCTTGTACTGTTTGTTGTCGTATTTCCAGAAGCAGGTGGTAGCAGCCGACGTGATAGTAATACCACGCTCCTGCTCTTGAGCCATCCAGTCCATGGTGGCTGCGCCTTCGTGCACCTCACCAATCTTGTGGGTCTTGCCCGTGTAGAACAAGATGCGCTCAGAGGTTGTAGTCTTACCGGCATCGATGTGAGCCATGATACCGATGTTACGTGTCAAATGTAAATCGTGCTTTGCCATTTGTTTACTTACCCTTTCTCTTTTATCTTTCTACCTTCTTGATTAGAAGCGGAAGTGAGCGAATGCACGGTTGGCCTCAGCCATGCGGTGCATATCCTCCTTACGCTTGTAGGCACCACCTTGGTTGTTGAAGGCATCCATAATCTCTGCAGCCAGGCGATCGGCCATCGACTTGCCGCCGCGCTTGCGTGCAAACTGAATCATATTCTTCATCGAGACGCTCTCTTTGCGGTCGGGGCGAATCTCGGTAGGCACCTGGAACGTAGCACCACCAATGCGGCGGCTCTTCACCTCCACCAGCGGCGTGATGTTGTCGAGGGCCTGCTTCCATATCTCGAGAGCAGATTTCTCCTCGTTGCCCATCTTCTCTTTCACGATGTCGAGGGCCTTGTAGAAAATCTCATACGACGTATTTTTCTTTCCGTCGTACATCAAATGGTTCACAAATTTGGAGACCTTTTGGTCGTTGAAGACGGGATCCGGCAGGATCACGCGCTTCTTTGGTTTTGCTTTTCTCATTTTGTTTTTGAATGATTTTATTCTGCGTGGGGCTGTTTGTCTTTGTTCTTCAACGCCCGCTCTCGGGCATTTACTCAACCTGTGTCAACATTTCTCCAGCAAAACGATTTCTTTTTGTCTTTAAAGTAAGCGTCCGGCTCCGGCTATCTCCAGCAGTAGAAGGACGCTTGGCTTTTGTCGGCCTCGGCTTATTTCTTAGCCTTGGGACGCTTGGCTCCGTACTTCGAGCGGCGCTGTGTGCGGTTGGCCACGCCGGCGGTGTCGAGTGTGCCGCGCACAATGTGGTAGCGCACACCGGGGAGGTCCTTCACACGACCACCGCGCACCAGCACGATGGAGTGCTCCTGCAGGTTGTGTCCTTCTCCGGGAATGTAGGAGTTCACTTCCTTTTGATTTGTCAAACGAACACGGGCAACCTTGCGCATTGCCGAATTAGGCTTCTTCGGGGTCGTGGTGTACACGCGTACACAAACGCCTCGACGCTGGGGACATCCGTCCAAAGCGGGCGACTTGCTCTTGTCCACAAGCGCCTTTCTGCCCTTTCTTACCAGTTGTGAAATAGTAGGCATTTTGTTTTTCTTTTTAATTTATATTATTGTATTTACTTATGTTCGTTGGCGATTAAACGGCTATTCGGGCCATTTTGGGGTGCAAAGGTACGACTTTTTATTGATTATCCAGCACCCTCCTGAAGGAAAACTGCCAGAAAATTGTCATTTTAATAAAGAATAACAGTTTTATGGTTTGTTAAGTTGCACGATTCCAGCAATGGAGAACCATTTTGGGGGCGCCATCGGAGGAATCTTTTGCCGCTGACAGAGAAATCCCTAACCATTGACGATGAAACGGGCGGACACACATCGCACTTCATATACATCTAATACGCGCACGCGACGGCAGACGGCGCTTACCACTCCACTTGACACCGCCGGACGTCATCTTATATATACGCGCGCGCGACGGCAGACATCACATCGGCACGCATGGTACAGGTGTAGGTGTCATCTTATATATATACGCGCGCGCGACGGCGGGTCATTCACAGCAGCCCTATGCCCATCCGAAACCGACACGGCGCGCACTGAAGACAGAAATTAGGCGTTGTCGGTCGCTGCTTCGGGCTCTTGCGGTGCGAGATGGAGGGCTTCGATGGCCTCGGTTGCCGAATCAGTGAGCGTGAGGCGGAGGTTTTTGTATTTACCATCGCTCACCAACTTTTCTAGGAACGGGAACACGGGGATGTCGTCGGTCCAGAATTGGCGACCGAGAAACACCATCGGCGAAGATATGCCGAACGTGAGATAATGGTTTTGCACGGCTTCTTGGAAGATTTCCTGCATGGTTCCGGCGCTGCCGGGCGTGAAGATGATGCCGCCGTATGCGATGGTGAGGATGGTGTCTTCGCGGATGCTGTTGTCGAAATACTTTGCGATGTCGGTGGCAAACGGCGTGGTGGGCTCGTGCCCGTAGAGCCACGTGGGAATGCCGAGGCTGTGATAGCGATGCTGCGGGTAGCGACGGCGCACACTGAAAGCCGTGTCGAGCCATTCGTCGGTGCCAAACGACGGTGCCGCGGCCATCGTGGCGAGGGCTTCATCTACGGCGGCGTCGCGCTGTCCGGCCAGCCACGCACCTAGGTGAGTGGCCTCCATGGCACCTGGTCCGCCGCCGGTCACCATGAGCGCGCCCTGTTCTGTGAGCCGTTTAGACAGCCGCACAATCTCGCGAAACATGGTATCGGTGCGGGGCAAGCCATGGCCTCCCATCACACCCACCATCCGCATGGGGTCGTGGCGGTCGAGAAACGCCTTCAGCGCGCGGTCCATCCCATAGTCGTGCAGGGCGCGGGCGAGCATTTCCTCCTCGCTGCACGAGTGTTTGCCCGTGGCCAGAAAATGAGCATAAACGGCCGCATCGTGGCCGCCATTATAGAGGGTTTCGGGCGTGTAGAGCGCCCGCGGCGTGGTGTCGTAGGGCACGCCGGCGAGATATTCGGTGATGTGCTCAAAGGCATGGAAGTCTGAAACAGAAATCATAATCCGCTGTTTTTGTGTGCGAAGATACACATTTTTTCGCAATAAATCCACCCTTCCGGCCGTTTTTCTCCGCCAGCTGCATTGCCGATGCCCAACATCTAACATCTGCCACTTCCCCACCCCGCGATGAGCAAAATAGTATCAGTTAGAGGTGCCCACTTGACTTTTTTTGACCACCCCTGCGAGGCTACTTTTCCCATTTTGTTCAAAAAGTGTGCTCNGGGCGCAAAAAACTCAAAAATTCCATAAAGTTATCTATACGATTATCTCTCAACGANTTACAACAAAACTATTATTTTCGTAAAAAAGCCGCATTGACGGGCGTTTTCCAATCCAATGGTTTTGGTCGCGCTATCCATTGGTTTTGCACTCGCTATCCATTGGTTTTCGACTCGCTATCCATTGACGGCGCGATCCAAAACCAATGGATAGCGCGACCAAAATCAGNGGATTGAAAATCGAAGGGCGCCAACCGTGAAATCCAAGACCACCGATCTTGCACTCTCGGGGCACNAAAACGGCACTTTTTGCCCCCTTGAAGATGGTCAAAAAAGTATCAGTCGGCCCGTTTCACCGACACTATTTTTACATCACTCCGACAGCGGCGACCATTATCCCCCAACAGTGGAAAAGCAGCGNGCCGTTCAAAAAAAGCGGAGGCGAATGTGAGGACCGACAAGAAAAAATGCTTACCTTTGCCCGTTGATAAACCATCAACGAAACAGACCAACCCCACAATACAGCCCTATGGACGACGCCCAATTTGATGACATCCGGCCCTATCGCGAAGACGAGATTCCGGCGGCGATGCAGCGCATTGCCCACAGTCCGTCGTTCGCGCTGCTGGCTTCTTATGTTTATCCCGACGAGCCCGTTGACGCCGTGCGCCGGCGTGTGGAAGGCTATCGCTCCGTGCGGCAGTTTCAAACGGAGGCCATGCGGCGGGTGAACGAGCGCGTGGTGGAAAACAGCATCTCCGAGTTCACGTGTGCCGGACTGCAACATTTGTCGCCCTCGGGCAGTTATCTCTTTGTGTCCAACCACCGCGACATCATGCTCGATGCCAGCCTGTTGCAATACATCTTTGTGGTCAACGGCTTCGACACCACGGAGATTACGTTTGGCGCCAACCTGATGACCAATCCCACGGTGGTTGACATCGGCAAGTCAAACAAAATGTTTCGCGTGGAGCGCCCCAACGGCAATCCAAAGGAGTTCTACCGCCAGTCGCTTCATTTGTCGGAATACATCCGCTACGTCATCACCGAGCGGCGGCAATCCGTGTGGATAGCGCAGCGCAACGGACGAACGAAAAACGGCATCGACGCCACCGACCAGGGCATCGTAAAGATGTTTTGCATGAGTTGTCCGAACGACAAAATCAAAGCGTTGGCCGAGCTCCGCATCGTGCCCGTCTCCGTGTCTTACGAGTGGGAACCGTGCGATGTGCTGAAGGCGCTCGAGCTCTACGAGTCGCAATTCACCAAATACACGAAGAAGCCAGGAGAAGATCTCAACAGCATCATCACCGGAATTGTGCAATACAAGGGGCGCGTTCACATCGAATTGTGCGTGCCGCTGGCACCCGCCGAGCTTGGCGCCTTTGAGCAGCTCACCAACAATGAGTATCACAAAGCCGTGGCCAAGCTCATCGATCGCCGCATCAACACGGCCTACCGGCTCTATCCCAACAACTATGTGGCCCACGATTTGCTCTTCGGCAACACGCGCTATGCCGACCAATACACGCAGGCGGAGCGCGAAGCCTTCGAGCACCACCTGGCCCGTCTCGCGCGCTATGACACGTGCGACCAAGACCGGCTGCGCGAAATATTCTTGGGCATCTATGCCCATCCCGTGGACAACAAGAACGTGGAACGATGATCAAGCATCTCTTGCGCCTGTTCGACTACATGCGGCGCCACCGCGCGCTGCGGGCCACGCTGTTTGTGGTGGTCACGGCCGTGCTGTGTGTGGCGGCGCTTCGTCTCCACTATGAGGAAGACATCTCGCGATTTCTCCCCATCGACAAAGGCAGACAAGAGGCGCTGCGGGCCTATCAAGACGCAGCCGGAGCCGACAACTTCGTGGTGGTGGCCACTCTGCAAGACACGGCCCGCCACGATCCCGACCTCATCGTTGCGGCCATCGACGCCTTTGCAGATGCCGTGNAAAGCAGTGGCGGCGAGGCTTCTACGCTCCCGCTCACCTATCGCATCGACATGGAGCAGGCCGCCGGCACGGTCGCTTTTCTCTATCGCAACATCCCCTATTTCATGCTGCCCGCCGACTATGCCCGCATCGACACGCTGCTGGCACAGGCCGACTATGTGGACCGAGTCTTGGAGCGCGACAAGCAGATGCTGATGTTTCCCGGCGCGGGCCTTCAGGGCGACAACATCGGGCGCGACCCGCTCGCTCTGTTTGCGCCCGTGGCAGAACGGCTGCGCGGCCTTGCGCCCAACGGCGGCTACGAGTCGTATGGCGGCTATCTCTTCACGCCCGACATGAAGCACGCCGTCGCCGTGATGCGTTCGCCCTATGGTTCGAGCGAAACAGAGCACAATGCGCAACTGCTCGACACGCTGCAACGGTGTGCCCTTCTGGCGGCCGAGCACGTGGAGGGCACCGCGGTTCACATCACCGGTGGGCCCGCCATCGCCGTAGGCAACGCATCGCAGATGAAGCAAGACAGCGTGCTCTCGGTGTCGGTGGCCGTGGCGCTCATTCTGTTGCTGCTGGCGGTGGCTTTCCGAAGCACCAAAAACATCGTGCTCATCGCCCTCTCCATCGCTTGGGGATGGCTGTTCGCGCTGGGCGGACTCGCCGCGCTCCATTCCCACGTGTCGATCATTGTGCTCGGCATTTCGTCGGTTATCCTCGGCATCGCCGTCAACTATCCACTCCATCTCATCGCGCATCTCTATCACACCGACAGCGTCCGCGCGGCGCTCAAAGAGGTGGCGGCGCCGCTCGTGGTGGGGAACATCACCACCGTGGGCGCCTTCTTGTGCCTCGTCCCCCTCAACGCCGAAGCCCTTCGCGACTTGGGTTGGTTTAGCTCGTTCCTGCTGGTGGGCACCATCATCTTTGTGTTGCTGTTTCTTCCCCACATGGTGAAGCCTCATCGGCCCGTGCACACGCCGTTGCTCGACCGCGTTTGCAACATCTCATTGGAGAACAAACCGGCCGTGGTCGTGGTGGTTTTGCTGCTCACGGTGGTGCTCGGTGCCTTCAGTCTGCGCGTGAAATTCGACACCAACATGGCGCATCTCAACTACATGACTGCCGAGCAACAATCGCTGCTCAAGGCCTTGGAGAGCGGGGCGGCGGGCATGCGAGACGGCGCCGGCGGCGGGCACGACAGCGCCACGCCCCACGCGGCGCCCTCCACGCCCCTCTATGTGGTGTCTTCCGACGCCACGGCCGACGGCGCGCTCGACAAGAGTTTGGCCCTGCAGACCCGCATCGACACCCTGCAAGCCTGCGGCGCCATCATCTGCCAGACGGGGTGCACCGACTTCATCATCTCCGAGCGGGCCCAAAAAGAGCGGCTCGCACGGTGGCAGGCGTTTGTGGCGCAGCGCGGCGACAGCCTTGAGCAGACGCTCCGTCGCTCAGCTGCCGCAGCCGGTTTCGCCCCCGATGCGTTCAACGAGTTTGCCGGAATCCTGCACGCCGACTACGCGCCGCAGCCTCTTTCCCACTTCGCCCCGCTCACCGAGGGCGTGTTTCGCACCCACCTCAGCGCCGACAGCGCGGCCGGCCGGTTCTGCGTCATCGATGTGCTCGCCGTGGCCCCCGACGAGGCCGACAGCGTGAGCGCGCTCATCAACGATGCCGCCCGTGGCAGCGACTGCTTCGACATCAAGAGTCTGAACAGCACAATTGCCAACAACCTGTCCGACAATTTCAACTACATCGGATGGGCCTGCGCCGTGATTGTATTCTTCTTCTTGTGGTTCTCGCTCGGCAGCATCGAACTCGCCATGCTCTCNTTTTTACCCATGGCGATAAGCTGGTTGTGGATCTTAGGCATTATGGCGCTCGGCGACATCCGTTTCAACATCGTCAACATCATCCTTGCCACGTTCATCTTCGGGCAAGGAGACGACTACACCATATTCATGACCGAGGGCTCGTCCTACGAGTATGCTTATCGGCGCCGTCTGCTTCCGGCCTACAAGCGGTCCATCATGCTCTCGGCGCTCATCATGTTTATCGGCATCGGTAGCCTCATCCTGGCGCGTCATCCGGCGCTGCGCTCGCTGGCTCAGGTCACCATCGTGGGCATGTTTTCCGTGGTGCTGATGGCCTATCTGCTGTCGCCTTGGTGTTTCAATCTGCTGGTGCGCCGCCACGGTCGCTACCGTCTGCGCCCCCTGTCGCTGCGCTCGATGGGTGCCACGGCCGTGGCCCTGATGCGCGGCGGATGGCGCTTGGCATACATCTATATAANAGGGNGCCGACAAATGAGCACCGGCCAAGTGCCCGAAACCCGCCNATTGCAGTTTCGCCAAACAGTGAGCCGCCACTGCGGAGCGCTGCTCCACGGACTGCCGGGCGTGGCCTTTGCTACCGATGTGCCCAAGGGCGAAGACTTTTCGCGGCCGGCTCTCCTTGTGATGCGCCGCGCATCGCTCAAGGAAATGCTCGTGGCGCTGGCGCTTTGTCCGCGAGCCGTGGCCGCCATGCCCGTGGAGAAGAGCCATCGTGGCGCAGTGGGGCGCATCCTCGGGTGGCTCGACGTGCCGACCGAGGGCGGTGCNGACCGTTTGCAGGCCATCGTGGCGCAGGGATGCTCTCCGGTGGTGTTTGCCGAAACGCTCGCCGGCGACAAGGGCGAAGCGCTGCTGCACAGTGCCGCCGCAATGGCGCTCAAGGTGGTGCACATCACCACCCACGGGCTCGACGATGTGTGGCCCGACGGGCTGTGCACGCTCTATGATGGCACCATCACCGCCACCGCGGGCACCCGCGAACCGTTGCCCGCCACGGCCGCTGCGCTTGCCGAAGAAAGCCGTAGCCGCTACCATCGGATGGCCCTCCAATTGGAAACGCCTGAATATTTCCGTGCATTGGTGATCGACCGCTACCGCTATAAGGGTGCTGATGTGGCGAGCAGCGTGAGTCGGCGCCTGAAGCAACTCGACGACTACCGCCAACGTGCCACTGAGGCCGATCGTGCCATCGACGGCACTTTCAGCGACGAGGGCCATGGCGAATACGCGCTGCTCTATGCGCTGACCCACCCCGACCGACGCGTCAGCACGACTTTGGCCGACGCCGACCGCGCCACGCTGGCCATTCACAGCGCGGAAGGGATAGCCGACAATCTCACCATCGGGGTGGAGCCGCAAGGATGAGCGCCCCGAAAAGCCTCATATCACGAACACAACATCAAACAACAATATGTCTGAAACTCTGAAACAACAAATCCGCGCACTGCTCGAAGACGCGCTGCCGCTGGTGGATCTCGACTCCAATTTTCTGTTTTCCGAACTCGATTCGCTGGGCGTCACCACCATTCTGATGCGGCTCTCCGATGCCTATGGCATTCAACTCGACACCACCGACGCCACGCCGCGCAACCTGAAAACGCTCGACAGCATCGCGGCGCTCGTNGAACAGAAACTGGCGGCCAAGGCATGATGACCATCGAAGACCACATCGCGCAACACGCCGCAACGCAGCCNGAAANGGCAGCCATCGTGACGGCCGGCAGCGTGATGACCTACGCCGATNTGCAAAAGGCCNTGGCGGCGAAGGCCCAATCGCTGCGCAACAACGGATTGCGCCGCGGTGAGGCGGTGCCATTGCGCGCCACATCGACCGCCGAAACGCTCATTGACTATTTCGCCATCCACTGNGCGGGCGGCGTGGCGGTGCCCATCGACAAGGGCGCGGAGCCTGCCCCACTCCCCTCGTTTCCCGTGCCCAACGATGCCGCCGACATTCTTTTCACCACAGGAACCACGGGCCGCTCCAAGGGCGCCGTGGTCAGCCACCGCGCCATCGCCGCCAACGCCGAAAACCTGATCTGTGGACAAGGCTTCACGCCGGAGCTGCTCTTCGTGATCAACGGCCCGCTCAATCACATCGGCAGCTTGTCGAAAGTGTGGCCCGTGATGCAGGTGGGCGGCACGATAAGNCTTGTGGACGGACTGAAAGACTTCAACGCATTCTTTGCAGCCTTCGACTTTCCGGCCACAAAAACCGCCACCTTTCTNGTGCCCGCCGCCGCACGCCTGCTGCTCCAAATGGCGCCCCANCGCATGGCGGCCCTCAGCCAGCGCATGGATTTCATCGAACTGGGCGCCGCTCCCCTGCCCCNCCAAGACATGCTGACACTGTGCCACACCTTCCCCAACAGCCGCCTCTACAACACGTATGCCTCCACGGAAACGGGCATCGTGTGCACCTACAACTTCAACGACGACCAGTGCATCGCCGGCTGCACGGGGCGCCCAATGAAAAACGCCCGCGTGGACATCAACGAAGAGGGGCTCGTGGTGTGTGCGGGCAGCATGACCATGAGTGGCTATTATGGCGACGAAGAAGCCACCCAACGCGTGATGATCGATGGCGCCATACACACNGCCGACCGCGGGCACNTGGACGAAGCGGGCCGACTGCACCTGATGGGTCGCAACGACGACGTGATCAACGTGGGCGGCTTCAAGGTGAATCCCGTGGAAGTGGAAGACGCGGCCATGGCCATTCCGCTGATCAAGGATTGCCTCTGCGTGGCCGACACCTCCGATGGCGGCCTAACAACGCTAAAGTTGCTCGTGGTGATGGCCGACGGCGCCACCATCGACAAGCGCGCCATTGCCCGACAACTGGCCGAGCGGCTGGAGCGCCACAAAGTGCCCACACGCTACGAGCAAACGGATACCATCCGTCGCACCTTCAACGGGAAGCCCGATCGCAAGGCCTATCGCAACGGATGATGCGCGGACGGGCGAGAAAGAAAAAGTGTCTTTCACTTGGCGGATGGCCGAAATTTTGCTACCTTTGCATAAGATAACTGGTGATGGAAGAGAAAAAGTTTCCCCTGCTTGACAACATCCGATGGCCGAGCGACCTGCGCAAACTATCGGTGGAGCAGTTGCCGGAGCTGTGCCAAGAGCTGCGAGACGACATCGTTCGCGAGCTCTCGGTGAACCCCGGCCACTTGGCATCTAGTCTCGGCGTGGTGGAACTCACCGTGGCGTTGCATTACGTATTCGCAACGCCCGAAGACCGCATCGTGTGGGATGTGGGCCACCAAGCCTACGGGCACAAGATTCTGACGGGGCGCCGCGAACAGTTCTGCACCAATCGCAAACTAGGCGGACTGATGCCTTTCCCCTCTCCGATGGAGAGCGAATACGACACGTTCACCTGCGGGCACGCCTCAAACAGCATATCGGCCGCACTGGGAATGGCGGTGGCGGCACGCATGGAGACGCCTCGGGGCAAGAAGCAGCGCCACGTGGTGGCCGTCATCGGAGACGGCGCGATGTCGGGCGGCCTTGCTTTTGAAGGTCTCAACAACGTGTCGTCGAGTCCCAACAACCTGCTTATCATTCTCAACGACAACAATATGTCGATCGACCGCTCCGTGGGCGGCATGAAGGAATACCTCATCCAACTCAACACAAACGAGACCTACAACAAACTGCGATTCAAGGCCGCGCGATGGCTCAACCGCAAAGGCATGCTCGAAGACAACCGTCGGAAGAGTATCATACGATTGGGCAACGCCGTGAAGAGCGCCATTTCTCAACAGCAAAATGTGTTCGAGGGGATGAATATCCGCTACTTCGGGCCATTCGATGGGCACAACGTAAAGGAGCTCGTTCGGCTGCTTAAGCAACTCAAGGACATGGANGGGCCGCGCCTGCTCCACCTGCACACCACCAAGGGGCACGGCTATGCGCCGGCCGAGCGCGAGGCCACAGTGTGGCATGCGCCGGGGAAATTCGANGCCGAAACCGGCGAGCGCATCAAGGATGCCTCGGAAAACAAGCCGCCCAAATTCCAAGACGTGTTTGGCGAAACCCTTCTCGAACTGGCCCGCCAAAACCGCCGCATCGTGGGCGTAACGCCAGCCATGCCCACCGGATGCTCCATGAATATCATGATGGAGCAGCTGCCAGAGCGCACTTTCGACGTGGGCATCGCCGAGGGGCACGCCGTTACGTTCTCGGCTGGTATGGCGAAAGACGGTCTTCAACCCTTCTGCAACATTTACAGCGCCTTTGCCCAACGAGCCTACGACAACATCATTCACGATGCGGCAATCCTCAATCTNCCCGTCGTGATCTGCCTAGACAGAGCCGGACTGGTGGGGGAAGACGGAGCAACACACCACGGCGCCTTCGACCTAGCCTACCTGCGACCCATCCCCAATCTCACCATCGCATCGCCCATGAACGAGCACGAGCTGCGCCATCTCATGTACACGGCGCAACTGCCCTCAATGGGGACGTTTGTCATTCGCTACCCCCGCGGGCGCGGCGTGCTCACAGATTGGCGCTGCCCGATGGCGGCCATCGAAGTGGGAACCGCCCGTATGCTGCGCGATGGCGAAGACACGGTGGTGATGTCGCTCGGGCCCATCGGCAACAATGTTGCCGCCGCGCTCGATCGTCTGCAGNCCGAAGGGCACAAGGCAGCAAGGGCCGCACACTACGACGTCCGCTTTCTGAAGCCCCTCGACGAACAGATGTTGCACGATGTGGGACGGCGCTTCCGCCGCATCATCACCGTGGAAGACGGCGTGCGCAACGGCGGATTGGGCTCGGCGGTGCTGGAATGGATGAGCGACCACGGCTANCATCCAGAAGTGGTGCGCATGGGATTGCCCGACAGATTCGTGGAACACGGCACCGTGGCCCAGCTGCAACACATCGTAGGCATTGACACCGACGCCATCATCGAAACATTGAAGTCATGAAAATCATTATCGCAGGAGCCTATGCCATCGGCACACACTTGGCCAAACTGCTGTCGCGCAACAATCAAGACACCGTTCTCGTGGACGACGACGACGAACGGCTGTCGGGCATTGCGGGCGACTACGACCTGCTCACCATTTGCGCCGACCCTTCACGCATATCAACCATGGAAGAGGCGGGCGTTGAAGATGCCGACCTCTATATAGCGGTGACGCTCGACCAGAGCCTCAACCTCACACTCTGTGCCATCGCAAAAGCGATGGGCGCAAAGCGGACCGTGGCCAAGGTGGACAACTACGAATACATCGACCCGCGGATGGATAACTTCTTCGAACGAATAGGCATCACGGCGCTCATCTATCCCGAAAACCTCGCCGCCCGCGAGATTGCCAACGGCTTGAAAATGTCGTGGGTGCGCCAGCGCTGGGACGTTCATGAGGGCGCGCTCGTGATGCTGGGCATCAAACTGCGGGAATCGTGCGAAATCCTCAACGAGCCGCTCAAAGACCTCTGCAAGCCGGAGTCGCCCTATCACATAGTGGCCGTGAAGCGCCACGGCGAAACCATCATCCCTCGCGGCGACGATGTGCTTCAAATATACGACATGGCGTACTTCATGACCACTCGCAATTACATCCCATATATCCGGAAAATCGTGGGCAAAGAGCACTACGCCGATGTGAAGAACGTGATGATCATGGGCGGCGGCGCCACAGCGGTGCGTGCTTGCGCAATGATGCCGGAATACATGAGCGCCAAAATAGTGGAGCTCGACGAGCAGCGGTGCGTGAAGCTCAACGACCTGGTGGACACCGATCGCGTGATGGTGATCAACGGCGATGGGCGCGACACGCAGCTTCTCCTAGAGGAAGGCATCAAAAACACACAAGCCTTCGTGGCGCTCACCGGCAACGCCGAGACCAACATCTTGGCGTGCTTGACAGCCAAACGAATGGGCGTGCGCAAGACCGTCGCCATGGTGGAAAACACCGACTACGTGTCGATGGCCGAGAGCCTCGACATCGGAACAGTGGTCAACAAGAAGGCGCTCGCCGCCAGTGCAATATATCAGATGATGCTGGACGAGGACGTCAACAACGTGCGTTTCCTGATGACGGCCAACGCAGACGTGGCGGAGTTCACGGCGCAGCAGGATTCCAAAGTCACAAAGAAGCGCGTGTTCGAGCTCGGACTGCCGCAGGGCGCCACCATTGGCGGCCTTGTGCGACACGGAGAGGGCATGCTCGTGAGCGGCGGCACGCAGATAGAGGCCGGCGACAACGTGGTGGTGTTCTGCCACGACCTCAACATGAGCAAGATAGAGAAATACTTCAAATAGCCACAACCAACAACGCATGATCAACTATCGGCTGATTTACAAAGTGCTGGGCTCGCTGCTGCTGCTCGAAGCCCTGTTCCTGCTGTGTTGCTTGGGCGTGTCGCTCTTCTATTTCGAGGACGACATTGTGGCCTTCGCCCTCTCGGTGGTGGCCGCTCTGATAGGGGCCGTGGTTTTGCATTTCATGGGGCGCGAAGCCGACAACGCGCTGACACGCCGCGACGCCTACCTGCTTGTCACACTCACGTGGCTCATGTTTAGCGTCTTTGGCTCGCTGCCTTTCATCATCAGCGGCTACGTTACGCATCCCGTGGACGCCTTTTTCGAAACCATGTCGGGCTTCACCACGACCGGCGCGTCGGTGATTGGCCGCGTGGAGCGCCTTCCCCACGGACTGCTATTCTGGCGCTCGATGACCCAATGGGTGGGAGGCTTGGGCATCGTGTTCTTCACCATCGCCATCATTCCCTCGATGGTGGGCGGCACCGTGAGAGTGTTTGCCGCCGAAGCCACCGGCCCTATGCGCGCCAAGATGCACCCGCGGCTGGGCACCACGGCCAAGTGGATCTGGAGCATATACATTGCCCTCACCATCGCTTGCGGCGTGCTCTTCTATGTGGAAGGCATGGGCGGATTCGACAGCGTCAACTACGCCATGACCATCACGGCAACGGGCGGCTTTGCCACCCACAGCGAGGCGACAGGCTTCTATCGCGACACAGCCATCGACTACACGGCGATCGCCTTCATGTTTCTCTCGGGCGTCAGCTTCACCATGCTCTACGCGCTCATCTTCAAGGGGCAGGTGAAGCGNTTCTTCTCCAACTCAGAGTTTAAGCTCTACGGCACCCTCACCATCGCCATCACCGTGGCGATAGGCCTTTTCTTGGTNCTGGCCAACGGCTACNCCCCCATCGATGCCCTGAAAAGCGCCCTGTTTCAAACCGTCTCGTTTCTCACCACCACCGGCATGTTCAACGACAATGTGGCCCTCTGGCCCCATGCCGTGTGGATATTGCTATGCTTCTGCATGTTCGTGGGCGGCTGTTCGGGCAGCACATCGGGCGGCTTCAAGTGCGTGCGCCTCGTGATGGTGCTCAAGATATTGCAAAACGANCTGAAACACATCCTCCACCCCAAGGCCGTGCTCCCCGTGAAGGTGAACGGCACCACCATTGCCTACGGTCAGCAGATGACGCTCATGGCCTTCTTCGCGGCCTACTTTGTNCTCGTGCTCGTCACCCATTTCATCATGGTGCTCACCGGCATCGACTCGGTGAACGCCTTCGCCGTGGCCATGAGCTGCGCCAGCAACGTGGGCCCCACGCTCGGCCTAGAGGTGGGCTCGGCCATGTCGTGGGCCGACTTCCCCGCCATCGTCAAGTGGCTCCTCTCGGGCCTCATGCTCATGGGCCGCTTGGAAATCTTCAGCGTCGTTGTGCTCTTCACCCCCGCCTTCTGGAAAGATCACTGATGGCGGTTGCCGCCCTTGCATTCGGGCGAAAGAGATTTGATTGTTTTGAACTTCTAAAATAAAAAGCTATCTTTGCGGCATGAAATATCCTATTGGCATACAGACCTTCGAGAAGATTCGTGAGGGGGGCTACGTGTATGTGGACAAAACGGCCGACATCTTCGGGCTGGTGAACGGCGGGAAATACTATTTCCTGAGCCGCCCGCGCCGCTTTGGCAAGTCGTTGCTCGTGTCCACGCTCGAGGCCTACTTTGGCGGCCGCAAAGATTTGTTCGAAGGATTGGCCATCGCGTCATTGGAAAAAGACTGGGCAAGCCATCCCGTGTTCCACCTCGACCTATCGAATGAGCACTATGCCGAGCCCAACAACCTGGAGATGCTCCTTGGCGACGAAGTGTCGAAATGGGAGAAGCAGTATGGTTTGTCGCCATCGGAGGACTCCGTGTCCCGCCGTTTCAATGGAGTGATTCAGCGGGCTTTCGAGCAAACCGGCAAGAAGATTGTTGTCCTTGTTGACGAATACGACGCGCCGCTGGTCAATCTCATTCACAAGCCCGACCTGCTGGAAAGAAATCGTGAAGTGCTGTCGAGCTTCTACAAGAATCTCAAGACCAACGACCGATATATCCACTTTGCCTTTCTCACGGGCGTCACCAAGTTTGGCCATCTCAGCGTTTTCAGTGCGCTAAACAACTTGGAAGACATCTCCCGCGACGAGCGCTACCAATCCATCTGCGGCATCACCGAAAACGAGCTCCACCACTATTTCGACGAGGGCGTGGGCGCCTTGGCCGAGAAGCACGGCATTTCGAAAGCGGAATGCTACGACCGATTGAAACACAAATACGATGGCTACCATTTCTGCGAGAACGGCGTGGGCCTGTATAATCCCTTCTCCCTGCTCAACGCGCTCGACATGAAACGATTCGGCGACTACTGGTATGGCACGGGCACGCCAACGGGATTGATGCTCGCGCTGCGCAACACGCACGCCGACATCACACAGCTGCCGGGCCGCATGGTGGAGGCTTCGGCGCTCGAAAACGTGAACTCCTATCAGGACGACATCACCGCGCTGCTCTATCAGAGCGGATATCTCACCATCTCGGGCGTCACCGAGGGCGGCTTCCTCACCATTGATTTCCCCAACGAGGAGGTGCGGCGCGGCTTCATCACACAGCTCGTGCCGCTCTATACCACGCTCAACAGCGGCGACACCTCGTCGCTAAGTGCCACACTGAAGCAGTCGCTCATCGATGGCGACCTTGAAACATTCATCGAAGGCATGCGCGCCATGATTGCAAGTCTGTCGTATGAGTTTTTCAAAGACACCGAACAAGCCTACCAATTTGTCTTCTATATCACCTGCGTGCTGATGGGCGGGCGCGACCTGCGCACGTTTGCCGAAAAGCGCACCAACCGCGGGCGCATGGACCTGCTGGTGGAAACGGTGCGCCACATCTACATTTTTGAATTCAAACTCGACGGCTCGCCCGACGATGCCCTAGCGCAAATCCATGCCAAGGGCTACGCCGAGCAATGGCTCACCGACGCGCGTACCATCCATCTGGTGGGCGTCAACTTTTCCACCACAGTGCACAACATCCCCGACGCCAATGGCTGGAAAGTGGAAGAATACAAACATTAAATCATTCGCACACATGCAACCATTTCGATTTGAGCCGCTCTTGAAACAGACGCTGTGGGGCGGCGACAAGATTATTCCGTTTAAACACTTGCAAAGCGCGCTCACCAACGTGGGCGAGAGTTGGGAAATATCGGGCGTGAAAGGCAGCGAGACCATCGTAGCCGACGGGCCCATGAAGGGCAAGAGCCTCAACGAACTGGTGGCCGAGCAGGGCGAAGCGCTCGTGGGGCGCGACAACTATCGGCGCTTTGGCAACGAATTTCCGCTGCTCATCAAGTTTATCGATGCCCACCAAGACCTGTCCATCCAGGTGCATCCCAACGACGAAACGGCCCGTCGCCAAGGGCGCGAGCGTGGCAAAACGGAGATGTGGTATATCATGGACGCCGCCCCGGGCGCCAAGCTCTACAGCGGACTGAAGCAGCAAATCACGCCCGCCGAATACAAGCGCATGGTGGCCGACGACACCATCTGCGACGCGCTGGCACAATATGCGGTGCAGGAGGGCGACTGCTTCTTTCTCCCTGCGGGCCGCATCCACGCCATCGGCGCCGGCTGTTTCTTGGCCGAGATTCAGCAAACCAGCGACGTGACCTATCGCATCTACGACTTCAAGCGCAAGGATGCCAACGGCAACTATCGCGAGCTCCACACCCGCGAGGCCGCCGAGAGCATAGACTATCACGTGGAAAGCGACTATCGCACACACTACACCGAGCGCACCAACCAAGGCACGGCGTTGGTGCGCTGCCCCTATTTCAACACCGCTGTTTATGACCTCGATGAGCCGATGACCATCGACTACTCGGAGCTCGACTCGTTTGTCATTCTCATCTGTCTGAAAGGCCAAGGCACGCTCTCTTGCGATGGCGGAGCGGAGCAATCCTTCGGCGCCGGCGACACTCTGCTGCTGCCCGCCGTGGCCCATGGCATACACGTGAGCGGCAAAGTGAAATTTCTTGAAACCTACGTTTGAAAATCCCCACCCGCGATGAAAAATCTCCTCACCCGCACCAGCATCCGGCGCTATGCCGACCGCCCCGTGGACGACACCTTGCTGCGCCGACTCCTTGCCGAAGCCGAGCGCACGCAGACCATGGGCAATCTCCAACTCTACAGCGTGGTCGTCACGCGCGCCGCCGAACAAAAGGCCCTGCTCGCGCCAGCCCACTTCAATCAGCCCATGGTGACAGAGGCCCCCGTGGTGCTCACCTTCTGTGCCGACTTCCGGCGCACCTCGCGATGGGCGGAAGAGCGCCGCGCCGTGCCTGGCTACGACAACTTTCTGTCCTACATGAACGCCGCCACCGACGCACTGCTCTACTGCCAAACCTTTTGCAATCTGGCCGACGAAGAGGGCTTGGGCTATTGTTTTCTGGGCACCACGGTCTATCAGCCCCGCGCCATCATTAGCGTCCTGGGGCTGCCGCGGCTCGTGATGCCCGTGGCCACCATCACGCTGGGCTGGCCCGACGAACAGCCCGCGCAGAGCGACAGACTGCCCATCGACGCCATTGTGCACACCGAGCGCTACGACGACTACACGCCCCAGCGCATCGATCGCTTCTATTCGTCCAAGGAGGCGCTGCCCGAAAACCGCCACTTCGTGGACATCAACCACAAGGAGACGCTCGCCCAAGTGTTCACCGACATCCGCTACACCAAGGCCGACAACGAGGCGCTCACGCAGGAACTGCTGGCCGCCCTGCGACAACAAGGATTCATGTAGACCGACGGCGCGCGCCACCGCCGCCACGGGNCCTTCGTATCGTTGGCGGCCAACGAGCAGCGGAGCGCCGAAATCGCATGGCTCTCCCATAGTCCTTTATTTTCATGGGCGGAGCACATGCATGGGCGGAGCCTCAAAGCCGTATAGCTTTAAATCCGGTTATCATTTTCACGAGCGGAGCGGAGCATCTGTGACCTCTGTGTCATCAGTGGCTAAAAATGATGCTCCCTGATGGCCAAAATAGCGCCCCGAAAGTGTTAAATTGTTCTTTTTGTAACCTCAGAAAGTGGCTCAAAAATGNCCTCGNTGGTCACCAACTTGTCTTTCGGCCAGAAAAACGGCCATTTTGAGCCACTTTCTTTAAGGCATTAACCCTTAGCGCTTTGCAAGATTTCTGGCAGATAGCGAAAATCTGGGCCTTGACGGCCGATTTCCCATCCAATGGTTTTGGAGGCGCTATCCATTGGAATTGCACGCGCCCGTCAATGGATAGCGACTCGAAGACCATTGGATAGACGATGCGAAACCATTGGATAGCGCCTCCAAAACCATTGGATGGGAAATCGAAGACTATTGGGGGCGAAATCGTAGGGCGAAAACGGGCTCGAAAACGGCCAATATTTTAACATTTCCGTTCTAGTTTGCGATTTTTCGCGAAAAGTCATTCCGGCGGATTGATTTCAAATTGTTCCGTTTGTCGGATCAGTGGATTGGCCACCAGAAGGACAACAAAAAAGCCCCCTTCCGGCAGTGCGGAAGGGGGCAATGGGCACTATTCGATGACGGAGAGCAGAGCGTCGGCATCGGCGTCCTTGAACACCATCACATCGGCGGCGGGCTCATAAGAGAAGTGAGAAAACTTAGACAGCTGGGCCATCACAAACTGGCGGTCGGCCGTGCGATAGTAGTCGAGGCGCACGTTGCCATTGGGCGCGCTGCTGATTTTCATTCCCTGTGTGGCGGCTGCGCGGCGGTCGGCATCGGTGCCTTCAAGGAGTGCCTGCAGTCGGGCCCCTTCTTCCACGCCATATTCGGCGTCAACTTTCTTCATTACACTGCCGGTGGGGCGATAGATTCTCTTTGTTCCGAAGCCAAGAAAGCCTTTGCGTGTCTCCACGTCGGGATGGGCTGCCATCACATCGGGCAGCATTCTGTATGCGGATGATTCCATGATTTTGTTGTGTTAGATGTTATGTATATAAAAGATGCGTGGGCGACAAGAGATTGCCGCCTGCCAAAAACGCGTCGCAAAGATGCGAGCCCGCGCTAACACAACAGATGCCGCAGGGCAAGCACATAGTAGTCGCCATGGGCATCGGGCAGTATGGGCGCCGTAGATTTGTGGCGCCGACTGCCAAGGAGTCTGATTTTGGAAGATTTGTACTGTCGGGGATGGAAAGAGGGCGACGGCGTGTGCCACGAGCCTCTCACGCCAGACGGCAACAAGCGCTGCGGCCGCGAATGGCACAGGCGCAGCGTGTCGCGGGCGTTGCCAATGATGGCTTCGTGATGGGCATGCACCGGCACAACGGTCTGCTCGCGGCGCACTTCGTCGGCGCCCCGACCGGCGGCCGAGGCGGGAGCTCCTATCCAAAGGAGGAGCCACAAGAGAAGATGCAGCGGCAGATTCATACCCCGTGGATGATTAGACGTTGCAAAGATAATCATTTTCTCACAAAATGGCATCGTTGGACCATTGAAAATCCATGCACTGCGCCAAAATGGCAGATGCGACAGGCAGCAGGCGTGGCACATCGGGGCGTGGCACACATTTTGCCTCCATGAGGGTGTCTGGTAGCACCAACAAGGCGCCACCCGACGAGCAACAAGAATTATAAACAACAAAAAAGAATACAATTATGGGAAAGATTATTGGAATCGACCTGGGTACCACCAACAGCTGCGTCGCAGTTTTCGAAGGCAATGAGCCCGTGGTCATTGCTAACAGTGAAGGAAAGCGCACCACTCCGTCGGTGGTGGGCTTCGTGAAAGACGGCGAGCGCAAGGTGGGCGACCCCGCCAAGCGCCAGGCCATCACCAATCCGAAAAACACCGTGTACTCCATCAAGCGCTTTATGGGCGAGAATTGGCAGCAGACGGAGAAAGAAATCGCACGAGTGCCCTACACCGTGGTCAACGAAAACGGATACCCGCGCGTGGAAATCGACGGCCGTAAGTACACGCCGCAAGAGATTTCGGCAATGATTCTGCAAAAGATGAAGAAGACCGCCGAAGACTATCTGGGCGAAGAAGTGAAGGAAGCCGTAATCACCGTGCCGGCCTATTTCAGCGACTCGCAGCGCCAAGCCACCAAGGAAGCCGGACAAATCGCCGGCCTGGAGGTGAAGCGTATCGTGAACGAGCCCACGGCCGCCGCTCTGGCCTACGGCGTGGACAAGGCCAACAAGGACATGAAGATCGCAGTGTTCGACCTCGGCGGCGGCACCTTTGATATCTCTATCCTCGAGTTTGGCGGCGGCGTGTTCGAAGTGCTCTCCACCAACGGCGACACCCATCTGGGCGGCGACGACTTCGACCAGGTGATCATCGACTGGCTGGTGCAAGAGTTCAAGAACGACGAAGGCGCCGATCTCTCGCAAGATCCCATGGCCATGCAGCGACTGAAAGAAGCCGCCGAGAAGGCCAAGATAGAGCTTTCCAGCTCCACAACGACCGAAATCAACCTGCCCTACATCATGCCCGTTGGCGGCGTGCCCAAGCACCTCGTGAAGACGCTGACGCGTGCGAAGTTCGAACAGCTAGCCCACAGCCTTATCCAAGCCTGTCTGACACCTTGTCAGAAAGCCATGGAAGACGCCAAACTCACCAACGCCGACATTGACGAAGTGATCCTCGTGGGCGGTTCGAGCCGTATCCCCGCCGTGCAGGAACTGGTGAAAAACTACTTTGGCAAAGAGCCTTCCAAGGGTGTCAATCCCGACGAAGTGGTGGCCGTGGGTGCCAGCATCCAGGGTGCCATCTTGAACAAAGAGGGCGGAGTGGGCGACATTGTGCTGCTCGACGTTACGCCCCTTACGCTCGGCATCGAAACGCTCGGCGGCGTAATGACCAAACTGATCGACGCCAACTCCACCATCCCCTGCAAAAAGAGCGAGGTGTTCTCCACGGCAGCCGACAATCAGACAGAGGTGACCATCCACGTGCTCCAGGGCGAGCGCCCCATGGCCTCGCAGAACAAGAGCCTCGGACAGTTCAACCTCACCGGCATCGCCCCCGCCCGACGCGGCATCCCGCAGATAGAAGTGACCTTCGACATCGATGCCAACGGCATCGTGAAAGTGAGCGCAAAGGATAAAGCCACGGGCAAAGAACAAGCCATCCGCATCGAGGCATCGTCGGGTCTCTCGCAAGAAGAGATCGACCGCATGAAGGCCGAAGCCGAGGCCAACGCCGAAGCCGACAAGAAAGAACGCGAGAAAATCGACAAGCTCAACCAAGCCGACTCGATGATCTTCCAGACCGAAACGTTCCTCAACGAGAACGGCGACAAGCTCGGCAGCGACAAGGCCAACGTGGAAGCCGCCGTGCAACAGCTCAAAGACGCCCACAAAAACCAAGACCTCGCCGCAATCGACAGCGCCATGGCCAATCTCAACACCGTGATGCAAGCCGCATCGCAAAAGATGTACAGCCAGGCCGGCGGCGCACAGACAGGGCCCGGCGCCGGCTTCAACGGCGGCGCTCAAGGCAGTCAACAGCAAGGAAGCGCCAACAGCGACGAGACCATCCAAGACGCAGATTTCGAGGAGGTCCACTAGGTCCCTTAAAATCAGAATAAAAAGATAGAAGCCTCCGCACAGCAAACCGTTGTGCGGAGGCTTCTATTGTTCTGATGTTCGATAGTGTTTCATGTAAGGATGTCTGAAGTCTGTGATAGGCTCATTTCTGGCTGGTAATCATTTTTTTGAAGCTAAATCATACAAGTGTAAACTTTTTTTCCTATCTTTGCAACGGCGCAATGCGTTGTGCCGACAACTACTTTACTGTTTTTGAAGGAAATCCTTATTCTACAATCNTTATACTAACAACTAAAACCTANAAGCATGAGAAGAGTTCTTACCCTGCTGGTTGCGGCCCTTTGCGTGGGNCTCGGCCAATCGAGAGCTGCCTCGTTCGAGAATCTCTATTTGGATTTGATGAACGGAAACTTTCTCACCACGGACGAGGTGTCTAACAAGACATCGGTAGAGTTTGGCATTGCCGTTACCGACGGCACCGCCACACGCGTGGAGAAGGGCAGCGAGAACAGTATTGCCACACTTAGCGGCAAGTATCATTCCAACGAACACGGCTGGAACAACTTTAAATTGGTGGTGCCCGTGACGGGCAGCGTGAAGATCACCGTGGGCACTTGCGCGTGGGGCGGCAACGTCACCGTAACAGATGCCGANGGCAACAGTGTGATCGAAGCGTTCACCACCAACACNGGCGCCTGCTATCANAACAACACCACGGACAATGTGGTGACCAAGTATTACAGCGGCGGTTCCACAACACTCACCATTGCGGGCGGATCTTATATGCCCTATTGCGCCGTGGAAACGGTGGACGAGAGCGAGATTCCGAACAATGCAACCGTGACCTTTGCTCTGCCCGACAACAGCGAAATCNCAGGATCGGCCCCGTCCGCACAGACGATTTCAGTGGGCGAATCCATCACCATCCCTGCCAACCGGCTGGCCTATTATGAGGGTTACACGCTGACAGGCTGGACCGATGGCACCAACACCTATGCTGCCGGTGACACCTACTCGCCGACGGCNGATGCAACACTGACGGCCGTGTTCACGGCCAACACGGTGGCTCTGGCCGACCGTACTTCAGACGTGACACTGAAATGGGATTTCCAGAGCAAGAACGGCGCGCCCACACTGTCTTATCAGGGCGTGTCGGGATTTTATGTGACGCAGGGCGAGGTGAACGGCAGCACCATCGACGTGAAGATGGACTTCGACACCTCCAGCGGTAAACTCAACAACACCAACTGGACCGACTGGGCACAAGTGAACGGCGGTACAACGTTTACCATTCCTTCGTGCAAGGGTGCCACCGTGTCGATGGAGGCATATAGCAACATCACCACCACGACCATCGACGGCCAGAGCGACTATACGCAAGGCACGACCATCTCGTATGAAATCTCCTCGACATCCGAAACCGTCGACATCGTGATAGGCGACGGTTCCTACTACCGCTACATCCAGACCGTGCTGCCCGTGGTGGAGAGCTCGGGGGCATCGTTCAGCAATGCCGAGGGCACCATCTACTGGACGGTGGGCAACGAGGAAAACGGTACNGTGGCCACGGATATCTCCGACGCCATCTCGGCCGCCACGGTATCGACTGGCAGTGACCTGTCGGTCACTACCAGTGCTTACTCCAAGGCGGAAAGCGGTACGCTGGCCACCTATCAACCCGGCACCAGCAGCGCCGGCAACGTGGAGACCGTGATGATAGAGTATCGCGTAAAACCGAAGGCCGGCGTTACTTTCACGCCGACCAACGTGTCGTTTGACGCCGTGAAGGTGGGAACCGACGGTGCGACATTCTCCTACAGTTACACCATCGACGGTGTGGAAAGCGAAGTCACGCAGGTGGACGCCTCGACCGTGAGGCGCAACAACGGCGCGAACAATGAGACGGCTGACCTGAACCACAGCGTCGCCATCTCCGCATCCGCAGCCGGCGAGTTCACCTTCCGTTTCTATATTTCCAAGACGGCCAACAACAAGAAGATTGCTCTGGGCAACATTGTCATCACCGGCACCGTGGACGGCACCGTGCAGGACGTAAACCAGTACACGTTGACGGCTACGCCTTCTATCGAGAACGGCGGCACAGTGAATATCTATCCCTCGGGCGGCACCTACGACGAGGGCACCACCATCAAGCTCACCGCCACCAAGAACTTCGGTTATAAGTTCGTGAACTGGACCGATGCCAATGGCAACGAGGTGTCTGCCGACAATGTTTACACCTTCGACATTACGTCCGACCAGGCACTCACCGCCAACTTTGAGGCCGTAAACACCTATCAGTTGACCATCAACGTGGAAGGTGGCGCCAACGACTACATGGTGTCCATGGATCCCGAACCCACAGAGGTGGACGGCAAATACATGTATGAGGAAGGCACCACGGTGGCACTCACGGCATCATCGAACCCCATCCTCACTTTCACCAACTGGAGCGACGGAACTTCGTCGAGTGAAAAGAGCGTCGCCATGACCGAAGACGTGACCCTCACAGCCAACTATTCGGCCATCGACTACATCGCCGGTTGGGACTTCTATCTGAAGGGCAACAACGGTCGAATCGCCGACTTCTATGCTGCCGACAACGACGCCGATGCCTTCAATCTGGTGAACGAAGAGACGGGCGAGACAAGCGGATGGCTCGACAAGAGTCAGGAAGCTGCCGGCGGATACGAGGGCAAGCCTGCCGCCGTGAACTGGCGCACAGGTTCGAGCGCCGGTGACGTGGGCCACTATTACTGGAAGACCATGGTCAACGCCGAGGCCTTCACGGGCATCAAGGTGCAGTTTGAGATGCTCTACAACTACAACTCTTACACCACTTACAACGTGGAATACTCCCTCGACGATGCCACCTACACCTCTGTGGGCTCGGTGACGATGAGCGGTGCAAAGAATTGGACCTCNTGCGAAGTGACGCTTCCCGAAGACGCCAACAACCAGAGCAAGGTGTATATCCGCTGGACACCCGACAAGACCTCCAGCATCGATGGCACCTCGTCGGCTAACGATGGCAATGCCATTACGGCAGTTTATATCACCGGCACCGCCGAACTAGTGGATGACGGTACGGCACCCGTGCTCGTGAGCAGCGTGCCCGAAAGTGGTTCTACCACGGCCTCGGCCAACGGCAAGATTGTGCTCACCTTCGACGAAAAGGTGAAACTGGCCGACGGCGTTACGGCGACATTGGGCGACCAGACACTCACCGGCACCGTGAGCGGCAAGACTGTGATCTTTGAATACAAGGGTCTCGACTACAACACCGATTACACCTTCACACTGCCGGCAGGAAGCGTGACCGACCTGACCAACAACGCTCTCGACGAAGCCGTAACGATCAACTTCACCACGCAGACGCGGCCCACCGTAACAAAGGGCATCTATGACTTCGTGGTGCCCGATGAAGGCAACCTCGAAGAGGCCATCGCCGCCGCCAACAGCCGTAGCGACAAGAGCATGCGTTACCGCATCTTCGTAAAGAAAGGCGCAACCTATACGTTGCCGCAGGGTTCAGCGACGAAGACCTACAGCGTGGATCTTTCCGATGGAACAAAGGCAACCTACACCAAGAACGACCCCATCACTTACATCACTGCTGCCAACATTTCGCTTATCGGTGAGGAACGCGACGAGACCATCGTGACCAACACCATCCCCGAGAGCGATACCTTCACCGGAAAATACGGAACGGCCAGCATCTATGAGGGCATCGGCAACAGCGACGTGCTGCAAATGAGCTCGTCTGTGAGCGGNCTCTACATGCAGGATATCACCATCTCCACCGGCATGGGTGATGCCATGGGACGCGATATCGCCATCCAAGACAAGGGNACAAAGAACATCTACAAGAACGTACACCTTAACGGTTATCAAGACACTTGGACGTCTAACAACGACAGAGGTCTCTACTACTTCGAAGGCGGTAAGCTCCGCGGTCGCACAGACTTCCTCTGCGGCAAGGGCGACATCTTCTTCAACGAAGTGAATCTCGTGATGTGTGCAGCCGGCGGCTATCTGGCCGTGCCGAGCAAGAGCATCAAGTATGGCTATGTGTTCAAGGATTGTACCATCGATGGAGAGGCCGATGGCATCAATGGCAACTACACCCTCGGTCGTCCGTGGGGCAGCGGCACGCCGAAAGCCTACTACATCAACACCACGATGAACGTGCAGCCCTCCACCATCGGCTGGTCTGAAATGAGCGGCGGTTATCCTGCACAGTTTGCCGAATACAACTCTATGACGTCCACCGGCACGGTGATTGACCTGGCCGGACGCAAGACGACCTTCGGCGACGGACACACCAACGTTCCCACCATCACCAGCGACGAGGCTGCAGAGATTGGCGACATGACCAACATGTATGGCGATTGGGATCCCACCTACTACACCGAGCAGGCATCCGCTCCCACCAACGTGGTGCTCACGGACAACACGCTCACTTGGGACAACAACGATTACGTGTTCTGCTGGGCCATCTGTGTGGACGGCTACGTGCAAGACTTCACCATCGAGCCCACCTACGACGTGTCGAAGCTCGCCTCCGGTTCAACAAATCGTGGAGTGCGCCGCGCCGATAGTTCCGATGTNACCTATAGCGTGCGTGCCGCCAACGAGATGGGCGGTCTGGGCGAAGCCACCGAAGCCGTGGTCTCCACCGGCATCAACGAAGTGAATGCTGAAGCCGGACAAGTGGTGGCAACCGACTACTACAACGCCGCAGGTATGAAGATCAACAACACCAAGGGTGGCGTGGTCATCAAAGTGCAAACGCTCGAAGACGGCCGCAAGGTGGTCACCAAGAGCGTGAAGTAAGATCTCCATCCAGCGCAACTCTCTTTGCGCTACACACCAAGGACAGTCCGCTTGCATCAGTTGATGCAGGCGGACTTTTCGTTTCATCATGATCATCAAATAGGATTGTCGGGCATCGAAAAGGCGAGTCCAGCATTCGGTCGTTGTCGAAAAATGTGATCAAGAAGGGTGTTTTTTGAATCAAAATGCTTATCTTTGCATGAGTTTTGAACCGAAAGAAAAGCAAGAAGCGCAAGGCGCATCGCGGCAAGTCGCCCTTCTCACGCTATCCCGCGTGGGCATGGTGGCTAGGCGGCGTAGGGGTTGTGGCCATCTACGTCTGGCTGTTTTATTATTTCTTCGTGGGGCCCTTTGGGTTCCGATGGCGCGCCCTTTATGGCGATGCCAACTATCCCGACGGTTATGAAATACGAGGCATCGACATCTCCCACTATCAGGGAGAAATAGACTGGGAACAGTTGCAAAATGCCATGATAGAGAAATGCCCCGTGCGTTTCGTGATGATCAAAGCCACTGAAGGCAGCACGCGCATCGACGACTGCTTCTACGACAACTTCGACAATGCGCGCGACTATGGCTTTATCCGCGGTGCTTATCATTTCTGGAGCAACAAATCAACGGCGCGCCAGCAGGCCGATTGGTTTCTCAGAAAGGTGCATTTGCAAGCCGGAGACCTGCCGCCAGTGCTCGACGTTGAGCACAAACCCGACGATATGTCGGACGAAGACTTCCGCCTAGAAATATTGACGTGGCTTCATATCGTGGAAGATAAATACCATGTGAAGCCGATTATCTACACCTATTACAAGTTTAAGAAGAAGTTTCTCGGCACTCGTCAATTCGAAGACTACCCCTATTGGATAGCCCACTACTATGTGGACAAAGTGGAATATGAGGGCGCTTGGAAGTTTTGGCAGCACACAGATGCCGGCCGTCTGCCGGGCATCAAGGGCTACGTGGACTTCGATCTCTACAACGGGTCGTTTTACGACCTGAAACAGCTCTGCATCAAGGATGAAGAATAACACAACGCGCGCGTAGAAGAACCGTCTCCTCGCGCGCGTGTATATATAAGATGTGTGGTTGCCCCCGGTACTCACGCATCGAACACCATCAGGCACCAATCGTTCATTCTCTTGGTATCGACGAGTGAAAGCCCTAGTTCGCCGGCTCTTTGTGCCAGCATTTGGCCATCGGCAACATAAAAACCGCTCATGATAAGCCGTGCCCCGTGTGCCATCACTTCCTTCATGCGATGCATATCATCGAGGAGCACGTTGCGATTGATGTTGGCCACCACCACGTCGAACACGCCGCTCACATGGCTCAACACGTGGCTGTTGCCCTCCCACACGTGCATATTTGTCACATTGTTGAGCTGCGCATTGTGGCGCGCATTGTTGACGCTCCATTCGTCAATGTCGTAGCCCACCACTTCATCGGCGCCCAACTTGGATGCGGCGATGCCCAATATGCCGGTGCCGCAGCCGCAATCGAGCACCCGCCGGCCCTGCAAATCCATCTCCAGCAACTTGGCCACCATCATGCGGGTGGTCTCGTGCGTGCCCGTTCCGAAGGCTTGGCGCGCTTCGATCACAATGTCCAAGAAATCGGGATGAGCGGCTTTCACTCGTGCATCCGTGGGATGTTGCGGATCGTGAATCAGACATCGGTCGCCCACAGCAATGGGGTCGTAACCCGCATTCTCCCACGTTTCGTTCCAATTGCGATAGTCGGCATCTTCAAGCGTATAGCTCACCACGGCGCCCTCCACGGGAAATTCGTCGATGAGGGCGTCAAGCCTTTGGCGGTCGATATGGTCTTGCTGCACGTATCCATCAGTACCGTCGGCCGTTTCTTCAAAGGCTTCAAATCCGGCCTCTGCCGCCAATGCGGCCACAATGTCGCGACAAACATCAATGTCGGCCGTGCCCTCGATGCGGAAATGTGCCACGTAGTATTTCATTTGCAAACGTTAAAAAACACATTGCAAAGGTATAAAAAATAGGGGAAAACCTATCGCGGTTTAGGGAAAATCCGTATTTTTGCATAAAATTACTTTATACTTTTGCACCGTAAACAAGTCTCGCGCAGCGCGACGATGCGGGGATAGGCCTGCAAAACCACGGTGCAACGAGGCTAGAAGACACCAAAAAAATTGATAAGCGTATGAAAAGGAATCTCTTAATTGCAGTGCTCATGGGCTTCATGCCGCTCACCATGACGGCGCAAGATGACCTCTATTTCACTCCTTCGAAGAGTGACAAGGCGGCCACAACTGCTCGTGAGACCGTGGTAAAAGACGCTCCCACCTATTATTGCGGGAGCGCGCGCGACGTTGACGAGTACAACCGTCGCGGACGTTACTGCAAGCGCGCCAAAGGTAGCGCCGCAGGCGACGACGTCATCGAGTTTCAATCGTCGGTGGAAGACATCGACTCTGCAAAGGCCTACGATCGTGCCGAGGTGCAATACGACACCGACGACGATTATCGTTGCAGCCGCCGCATGAGTCGTTTCGACGACTTCTACTGGTATGATCCTTGGTTCTACGGCTACGCCGGATGGTATAGTCCGTGGCACTATGGCCGTTGGGGCTGGTACAATCCTTGGTACTATGGCTACTACGGATGGTACGATCCTTGGTATGATCCTTGGTACTACAGCTGGTACGGCTGGGGCTATCCCCACCGTTGGGGCTGGTATGGCGGATGGGGACACGGGCCCGTTCACCACTACGGCTACGCCGGTCATCACGGCACGCGCGACATTGGTCGCGGCGGTCATCGCGTTGCTGGCTTTGGCGGACGCGCCGTGTCCGGTAGTTCCCACAATCGTGGCTTCGGCCATTCGCGAGTGAGCGGCTATCGTGGCGGTTCCTCGTCGAGTTCGGNCAATCGTTCCGGCTATCGTGGCATCAGTCGCAGCAGCGGCAGCAGCTCGTTTGGCAGCAGTTCGCGCGGCGGAGGATTCAGCAGTGGCGGCGGCTTCGGCGGCGGTTCACGCGGCGGAGGCGGAGGCTTCGGCGGCGGAGGTGGCTCTCGTGGCGGCGGTCGCAGATAAATCAGATCATGGAGTGGAGGGGCGCAAGGCGTCGCCTTGGCACTTGCGCACCCTCGCTCTTCGCAACAAACAACAATAACAACCACTAATCAAAAAGCNAGATAGACATGAAACGCATCTTACTATCAGCATGTGTATTGGCAGCCCTGCCTGCCTTGGCACAAGAAACCTATCAAAACGCCACGCTGGCCGCCGACGACCTGAACGGAACGGCACGCTACGTGGGCATGGGTGGCGCCATGGATGCATTGGGCGCCGACATTTCCACCATGGGGTCCAACCCTGCCGGCATTGGCCTTTTCCGCAAATCGAATGTGAGCGCCACGGGAAGCGTGGTGATGCAGAGCGGAGCCGAAGACGTTGAAAANGGNAGCAAAACCGTGGCATCGTTCGACCAAATAGGCTTTGTGGTGGCTCGCCAAACGGGCGCCAACAGTTTCTTCAACTTCGGTTTCAACTATCACAAAAACCGCAACTTCAACCAGATTCTCACTGCCACCAACGTGCTGGGCAATGGTTCGCAAAACATTCTGNCCTACGCCAGCGGCATGGCAACAGGGAAATTGGGCGCCGACCCCGTCACTGAAGATGGTGTCGTTGTGGGCTACAAACCCGCATTCGAAGGTGGATTCCCCACCTATTACAGCCAGCTCGACGCCCTCTACAACCAGGCCGTCAATTTCGACCCGAGCGCAGAGCTTGGAGACGTAGCGGGAGACCACTACTATAACTACGCCGCCAGCGAATTCGCCTTCGGCCGCGCGCAGAAAGGATACATCGGCGAATATGATTTCAACCTGAGTGGCAACATCAAAGACCGCGTGTATCTGGGTCTCACCATGGGCATCCGCGATGTGCATTATCGTGCCTACACCTACTACACCGAGGGGCTCATGAGAAGCGACATCGGCAGCATCGGAGANGTGAACGTTTATGACGAGCGCAAAATCACGGGCTCTGGTTTCAATGTGAAGGCTGGCGTCATTGTGCGCCCCATAGAAAACTCACCCTTCCGCATTGGTGTGAGTGTGGCCACCCCCACATTCTATAGCTTGAAGACAGAGAACTACACTGTGCTCTACAACAACACGAGCGAGGGTGCCTACGACAATGCCAGCGAAGGAAACGCCTACGACTTCAAGCTCTACACGCCGTGGAAATTTGGCGTGAGCCTCGGCCACACCATTGGCAACTACCTCGCGCTGGGCGCTTCCTACGAATACGAAGGTTTCGACCATCTTGACAGCCGCGTAGAGTTGGACGGATACTACGATTGGTATGGAAACTATCAGGAGTCGAGTGCCAGCGACAACGCCATGAACAACCACACGGANAAGACCCTGAAGGGCGTGAGCACCATCAANCTCGGCGTGGAATACAAGCCGCTGCCAGAGTTGGCCCTTCGCGCCGGCTACAACTACGTGAGCCCGATGTACAACAAGAATGGCATGATGGGCTACTCTGATAGCTTCATCAGCTCCTACGGAAGGTATTATTCCTCCACCACCGACTACACCAACTGGAAGGCCACCCATCGCATCACGGCAGGTATTGGCTACACCTACAAGAATTTCACAGCCGACTTGGCCTATCAGTTCAACACCACCAAGGGCGATTTCTATCCCTTCCAGGCTGAATTCAATGATGGATACAGCGAAGATGAGAGCTACTGCTCGGCCACCTCGGTGGACTTCAATCGCCATCAGCTGATGCTCACGCTGGGCTATCGCTTCTGATTTACCACTCCCTTTTCATATATCTGTTGGGCGCATTCCGTTTCGGGTGCGCCCTTTTTCATGCCTTTCCCACTGGCAAACAAGTCGCATTCCGCCGCGATGGAATGATGTCCGCCGCAAAATGGCCATCGGGCAGCAGCGCATACAGACACGAAAAAGGCTGCCGTGGCACAATGGCAACGACAGCCGGGGATGATGATAGTGTGTCGGTTGGTGATCAGAGCTTGTTGCCTTCGCGGGGGAACACCACGCGGGGCTTGTGGGTGCGGGCCTCTTCGGGTGTCATCAGGGCATAGGCGATGATGATCACCACGTCGCCCACCACGCACTTGCGCGCCGCGGCACCGTTCATGCAGACACATCCGCTGCCGCGCTCGCCGGCGATGACATAGGTTTCGAGCCGCTCGCCGTTGTTGTTGTTCACCACTTGCACCTTTTCGCCGGCAATGATTCCGGCGGCATCCATCAAGTCTTCATCGATGGTGATGCTGCCCATATAGTGGAGATTGGCATCGGTTATGGTGGCGCAATGCAGCTTGCTTTTGAGTACTTCGATGAGCATGTTTCTTGCGTTGGTTATGGTTTGTTGCAGCGCGCGGCATGGTTTGCAACACGGCGCGCCGGCACATTTGTCTTGTCAGCTTTCGGCTTTATACTTGATGTGGTCGATGAGGCGGATGGGCGTCTTGCCGCAATACACGGTGATGCAGCCCACCACGTGGGGGCTGTCGTCCCAGTTTTCCACGTCTTGAAGCGTGTTGCCGTCCACGATAGCAAAGTATTCCACTTCGAGTCCGTCCACAGCGTTGATGTCGCTCACCACTTTGTCGTGAGTCTCTTTCAGCGTGTGGGTCTTGGCATATTCGGTGCTTTCGCTGAGCGTCTTGTAGATGATGGGAGCGATGGCGCGCTCGTCGGCCGTCAGCAGGGTGTTGCGCGACGACTTGGCCAGCCCGTCTTCGTCTCTCACGATGGGGCATTCCACGATGTCCACCTTCAGCGCCAGATGTTTCACCATGGCCTTGATGACAGCTATCTGCTGCCAGTCTTTCTCTCCGAAATAGGCGCGATCGGGCCTCACGATGTAGAACAAACGGCTCACCACCTGGCACACACCGTTGAAATGGCCGGGGCGCTTGGCTCCCTCCATCACGGTGGAGACGGGCGGATATTCGAAGTGTCGCTTGTCGGGCGTGGGATACATCTCCTTCACCGACGGCGCAAACACATAGTCGGCGCCCACGCTCTCCAGCAGACTGCAGTCGGCCTCAAGGGTGCGCGGATAGCGGTCGAGGTCGCCCTGGTCGTTAAACTGCGTGGGGTTCAAGAACACACTCACCACAGTAACGTCGTTCTGCGCCACACTCCGCTCCACGAGCGAGGCGTGCCCCTCATGAAGGGCGCCCATCGTGGGCACCAGTCCCACAGTCTTTCCCTGCTTGCGAGCTTCAAAGAGCTCGTTCTGCAAAGCTACGATGGTTTCGACTACTTTCATTCTTGTCTGTCGCTTTAGAAATGCGCGGCGAAATTACGAAGTTTTCACGAAACGTGCAAGCAATTCACTTAAAATATCCCAAAGCAGACCTTAAATAAACGAAAAGGTGGCCGAGATTGCGATTTTTTTCGTACCTTTGCACGAGATTGCGAGAACGAAACACCTACGATATGGCAAAGAAAGTACTGTTTATCAATCAAGAAATCATCCCGTATGTGCCCGAGAGCGAGCTGTCGCTGCTGGGGCGAAACCTGCCGCAAGCCATTCTAGACAAGGGCTACGAGATACGCACCTTCATGCCCAAATGGGGCACCATCAACGAGCGGCGCGGCCAATTGCACGAGGTGATTCGCCTCTCGCGAATGATGCTCATCATCGACGAGACCGACCACCCGCTGATCATCAAGGTGGCATCGATTCCGCAGACGCGCATCCAGGTGTATTTCATCGACAACGACGACTACTTCAACAACCGTCAGATGGGCATCGATGAGAATGGCGAAGAGTATGCCGACAATGGCGAGCGAGCCGTGTTCTTTGCGCGCGGCGTGCTCGAAACCGTGAAAAAGCTGCGCTGGACGCCCGACATCATTCACTGTCAGGGCTGGATGAGCGCCATCATTCCGCTCTACGTGAAAACAGCCTACCACGACGAGCCGTCGTTCGCCAACACAAAAGTCATCACCTCGCTGTTCAGCAAGGAGCTAAAGAGCGAGCTGGGCGACGGCTTCAAGCGCGGCATCGAGTTCAAAAGCGCCAAGAAGAAGCTGCTCAACAAGTACAACAAGAACTTCGATTTCATCGAGTTGGGNAAGCTCGCCATCGACTATTCCGACGGCATCGTTGAGGCCNGCAACGAGGTCAACGACTCGCTGTTGCAGTATGCAGCCGAAGCCGGCAAACCCGTGTTGAAGTATCCGGGCGAAGAAAACTACGGCGACGCCTACGACCAATTCTACAACTCCATCCTGGAGCCCGCCGAATAGTCGCGCGAAGGGCGCCATCCGTGCGCCGCAACTCCACCAAACGACCATCACAAATTCATATTGTATTCATTGATAAAGAAGCAACTTTCATCATGAAAATCAAAAGTCTAGTAGCCCCGCTGCTACTGTTCTCTCTGCTGGCGGTGTCGTGCGACGACACCACCGATACGCTTGGCAAATCGCTCACCGAGGCCGCCGACCACGTGCTGATAAGCACCGACACCTTCACCGTCAGCAGCCGCTCCATCAAAGTGGACTCCGTGTTGGCACGCACCTCAACGGGCAACCTAGGCCGCATCAAGGACCCCGAAACTGGAACCTACATCACGTGCGACTTCGCCACACAGTTTCACATGCTCGACTCCGCACAATACACCTCCATCATGCCCAAAGACAGCCTCTACAGCTACAAGTATGAGGGCGGCACCATAAGGGCCGACTCCTGCCGGCTGCTCGTGTTCTTCGACTCGTGGGAGGGCGACTCGATGGCTTCGGTGAAAGTTTCGCTCAACGAAATGGCCAAGCCCATGCTCGAAAACCGCAAGTATTACACCAATTTCAATCCGGAAGACGAGGGCTATCTCCGCAAAACCACCGACGACAACGCCATCTCCATCGAAAAAACCTACACGCTGGCCGACCTCACCTACCCCACCGACCAGCTCGACTACTACACCACTTACAAAGCCATCCACTTCGCGCTCAACGACCCCTACGTTGATGTCAGCGGAAACGAATACGAAAGCTACGGCACCTATCTGCTGCAGAAGTTCTACGAGAACCCCAAAAACTTCATGAACTCCATCAAGTTTGCCAACAACGTGTGCCCAGGCTTCTACCTCAAAACCGANGGCGGCGAAGGCAGCATGGCCTACGTGAACGCCACCGAACTGATCTTCTACTTCACCGTGGAGATGAACGACACGCTCTATGCCCGCTACTTTTCGATAGCCGGCACCGAGGAGGTGCTTCAGCACACCACCGTCAGCAACGACGAAGCCCTCGAAGATTTGGTCAACGACAACTCGTGCACCTACCTGAAAACCCCCGCCGGAATCTTCACCGAAGTGGAGCTCCCCGTGGACGACATCATGAGGGGATACGAGAACGACACGCTCAACACCGTCGAACTCACACTGACACGCCTCAACAACGAGACCGTCAGCGACTACAGCCTCGACTACCCGTCCACCCTCTTGTTGATACAAAAAGACAGCCTCTACAGCTACTTTGAGAACGCCTGCCTGCCAGACAACAAAGAGTCCTACCTCACCTCCTACTCGTCCAACACCTACACCTTCCACAACATTTCGGCACTGGTGAGACACATGTACACGCTCAAGCAGTCGGGGAAAGCCTCGGCCGATTGGAACAAAGTGGTGATCATCCCCGTTGAAACCACGCTCAATTCGAGTAGCGTGGTCATGAAGGTGAACCACCTGATGGACATCACAAGCACCAAACTCGTGGGCGGAAGCGAAAACAAAAACGGGGACATCAAGGTGAACGTCATTTACAGTAAATTCACCGACGAACAGTGATGGCCGACGGATACCTCGAAGACAAACAGCAAGAATACGAAAAGCGCAAGGCAGCATGGCTCAAGAAAAAGGGCCGTGCTGCCTTGCATCGTATAGAGCGGCCCGAAGACGAAGCGCTCTGACCGCCACCCGCCGCAACAACGCCCAAAAACTTTCGCGCCACACCGCGCCGCATAGCGTTCTAAAAACACAACAGTTAGCGCCAAATGGTCAAAGCAAAACTGCCGCAAAAGCGCCATTTTCGGGCAAATTAATCGCCGAAAAAGTTTGACCGTTCCAAGAAAAAAGCCTAACTTTGCACACGTATGGAACTCGAAAGACACATAGAAATATTGCTCCTCGACAACGACTGCGTTGTCGTTCCCTCACTGGGAGGATTCGTCGCACACTACACCGAGGCACGCTACGACAAGCGCGANGGCATGATGTTGCCCCCGATGCGCGCGCTCGGATTCAATCCCGCGCTCAAGATGAACGACTCCCTGCTCGCCCAATCCTACATCGAAGCCTACGACATCTCCTACCCCGAGGCCATCGATCGCATTGAAGACGAAGTGAACGAGCTCCGCCAAAGCATCGAAGACGAAGGATTCCGCGAACTGAGCAACATCGGAACGCTGCGCCTCAACCCGCAGGGCAGCTACGACTTCGAGCCGTGCGAGGCCGGCATCCTCACGCCATCGCTCTACGGACTGAGCGGCATCGAGGTGAAGCCCGTTGGCAGCAAAGCTGGCGCCGAGCACCACGCAGCCGATGCCGAAGCCCCAAGCCTTTCCACGTCCCACACCGCCGCCACCGCCGCCCTCTATGGCGAAGACGATAGCGAACGTGTGGTGCGCATCCGCGTGAGCACCATCCGCAACGCCGTGGCCGTGGCTGCAGCCGCGCTGGCCTTCGCCTTCGTGTCGCTGCCGCTCAACGACAACGCGCGCAAAGAGATGAGCACCTTCAACCTCCACACCGAGGCGCTCACCCAAATGCTCCCCAAAACNATGGTGAACACCCCCGGCAAAGCCGAGCCCGTGAAGGCCACCACAGCCGCCAGCCACACCACCCTGCCCACCGCCGCCTGCGGCGCCAAGGCCGGCCGCACACTCCTGCTGACNCCCAAGACCACCGTCGAAGCCGCCCCCGCACCCTACTACACCCTCGTGCTGGCATCACAGGTGAGCCGCAAAAACGCCGACGAATTCGTCAGCCGGCTCCACCAATCAGGCTTCGGAGAGGCAGCCGTCTATACCCGCAACGCCACCACGCGCGTCATCTACAACCACTTCGCCACCGAGAGCGAGGCCTACAGAGCCCTGCGCAGCCTGCGCGGCGTCAAAGCCTTCCGCGAAGCATGGGTCTATCGCGTGAACGGCTGAGACACTCATTCCACCACCCACACCTTTCACCACCATGAAACGCGTGCGATGCCCCAAGTGCGACAACTTCATCACCTTCGATGAAACGCGCTACACCGACGGGCAGTCGCTGGTGTTTCTGTGCCCCACGTGCGGCAAACAGTTCGCCATCCGCATGGGCGTGAGCAAGCTCCGCAACCGCCAGCGCGAAGAGAATCCCGACGAGCAAGCCAACGAAAAAGGATGCGGCAGCATTGTCGTCATCGAAAACTGCTTCCACTACAAGCAAGTCATCCCACTGCAAATGGGCGACAACGTCATTGGCCGCTATCAGAAAGGCAACCCCATCAACACACCCATAGAAACGGTTGACCCCAGCGTGGACCTCACCCACTGCATCATCAACGTGGGCCGCGACAAAAGCGGACAACTGAAATACGTGCTGCGCGACGGCCCCAGCAACACCGGCACCTTCGTGGACAACGAAATCCTGGGCGACCGCGAACGGCGCGTCATCGGCGACGGCGCCCTCTTCACCATCGGCGCCACAAGCATCATCCTGCGCGGCGCCAACACCGACGACGACCCCAGCGCATAGCCTCGTCCGCCGGCCCAAGTCTCCACCCCTGCCGCCCCCGACTCCACTCCTTGCCACCCTGGGGCTCCCTCTCCACTGCCCCCGACTCCACTCCTTGCCACCCTGAGTCTTCCTCTCCACCGCCTTTAATTCCTTCTTCCGCCGTCCAGCGAAACGCAAACCCTTGTTTTTGCGTCGCAGTTTCTTCGGCCATGCATCTCCTCGTCCATTCTCTCGCCTTCGCCGTCCGTCGCTTTCACATTCGCAAATCAGCGGTTTCGCATTTCCATTCCATTGATTTTGTGTTTCCATTCCATTGGTTTCGCATTCGCCCGTCAATGGTCTTGCGTTCGGAAAGCAGTGCCCTCTGAGAATTAAGTTAATAAAGTAATACAATTAAGTTATTAAGGTAATATAATTAAGTTAATAACTTAATTGTCTAAAACCAATGGATAGCGAATGCAAGACTAATGGATAGCCAACGCGAAACCACTGGCGGGCCATCGNGAAAGCGGGCGAAAAGTGAGGGAANGGGCGGGGAAATAAGGGGAGATGGGCAGTGGGGAGGGAGGTGATGAGCGGCNGGCGGGGATTACGACGATGTGGACGGAAGTGGTTGTCGATAACGACAAAGGACATCACCGCCGGAGACCAAGGGCCTTGCCAACTGGAAAAGAAGGGTGTGCCGGCAGAAATCAAGGATGCTGCTAGCAATGACGAGAAAGGTTGCCGGCGGTAACGGAGGGCATTGCCGATAATGACGAGAAAGGTTGCCGGCGGTAACGGAAGTCGCTGCCTGCTAAAGCCAAGGACGTTGCCGGCAGTAACTGAGGGCGTTGCCAGCGGTGGATTTATTTCACGATTTTGTAGTGGGCGAATTTGAGGAGGAGCTGTTTGGTGCCACTGTTGCGGAAGGCGACGGTGGCTTTGGTGTTCTCGCCGGAGCCTTCCATCTGCACCACGGTGCCGATGCCGAAGCGCTCGTGCTCGATGGTGTTGCCAACGGTGAGGACGGGCGATGCGGGGCGCGGAGACGACGCGGAGGGACGGACTGACGAGGGTGTGCGGGAGGCGGACGATGCCGACCGCGCGGTGCCGGAGGTGAGCGAGGAGAGTCGGCGCAGATTGCCACCGTGGGCGGCGAAGGTGCGCTTGAAAGCGGGCGAGAAGGGGTCGCGCGGGGCCTCTTCGTGGTGGTCGGCTTCGCGGGGCTTGGGGTCGGCACGGAATTGGGTGGCCACGGGGTTGGCGTTTTGCCAGCGACGACTNTCGCCGAAGAGGGAGCCTCGCCGCGAATGCCACGAGCGGTTGGCATCGTCGGCATCGTTGTGGGGACTNCGGACGCTGCCAAAGGGATTGATGTNGTCGGTGTCGAGCAGTTGGGGGTCGATGTCGCGGAGGAAGCAGCTGGGGGCGCTGAATTCCATCTTGCCGTAGAGCCAGCGACTCTTGGCATAGGTGAGGTAGCAGTGGCGCTCGGCCCGCGTGATGGCCACGTAGAGCAGGCGGCGCTCTTCTTCGAGTTGGCGNTTCGACTCTTTGCTCTGNGCCGAGGGGAAGATGCTGTCTTCCATGCCCACCACGAAGACGGTGGGAAACTCCAGNCCCTTGGCTGCNTGGATGGTCATGAGCGTCACCTTGCGGTTTTCGTCTTCGTTGCCGTCGCTGTCGAGGTCGGACAGCAGCGACACCTCTTGCAGGTAGTCGCGGAGCGATGTGCCGCCGGCGTCGGCCAACTCTTGNCGATCGGCCACAAAGTCTTGCAGGGCGCCCATCAGCTCGAGCANNTTNTCTTGTTTGGCTTGGGCTTCGGGCGTGTCTTCGCTGTAGAGGTCGGTGGATATGCCGCTCTCCTTCACGATGTGTTCACCGAGCGTGTANGCATCGTCGGTTTCGTTTCGGGCCACGAAGCCATCGATGANCGCCGCAAAGGCGGCCAGTTTCTTGGCTGCGACGGCACTGATTTCGGGGGAATAGCGCTCCATGTCTTTGATAACGGCCCAGATATTGGTGTCGTTTCGGCGTGCNCAGACGGCGANTTTCTCCACCGTGGTGTCGCCTATGCCGCGGCGCGGGTAGTTGATGATGCGTCGCAGGGCCTCTTCGTCGTCGGGATTGACCACCACTCGGAAGTAGGCTATCACGTCTTTGATCTCTTTGCGCTGATAGAAACTCAGTCCGCCATACACGCGATAGGGCACGCCGCGCTTGAGCATTTCGTCTTCGAAGGCACGGCTTTGCGCGTTGGTGCGATAGAGAATGGCAAAGTCGTTGTAGGCGCTGTGCTCGCTGGCCATGAGGCGCTTGATTTCGTTGCACACGATGACGGCTTCCTCGGCGCCGCTATAAGCCTCGCGCAGTTTCACGCGCTCGCCTTCGTCGTTGTGGCTGTACACCTCCTTGGGTATGCGGCGGCTGTTTTTTTCGATAAGGCTATTGGCGGCCTGCACGATGAGCTGCGTGCTGCGATAGTTTTGTTCCAGCTTGAACAGACGGGCCTCGGGGAAATGCTTCGCGAAGTCCAAGATGTTGTCGATCTCGGCACCGCGAAAGGCGTAGATGCTCTGCGCGTCGTCGCCCACCACGCACACGCGCCGGCTCTCCTGCGTGAGCTGCAGCACAATCTGCTGCTGAGCGAAGTTGGTGTCCTGATATTCGTCCACCAAGACGAAGCGAAAGCGGGCGGCATAGTGGCGCCTCACGTCTTCGAAACCATTGAACAAGAGATAGGTTTGCAGCAGCAGGTCGTCGAAATCCATGGCGTTGCANTGTTTGCAGCGCGCCTGATACACCTTATATATATGCCCCACTTCGGGCATGCCCTTGTGGCCGTCGCGCTCCACGAGCTCGGCATGCGAGGCGTAATCGTCGGCCGTGATCAGATGGTTTTTGGCCATCGAGATGTGGCGGAGCACGGCCGACGGCTTATACACCTTGTCGTCGAGGCCCAGCTCCTTCACGATGTTTTTGACGAGCGACCGCGAATCGGCATCGTCGTATATCGTGTAGTTGCTTGCATACCCCATGCGCGGCGCCTCTGTGCGCAATATGCGGGCAAAGACGCTGTGGAAGGTTCCCATGCGGAGATCGGGGGCCAGATTGTCGCCCACCAGCAGTGCTATGCGCTCGCGCATCTCGCGGGCGGCCTTGTTGGTGAAGGTCAGCGCCAGGATTTCCCACGGCCGCAGCCCGTGTTGCAGCAGATAGGCCACCTTGTAGGTGAGCACGCGCGTTTTGCCGGATCCCGCTCCGGCAATCACCTGNGAGGGGCCGTNGATATATTCCACGGCCTCGCGCTGTGCATCGTTGAGGTCTTTCAGAAGGTCGAGCATAGGCTTGAAGTGTCGTGCAAAGTTAGCGCTTATTTTANAATGCGCGAAAAATTGGCGCCGAAACATTTGCAGAAATCAAAAATAACGGCTACATTTGCAATCGAGTTCGAGCACGCTCCGCGCGAGGGGCTGCGACATGAGGGCTCATCTTATCGTAAAAACAGAGCGTTTTGATATTATCCTGAATCTGAAATGTGGAAGTTTCAACGACCAAGGGATAATGGCAATAGCGCTCACGCATGGGAATATTGTACCCCCTAAAGGGCATAATATACCTCAATGCGTGGGCTATTGTCTATTACATTGGTCAGGCCCTTCCACAGCCTCAGTTCGGTAATGACAATAGTTCCCACGCTTTTCACGTTTCTAATATTCACAGTCTGTTTCTGGGAACCAACGGCGCAAATGAGGAGCAAATGGTCTCTTTCATCATCGTCAACTACAACACGAGCGCGCTTGTGCACGAGTGCGCAGCTTCCATTCGCCGCTATTGCACGGCCGAACCGTTCGAGATCGTGGTGGTGGACAATGCCAGCCGACCGGAAGAGCAAGAGCGGCTCAAGGATTTGGCGGCAGACGACTGCCNCCTCGTGATGAGCCGCTTCAACGCCGGATTCGGGCTCGGCAACATGCTGGGCGCCAACGTGGCCAAGGGCGACTACCTCTGCTTCATCAATAGCGACGCGTTTCTCGTGGAGGATTGCATTCATCCGCTGTGCGAATATCTGCGTGAACACGCTGACGTGGGCTGCGTTACGCCTCAGCAGGTGAACGGAGAAGGGAAGCCTGTCTATTCACACAACCATCGCGATTGCATAGGCAACATCTTCTTTTCTCGCAATCTTTATGACACAATATGCGGGAAGAACTACCCTAGACGAGATGATTTCTCTCACACCGTTCCGTTCTTTGTACAAGACATTAACGGATGCTTCATGTTGTTCCCAACGAAGACGTTTTTTGAGATCGGCGGATTCGACACCAATATCTTCCTTTATCGCGAAGAATATGACGTGGGTTGTCGATTACGGAACGCCGGTTACAAATGTGTTGTTCATCCACAATATAAATTTGTTCACTTGAGGGGCTCAAGCACGGGTGATAGCCATAAGCAAACAAGCTGTGAGACGCAAATGGGAAAAATCTACGTTTACAGCAAGCATCATGGCCTTCTGCTATCTCTTCTCTACAAGTATCTCTTGATTTTAACCCACACTTTACCTGATCCCAAGCGCTGGTATCAACTGCCCATCCTGCTCTCCCCTTCGCCGATGAGCAAGAGTATGCGCCACAAAAAGAGGTGAAACGGCAAGAGACATTTATATTAAGAGAGGCGATGCTCTCTTGATTTTGCGCCTAGNCGACAATGGCGAGATTTTCGCGGACGGGTGACGGCAAGAATGCGGGATGTGGTGAGCGGTTTCGGCGGTTCGAAGGGTTGGTTTTCAAGATTGGTGTTCGAGGAGGTGAAGATGGGTGTTCGAGGAGTTGGAGATGGGTGTTCTTGGGAGTGAAGAATGCGTGTATTGAAAGCGGAAATGGGGGCACGCGGCGTTGGCGGGACGAAAAACGTGGATTTTTTATTGGGAGTTTACGATAGTTTGTTTACTTTTGCACCAAAATGCGGNCAGCCAACGGGCGACGGGCACACGGCGGAATGAGGGCCTGCGGCAGTCGGCGGCAGTCGGCAACACTGATGACGAAAGACATGAAACACACGAAGAGATACCTTTTGGGAATGCTGTGCTGGGCGGCCGTGCTGCCGCTTGTGGCGCAGACGGACAGGGACCACGAGTTTGAAGCCTCGAAGAACATGGAGATTTTTCACTCGGTTTATCGCAACTTGGACATGGCCTATGTGGACACGCTCAACGCGGGACAGACCATCGGGACGGGGATCAACGCCATGCTGCGCTCGCTGGACCCTTACACGGTGTACTACCCCGAGGAGAAGGCCAACGAGCTGAAGTCGGCCCTGACCGGCAAGTATGCGGGCATCGGGGCGCTGATAAGGTATAATGCGAAGCTGAAACGCGTGGTGATCGATGAGCCCTACGCCGACACGCCTGCCGCACGGGCCGACCTNAAAAAGGGAGACATCATTGTGAGCATCGACGACACGCTGATGACAGACAAGGATGTGGCCTATGTGAGTTCGCATCTGCGCGGCGATGCGGGCACCACTTTTCTGCTGAAGGTGGAGCGCCCGGGCACGGGAAAGACGCTCACCAAGCGCATCACGCGCGAGGCCATACAGCTGCCCAGTCTGCCGTATTACAATCTGGTGGCGGGCGACATCGGGTATATCAACCTGAGCGGGTTTACCGAGGGCTGCGCCAAGGAGTTTCGCAGGGCCTTCATCGACATGAAGGGGCGCGGCATGAAGGGGTTGATGATCGACCTGCGCGGCAACGGCGGCGGACTGCTTTCGGAGGCGGTGAGCATTGTGAATATGTTTGTGCCCAACGGCCTGTCGGTGGTGAAAACCATGGGCAAGCTGAAGCGCGGCAATCACGAATACAAGACCACCGTGGAGCCCATCGACACGGTGATGCCGGTGGTGGTGCTGGTGAACGGCGAATCGGCATCGGCTAGCGAGATAACAGCGGGCAGTTTGCAGGACTTCGACCGCGCCGTGATCCTTGGAACGCGCACCTTCGGCAAGGGCCTAGTGCAAACGCCGATAGACCTGCCCTACAACGCGCAGATGAAACTCACCACGGCAAAGTATTACATTCCGAGCGGCCGGTGCATACAGGCCATCAACTATAAGCACGACGGCGGTGGCTATATCGAGCGCGTGCCCGACTCGCTGACCACGGTGTTCCACACGTTGCANGGCAGAGAGGTGCGCGACGGTGGCGGCATCAAGCCCGACGTAGAGGTGAAACCCGACTCGCTGCCCAACATTGCTTACTATCTGAGTGCCTCGGGGCGCGACTCCACGGAGGTGATGCTTGAATACGTGACCGACTACATTCGCCAACATCCCTCCATAGCGCCGGCCGAGGAGTTTGAGCTTTCGGATGCCGACTATGCGGAGTTTAAGAAGCGCGTGCTGGCGAGCGGCTTCTCCTACGACCCCGAAAGTCGAAAGACAATGGAGGAGTTGAAGCGCATGATGGTGTTCGAGGGCTACTTCGAGGACGCCCGTCCGGAATATGAAGCCTTGGAGAAAAAGCTGTCGCACAACCTGGATAAGGATCTCGATCGCCATAAAGACATCTTGAAACAAGTGTTGCAAAGCGACATCGTGGCGGCCTACTACTATCAGGGCGGCACCATCGCCAATGCCCTTCGCCACGACAAACAGGCCACGGAGGCCATCAGTCTGCTGCGCGACGCTCAGCGCTATCGCGCCATTCTAGGCACGCAGCCGTAGCGCTCCGGCAGCTGACGGCAAGCCAAAAGGCACGAACAGGGTCACCNAGGGGTGGCGATGTTCGTGCCTTTGTTGTGCGCTCTTTCCTCATTAAACCGGTGGGCTGCGACGATAGTTTTGGCAACGATGATGCGACAGAGCGGCGAAGTTTATCGCTTCACATCCTGCCCCTCTTTGGGAAAGGCGGGGATAAACTTCATCTCTTTCATGATTTTCACCTTGCGGCGCACCATGTATTCGGAAGGCGTTTTGGAGGAAAACTTCCGCGGATTGGGCAGGGTGGCAGCAATGAGGGCGCAGTTGGCGCGAGTGAGGTCGGCGGCGGTGCATCCGAAGTGCGCCTCGGCCACGGCCTCCACGCCATAGATGCCCTCGCCCATTTCAATGGAATTGAGATAAACCTCCATGATGCGCTGCTTGCTCCACACCAGTTCGATGAGCGCAGTGTAGTAGGCTTCGAGTCCTTTGCGAAGCCACGAGCGCCCCGGCCACAAGAACACGTTTTTGGCCGTCTGCTGGCTGATGGTGCTGGCGCCGAGCTTGCGCTTGCGTTTCTGATTGTTTTTGGCGGCGTGCTCTATGGCCTGATAGTCGAATCCGTGGTGATTCAGGAATCGGGCGTCCTCGCTGGCCATCACAGCAACGGGCATCGAAGGCGACATCTGCTCGAGGCTCACCCAGGTGTGCTTGAGGCGCAGCTCGCGGCCCTCCCTGTGTTGTTCTATCAACCGGATGAACATCAGGGGTGTGAAATACACGGGCACGAAGCGCAGCAATACTACAGCAAGGATGGTGGAGCCGAAGAAGGCCGCCACCATCCATCGTATGATGCGCTTGATGAGTTTCACTTTTCTCTGCGTTAGGCGCGGAGCGCGAAATCCGAGGTGTGGAGCGGGCCGCGCCAAAACTGCTGCGCGCCGTCGCTCCACACCCCGAAGATTACACGCGTGGCGCGTGATGCTGTTTAGTCAAGTTCGCCGTTGTTGGCTTTCTCGATCATCTTTTCGCTGGCGTAGAGATAGATTTCCACGCGGCGATTCTGCTGCTGGCCGGCAGCCGTACTGTTGTCGGCCACGGGGTTGTTCTCGCCGAAACCGGTCACATTCTTGAACTGCGACGAGGTCACGCCCTTGCCCACGAGATAGCTCTTCACGCTCTCGGCGCGCTGCTGGCTGAGGGTGAGGTTTTTCTGAACGCTCTCTTCGGCAGTGGAATTCCGCCAGCCTTGGTTGTCGGTATAGCCCTGGATGTCCACGGCAATGTCGGCATCATTCTTCAGCAAGTTGGCAAAATCGTTGAGATCGTCCTTGCACGTGTTGCCCAGCGTTGATGAACTCGTGGCGAACAGCAGGCCGCTGTTGAACGTCACCTTAACGGCCTTCAGTCCGTTGGCGTCCACCACTTCTTCCACTTTGGCGTTCTCCAGCTCGGCGGCGGCCTTTGCCTTCACCTTGTCCATGTGGTTGCCGATGAGTGCACCGGCGCCGGCGCCCACGGCTCCGCCCAGTGCGGCACCGATGGCTGCGCTCTTGGCATCGTGGCCGATGACGCCGCCCAGCACGGCACCCAGCACGGCGCCGCCTCCGGTTCCTATCAGCGCNCCCGTACCCTTGTTGGTGCTACAACTCATGACCATCGCGAGGCTGAGCCCCACAGCTACTAATTTCAGAGATTTCATATTCCTGTCGGTTTTTGTGATTGTGAGTATTTTTGAATAATCTTGGACAAAGATACGGCTTTTTATCGTAACTCCAAAACTTTTTCGTACTTTTGCACTGAAATTTGAAGCGCGGCGGGCGACGAACCGCCCACACNGAGNGGCCGAATCCGCCGACAACGGGCTTGCAAGCCACCGGCGGCGGGCATGCCGCGCAAGAGTGGCGGCGGCGCGCGCCATGAGCAATGCACAACATTAAACACAACACCTATATTGATATGGCAAAAGAATTGAAAGAGCTCACCAAACGGGCAGACAACTACAGCCAATGGTATAACGACCTTGTGGTGAAAGCCGACTTGGCCGAGCAATCGGCCGTGCGCGGCTGCATGGTGATCAAGCCCTACGGCTACGCCATCTGGGAGAAGATGCAACATCAACTAGACCTGATGTTCAAGGAGACCGGCGCCCAAAACGCCTACTTCCCGCTACTCATCCCCAAGAGTTTCTTGTCGCGCGAGGCCGAGCACGTGGAAGGCTTCGCCAAAGAGTGCGCCGTGGTGACCCACTATCGCCTGCGCGCAAAAGAGGACAAGAGCGGAGTGGAAGTGGATCCCTCGGCACGACTGGAAGAAGAACTCATCATCCGGCCCACGTCGGAGACCATTATTTGGAGCACATATAAGGGCTGGATACATTCGTGGCGCGATCTCCCGCTGATGTGCAATCAGTGGTGCAACGTGATGCGCTGGGAGATGCGCACCCGTCCGTTCCTGCGCACTAGCGAGTTTCTCTGGCAGGAAGGGCACACCGCCCACGCCACGCGCGAAGAAGCAGAGGCAGAGGCACAGCGCATGCTCAAGGTGTATGCCACCTTCGCCGAAGAGTGGATGGCCGTGCCGGTGGTGCAGGGCGTGAAGAGCGAGACCGAGCGCTTCGCCGGCGCCCTCGACACCTACACCATCGAAGCCATGATGCAAGACGGCAAGGCCCTTCAGAGCGGCACGTCGCACTTCTTGGGACAAAACTTCGCCAAGGCGTTCGACGTGTCCTATCTCAACAAGGAGAACAAGCAAGAATACGTGTGGGCCACCTCGTGGGGCGTGTCCACGCGACTCATCGGCGCGCTCATCATGACCCATTCCGACGATAACGGTCTCGTGTTGCCCCCGCGGCTAGCTCCCATTCAGGTGGTGATCATCCCCATCGCCAACAAGCCCGAGCAGCTCGCCGCCGTCAACGAGAAGGTGCAACCCGTGATCGACGAGTTGCGCGCCAAGGGAATCAGTGTGAAATATGACGACGCCGACAACAAGCGCCCCGGCTTCAAGTTTGCCGATTATGAGCTGAAAGGCGTGCCCGTTCGGCTGGTGCTCGGTGCGCGCGACGTGGAAAACGGCACCGTGGAAGTGATGCGGCGCGACACCTTGGCAAAGGAAACGCTCCCCATCGACGGCATCGCCGACCACGTGGAGCAGCTCCTGAGCGACATCCAGACCGCCATCTTCGAAAAGGCCCGCGCCGCCCNCGATGCCCGCATCTACGAGTGCGACAACTACGAAGAGTTCAAGGAGCGCATCAAGGACGGCGGATTCTTCCTCTGCCACTGGGACGGAACGGCCGAGACCGAGGCCAAAATCAAAGAAGACACCCAGGCCACTATCCGATGCGTGCCCTTCGGCGTGGAGCAGACACCTGGCANCGACATGGTGAGCGGCAAGCCCGCCACGTGTCGCGTCATCATAGCCCGCAGCTATTAAAGCCATGGAATACATCGGCAACAACAGTGCCCCCGAAACGCGCCGCCCGCCCAAGACGTGGCTTGCCGAGTCCATCCTTGCCACCATCTTCTGCTGTCTGCCCTTCGGCGTGGTGGGCATTGTGTATGCTTCGGGCGTGGAATCGGCCTTCTATGCCGGTCGCTACGACGAAGCCGAGCACAAGTCGCGCCTGGCCAAGCGCTGGACGCTTTGGGGCGTAGCCATTGCCGCCGTCTGCGTTGTGCTCTACTTGTTGGGCCTGCTGGCCGTGTTCCTGTTCACTCCAAACTATTCATAAGCGGCCATCATGCGCCGTTGTTNTTCATCCAAAACAATATTTATCATCTAAAACATTACATTATGGAAACAAATGTTTGCCCGAAGACGTGGCTTGCCGAGTCCATCCTCGCCACCATCTTCTGCTGTCTGCCCTTCGGCGNGGTGGGCATCGTCTATGCCGCCAAGGTGAGCGGACTGTTCGCCCAGCAGCAGTATGAAGAAGCCCAAAAGGCGAGCAGCAAGGCCAAGACGTGGACCACCATCAGCTTCTGCGTGGGCCTTGGGTGCGCCGTGTTCTACGGNATCGCCACCGTGTTCACCATGCTGACNGGCGGCATGCAATGAAACGACGCTACATCTGGGGCCCACTAGTGGGCATCGGGCTGCTCGTCTTCTTCTTGTTAGACCCCGCCCGATGCCCCCTGTTCCCCCGATGTCCGTTTTTCACGCTCACGGGCTATCAGTGCCCCGGTTGCGGTTCGCAGCGCGCCATCCACGACCTGCTCCACCTCAACCTCGCGGGTGCCCTCGCCCACAACGCCCTCCTCGTGGTGTGCGTGCCCCTGCTGGCCTTGATGTTCTACGCGCAACGCCATGCCCATCGCCACGCCCGCCTCTACCATTTCCTCAACGGCAGGNCCTTCATTCTGCTCGTGCTCGCGGTCATCATCGCGTGGTGGATACTCCGAAACCTCTGTCTGTGAACACCTTTCACCGCACAACAATACGCCTGCACTGCCGCCCCGCCATTTACCCTACAACCATCTCAAATCGCTAACCTCTCAGCCATGACACATCGTTTCACCACCCCACAGCCCCACCCATCGGCTTCNCGCACCGTTCGCACGGCGCGCCGCGCATCGTGGTTCACGTGTATGCTCCTGCTGTCGGCCCTGCTGCTGCTCGCCGCCTGCGCCACCACGAGCACCTCTTCGCAAGGCAAAATGACCAAGGCCGAGCGGCGCCTGGCCCGCCAAGCCCAGGTGCAGCAACGCCTCGACGAGCGCCGCTACACCATCGAAGTGGAGATGATGCACCCCACGGGCCTTCCCTCGCGCCACCTCAACTCCGACTTTTCGCTCGAAGTGATAGGCGACAGCATCTATTCCTACCTCCCCTACGTGGGGCGTGCCTACGAGATTCCCTATGGTGGCGGCAAGGCCCTCCACTTCAGCGGGCGCGTGTCTTACTATCGTTCCGCGCCGGTGAAAGACGACCTCACCCGCATCGAATTCGGCATCGAAAACGAAGAAGACCGCTACATCTACACGCTCGAAGTGTTTGACAACGGCAGCGCCGACATCGACATCATCTGCCAACGGCGCGACCGCATATCGTTCTCCGGCCGCATGGTGCTCGACTATTAACGGCGATTCCAGCCTACTGACCTTCAGCGCGCGGTGCATTCCCCTGTTGTTGATGCCATTTTTCACCTCCAAAACCCCAACCGAAAAACGGAACAATTCGCAACGAAAGCGGCGGAATGCACTGTACGGATTTTTCGTCAAACTAGATGTTAAAATGGAAATCCAGCACATTTTTAATGACATTTTGGCGCCTCGTTTTTGCAAAAATATTGACGGCGAAATCCGCATCCATTAGTATTCCACTCGCTATCCAATGGTTTCGGAGGCGCTATCCCTTAGTTTTCGACGCGCCCGTCAATGGATAGCGAGTCTGAAACCATTGACGGCGCGATGCAATTCCAATGGATAGCGCGTGCAAAACCATTGGATTGGAAACGGAAGGCTAAGGCATTGATAATCAGCGCCCATTGGTTTTATTATAAAAGACTGACGGACAACAAGTTGCTGAAAGTGGCCCAAAATGGCCGTTTTTCGCACCGAAAGACGAGTTGGTGACCAGCGAGGCCATTTTTGAGCCACTTTCGAAGGTTACAAAAAGAACAAAATGNGGGTGTGACGGTGGGGAGCGTGGTGTTTCTTTTTCACGACCTCTTTGAGGTAGNTTGTCGCTCGGTGGAGTCATTCCACGGAGGTNCTCCTNGCGCCACCGAGANCTATGGCGTCCGCACNGTGGTGCTAGCCTACAGCCCCTTCATGGTCTTGAGCATGCTCAAGGGCAGAATGGAGGCCGATGTGCGCCGCTCACGAAGATGAAGGTCGGAGGAAAAATCGTGCAATTTTGATGCTCCGCCGATGGCTCGCCGGCAGACTTGCAGGCGGCGGGCGAGGGCCGTGGTTTGGCCAAATCGTGCCCAAGGCTTGTATGTCGATGGGCNGTGTGCTCGGCATGCGCCGCCTTTGCCTTTGGCGAAGGNGGACAACATTAAGGATAAAAAAAGAAAAACGGCGGCGATTTTCTTTTTTTATCCACTCATTTGCACTACCTTTGCAACATTGTTTCGCGAGTGCGCCGCGTTTCGAATGGAAACGGCGGCGGGCTGCGGCAGTGCTTATTCATGAGGAGAACAACACTGATATGCCTGTTGCTGGGTGCTTTCATGATGATGATGGCAGGCCCAGTCNCGCCCTTGTTCAAGCGCGCCAAGAAGGTGGCGCGGGCCNACACTGTGGCTGTTGGCGACACGACGCTGGCGCCGGCGGCCGACTCGGCGATGACCGACACGCTGCGGCTGGCCGTGGAGCGCCACAACAAGGCTGTGGACGACTCGATAAGGCTGGACAGCATCTTTCGTTCGAAAGAGGGCGGCATCGATGCGCCGGTGTCTTATGAGGCGCAAGACTCGCTCGTGTATGACGCCGCGTCGAAGATGGCCTACCTGTATGGCAACTCCAAAGTGAGATACACCAACATGGATCTCGCCAGCGAGAAGATCCGAATGAGCTTGGACAGCAGCTTGGTGTACGCCACCGGCGTGGCCGACAGCCTGGGGACGCTGACGGGCACGCCCGTGTTTAAGATGGGCTCCGACAGCTACGACACCGACACGATTGCCTTTAATTTCAAGTCGAAAAAGGGACTCATNAGCAACGTGTACACCGAGCAACAAGACGGATACCTGCGGAGCGAGCGTTCGAAACGAGACTCCACGGGCGTGATATACCTTCAACACGGAAGATATACCACGTGCGATGAGGAAGACCCGGACTTCTACATCGCTTTGTCGCGCGCCAAGGTGCGACCTGGCAAAGACGTGGTGTTCGGTCCGGCCTACCTGGTGGTGGCCGACGTGCCCCTGCCGCTGGCCATCCCCTACGGCTTCTTTCCGTTCACAAAAAGCTACTCCAGCGGCTTCATCATGCCCACCTATGGCGACGAATCGTCGCGGGGATTCTATCTTCGCGACGGCGGCTACTATTTCGCCATCAACGACAAATGGGATCTGAAACTGCTGGGCGAGATCTACACGAAGGGCTCGTGGGGCATCTCTGCTGCCTCAAATTACAGNAAGCGCTACCGGTATAGCGGCAGCTTCTTCTTCAGTTATCAAGACACCAAGACGGGAGACAAGGGCATGCCAGACTTCACGGAGCAGGAGAGTTTCAAGATACAATGGACCCACCGGCAAGACTCGAAGGCCAATCCGTACAGCAGCTTGTCGGCAAGCGTCAACTTCGCGACGACGAGCTACGAGCGCAACAATCTGTCGAGTCTCTACAATCCGCAATCGCTCACCCAGAGCACGCGCACGTCGAGTGTGAGCTGGAGCACCACGTTTTCAAGCATCGGCATGACGCTGAGCGGCACCACCAACCTCAGCCAGAACATGCGCGACTCCACCATTTCGCTGACCTTGCCCGACCTGAACATTTCCATTTCGCGCTTTTATCCGTTCAAACGCAAGGTGGCGGTGGGGAAAGAGCGATGGTACGAGAAGATTGCCGTGAGCTATACCGGCCGCCTGTCCAACTCTATCACAACGAAAGAGGACCAGCTGCTCAAGTCGAGCCTCATCAANGACTGGAAGAACGGCATGCAACACACCATACCCGTGAGCGCGTCGTTCACCATTTTCAACTACCTCAACCTCACGCCATCGTTCACGTTTACAGACCGCATGTACACCAACAAGGTGATGCAATCGTGGGACGCCGACCGCCAAGCCGTGGTGAGAGACACGGTTAACGGTTTCTACAACGTGTATAATTGGAACTTCAGCGTGTCGGCCAACACTAAATTATACGGATTCTGGGTGCCCAATCGCAAGATATTTGGCGACAAGATCCAGGCCATTCGCCACGTCATCACGCCGTCGGTGAGCTTCGGCTACCATCCCGACTTCAGCTCATCGCGCTACGGAGCCTACGACACCTACCAGGTGACCGACACGGCGGGCAACGTTTCCTATGTCACCTACTCGCCGTTTAGCAGCGGTCTCTACGGGACGGCGCCGAGCGGAAAGAGCGGAAGCATATCGGTGGACATCTCCAACAACATCGAAATGAAGCTGCGCAGCGACGACGACAGCACCGGTTTCAAGAAGATTAGCCTCATCGATGAGCTGGGCGCATCAATGTCCTACAACCTCGCCGCCACCGAAAAGCCATGGAGCGACCTGAGCACGCGCTTGCGACTGAAGCTGTCGAAGAACTACACGTTCAGCATGAACGCCGTGTTTGCCACCTACGCTTACGAGCTCGACGACAACGGCCGGCCCTACGTGGGCAACAGAACGGAATACAGCTACGGGCGGTTTGGCCGGTTCCAAGGAACGTCGCAAAACATCTCCTACACCATTTCGTCGGAGAAGCTGCGCAAGTTTTTCAGCAATCGCCGNGAGCGCCGNCGCCAGCGCGAGGCCGACGCTGACAACGAAGAATACGACACGGGCGTGGAGACCAACATAGACGATGACATGGAGCGCGGCAAGCACGGCGCCGAGAAGAGCCGTGGAAAGGCCGAAACCGACGAAGACGGCTACTTGGCGTTCTCCATCCCATGGTCGCTCACCATCGGATATGGCGTCACCATCTCGGAGAACCGCGCCGGCACGTTCAACACCGAACGAATGCGCTACCCCTACAAAGTGACGCAAAATCTCAACTTCAGCGGCAACGTGCGCATCAGCGAAGGATGGAACATCTCGTTCTCGAGCGGTTACGATTTCGAGAACAAGAAGGTGAGTATGACCACCGCTTCGCTCTCGCGCGACCTGCATTGCTTCAACATGAGCTGCTCTGTGGTGCTCGCTCCCTACACGAGTTACAACTTCTCCTTCCGATGCAACGCCGCCACGCTCACCGACGCACTGAAATACGACAAGCGCTCAAGCTACAGCAATGCCATACAATGGTATTGAAAGAGCGGCAGCCGCGCACACCCGAATCACAACCTAAACATCGCAAAATATGGCAGAAATTCCCGGATTAGTGAAAGACCTCGCCCTGATACTCATTGTGGCGGGCATCGTTACGCTTGTGTTCAAGAAGCTGAAACAGCCGCTCGTGCTGGGCTACATCATGGCCGGCTTCTTGGTGTCTCCCCACATGCCGCTCACCATGTCGGTGGTCGACACGGAAAACATCCAGACCTGGGCCGACATCGGCGTGATGTTTTTGCTCTTCTCGCTGGGGCTCGACTTCTCGTTCAAGAAGATACTCAAGATGGGCGTTTCGCCAGTCATCTCCACGCTGGCCATCATCTTCTGCATGATGACGCTGGGCTTTGGCGTGGGCAAACTGTTCGGCTGGGCCGACATGGACTGCATTTTCCTNGGNGGAATGCTCGCGATGAGCTCCACCACCATCATCTATAAAGCCTTCGACGACCTTGGCCTCCGACAGCAGCGCTTCTCGGGACTGGTGATGAGTGTGCTGATACTCGAAGACATCCTCGCCATCGTCATGATGGTGATGCTGGCGGCCATCGCCTCGGGAAGCAATCCCGACGGCGGGCAGATGCTGGGTTCGGTGTTGAAAATCGGCTTCTTCTTGGTGCTGTGGTTCGTGGTGGGCATCTTCGTCATCCCTCTCTTTNTGCGCGCCACGCGCAAGCTGATGAACAACGAGGTGCTGCTCGTGGTGGCCCTCGGCCTGTGCTGCGCCATGGCTGTGCTGTCCACCGAGGTGGGCTTCAGCAGTGCTTTCGGCGCCTTTGTCATGGGCAGCATCTTGGCCGAAACGGTGGAGGCCGAGAAGATCATCAAGCTCGTGGAGCCCGTGAAAAACCTGTTTGGCGCCATCTTCTTCGTGTCGGTGGGCATGCTGGTCGATCCCAACATCCTCGTGGAATACGCGTTGCCCATCCTCGCGCTGGTGCTCACCATCCTGCTGGGCCAGTCCATCTTCGGCTCATTCAGCTTTCTCATCAGCGGCCAATCGTTGAAATCGGCCATGCGGTGCGGCTTCTCCATGGCGCAAATCGGTGAGTTTTCGTTCATCATCGCGTCGCTGGGCCTCTCGCTGGGTGTCATCGGCGACTTCCTCTACCCCGTGGTGGTGGCCGTTTCGGTAATCACCACGTTCCTCACGCCCTACATGATGCGTGCCGCCGTGCCNTGCTACAATGTGCTGGAGCGCCACCTGCCCAAGTCGTGGATACTGCGCTTGAACAATCTCACGCTCACCCACGCCTCCTCCGGCGAGGACAAAAATCTGTGGAAAAGCCTGCTCATGCAGCTCGGGCGCAACATTCTCATCTACGGCATCCTCTCGGTGGCGGTGGTCATCATCATGTTCAACTTTGTGTTACCCTTTGCCAAAGCCATCATTCCCGAGCACATCACGAGGCTCGTGGTGGGGCTCGTCACCATCGCGCTCATATCACCTTTCCTTCGCGCCATCATGATGAAGAAGAATCGGAGCGAGGAATTCAAAGCCCTTTGGAAAGAGAATCAGGCCAACCGCATCATGCTGGTGCTCACCATCGTTGTGCGTATTGCCATCTGCGCCGCGCTGGTTTACTACATTTTGGCCAACGTTTGCCACTTCACCCACGCCATCGAAGTGGCCGTGGCCTTCGCGCTGGTGGTGCTCATGATGCTGTCGCGCGGACTGAAGCGCAGCAGCATCGGGCTGGAGCGCATGTTCATTCAGAACCTCCGTTCGCGAGACATCGAAGCCCAAGTGCGCGGCCACAAGCGCCCGCTCTACGAAGGGCGCCTGCTCGATCGCGACATCCACATCTCCGACGTCGATATGCCCGAAGACTCAGAGTGGGCGGGAAAGAAGCTCAGCGAACTGCAACTGGGTAGCCGCTTCGGCATCCACGTGAGCAGCATCCTGCGCGGAAAGCAACGCATCAACATACCGGGCGCCAACACCGTGCTCTTCCCGGGCGACCGCATCCAGGTGATAGGCACCGACGATCAGCTGACAGCCTTCACCACAGCCCTTCAGAAAGCCATCGTGCCCGACGACCCCGACATCGAGAAACGCGAGACCAAGCTGCGCCCCATCGTTATCAACGGCAGCAGCCCCTTCATAGGAAAGAAGCTCAGCGAGAGCCGCATCCGCGAAGATTACGGCTGTATGGTGGTGGGCATCGAAGAGGGAAAGGAAACGCTTTCGCGGCCCAACCCCAACCACGTGTTTGAAAAAGGCGACATCGTGTGGGTGGTGGGCGAAGCCGAAAGCCTCAAGAAGCTCTCTTAAAGCACTGTCTGCATCATTCCTCACCGCATGGCAAGCTACGTTTATCACTATCGTTCGCCCCTCGGCGGCATCACCATGGCAAGCGACGGGCACTGTCTGGCCGGACTATGGTTTGACGGGCAGCAACACTTCGCCACCACGCTCGACGAGCATCCGCAAGAGGCGCGCCTCCCGATATTCGCCGACACCGTGCGCTGGCTCGACATCTACTTCAACGGCATTGCGCCCGATTTCATGCCGCCACTGGTGATGAACGGCACGCCNTTTCGCATGGAAGTGTGGGACATNCTGCGGGCCATCCCCTACGGACANACCATCACCTATGGCGACATCGCCCGCCAGATAGCCTGCCGGCGGNGCATGGGCCGCATGTCGGCACAGGCCGTGGGTGGCGCCGTGGGCAGCAATCCCATCTCCATCATCGTGCCTTGCCATCGCGTGGTGNGCGCCGGCGGCAGGCTCACCGGCTATGCCGGCGGCCTCGAGCGCAAGCAATGGCTCTTGGCACACGAACAATTATTGTCTCAAAGCAGCAACGGAATATGAAAACAGCCATCATGCGCAACATCATCACCGGCAAGGAAATCCGCGTCAAGCTCACACACGACCATCCCGCCGTGCAGTGTGGCATTGCCGTGTGGGCCGANGAAGAAGGCAAAGCCTACTTCCCCGAAGACGTGCCCAACCCGTTCTACGAACTGCGCGACATCAAGGAAGAATAGTCGGCCTGCCGTCGCGGCATTCGCTCTGCGCCAAAGCCATGCCACAACGCTGCCAACCACAGTTTTAACATCCAACGCACATCGACGCCATGACCCTCATCGGTTTTCTGAAAGAGTGGACACTGCCCACGGCCATCGTCGCGGGTTGCGGTTGCTATTTTGCCTTCAGCACCATCGAATGGCTGCAACCGGCGGGCGCCGTTCTGGGGCCCTTCTTTGCCTCCATCCTGCCGGTGTGCGTCTTTCTCACGCTGCTCATCACGTTTTGCAAGGTTGATTTCCACAGCCTGCGTCCCCGCCGGTGGCATTTCCAACTGCTGATGGCGCAACTGCTGATGATTGCCGCGCTGGTGGGCATCATCCGGTGGGCGGGCGACAATGCGCAGCAGCGACTGCTCTGGGAGAGTGCCCTCACGTGCGTCATCGCGCCGTGTGCCGCTGCCGCGCCGGTGGTGACGGGCAAGCTGGGCGGCAATCTCAACTCCATGGTCACCTTCACGCTCGTTTCGTCGCTGGCAGCCGCCCTGCTCATTCCCATTGTTTTTCCCATGCTCGAAAAGGCCGAACACATCACGTTTCTGGCGGCCTTCTTCGTCATCCTCCGCAAGCTGGCCGTGGTGCTCGTGCTGCCGCTCGCCATGGCCTACGTGATACGCCATCACCTGCACCGTCTCCATCGATGGATCACGTCGCGCGCCAATCTTGGTTTCTACACGTGGGCCTTCACGCTCAGCATCAACGCCGGCGTCATCATGCACAACATCACGACAAGCCACATCTCGGGCCTGCTCTTGCTGCTCATTGCCGGNGCATCGCTGCTGATGTGCGGCGTGCAGTTTGGAGTGGGGCGCGCCATCGGCAAGCGCCACGGCGAAGCCATCAACGCCGGCCAGGGAATGTTTCAAAAAAACACGGCCCTCACCATCTGGGTGAGCTATATCTATCTGAATCCCGTGGCGTCTGTGGGCGCCGGATGCTACGTCTTGTGGCAGAACATCATTAACAGCATCGAGCTTTGGCACCACGACCATCATCGAAAACCATAAACCACATACATCTTATATATATGAATACGAAGAAAACATTACTCACCGCGGCCTTCGCCGTNGTTGCCCTTGCAATGCAGGCACAGCCGCTCAAACAAGACACGGCCGTGCTGTGCGGCAAGATGGACAACGGACTGACCTACTACATCCGNCACAATGCACAAACGCCGGGCGTGGCCGACTTCTACATCGCCCAGCGGGTGGGCAGCATTCTCGAAGAGCCACGCCAGCGCGGACTGGCGCACTTCCTGGAGCACATGGCCTTCAACGGCACCAAAAACTTCCCCGGAGCCGAGCGCGGAGGACTGCGCGAGTGGTGCGAGCAGAAGGGAATCAAGTTTGGCGCCAACCTGAATGCCTACACCAGTGTGGACGAAACGGTGTACAATATCTCCGCCGCGCCCGTCACCAAAGAGGGCGTCACCGACACGTGTCTGCTCATCCTCCACGACTGGAGCCACTTCTTGCTGCTCGAAGACGAGGAGATCGACAAGGAGCGCGGCGTGATTCACGAAGAGTGGCGCACGCGTCGCGCCGGCATGGCCGTGCAGCGCATGATGGAAGAGGCACTGCCCGTCATCTACAAGGGCTCCAAATATGAAGACTGTCTGCCCATCGGATCGATGGACATTGTGGACCACTTCGCCTACAACGACCTTCGCGACTATTATCACAAGTGGTATCGCCCCGATCTGCAGGCCATCATCGTGGTGGGCGACATCAATCCCGCCGACATCGAAAAGCGCATACGCAGCACCTTTGCNGACGTGGCCGCACNNNTNGATCCTGCCGANCGCATCTATTATCCGGTGCCAGACAACGACAGCATCATCATCTTTACGAAGCAAGACGCCGAGCAACCGGCGCTCCTCTTCTCGCTCTACATGAAGCGCGACATCACGCCCCGCGAAGAGCGCGGGCAAGAGTCTGCCTATCGCGATGACTTCAAATCGGCCATCGTAACCCACATTCTGCGCGAGCGCCTCAAGACACTTACCGACCGAGCCGACCCGCCCTTGCTGAGCGCCACCGTTCGCGACGGCTCGTTCTTCATCTCGTCGTCGAAAGACGCGTTCGCAGTTTCCGCCGGTCTAAAGCAGGAACAGCCGCTCGCCGGCATCACGGCAGCGCTCGAAATGGTGGAGCAGGCGCGACAGCACGGCTTTACCGAAGCCGAGCTCCAACGCGCAAAAGCCGAGCGACTGCGCGTGGCCGAGACCCGCTACGGCCAGCGCGACAAGATGCGCAACAAGCACTATGTGTCGCAATGTCTGGCCCATTTCACCGAGAATCAGCCCATGCTTTCGGCAGAAGAATCGCTCCGGCTGACACAAAAAATGAACGAGAGCGTCACGCTCGACGAGGTGAACGCAGCCGCCCGCGAGATGATTTGCGATCGCAATCAGGTGGTGACGCTCTACGGCCCCGACAAAGACGGATTCCTTCTGCCCTCGACTTCGCAAATCAAACAAGCCATCGCCGAAGCCCAGGGCAAGCAATATGCACCCTACAAAGAGGCAGCCATCGACACCCGCCTCATCACCACGATGCCCAAGAAAGGCAAGATCAAGAAGCAGTCGGCCTCGGCCAACGGCTACACGGAGTATGTGCTCAGCAACGGCATGCACGTGTTTGCGCGTCGCACCGACTTCGATGGCGACCGCATCAGCCTCAATATGTTCTCCCTCGGAGGCCGCAGTCGCTACGAAGATGCCGACCTGGCCAGCATCTCCTACATTGGCAGCACGATGCAAGAGAGCGGCGTAGCCTCGTTTGATGCCACAACGCTCAAAAAGATGCTCGCCGGCAACAGCGCCGCCGTCACGCCGTTTGTGGGTAGCGAAACAGAGGGCATGCAGGGCACGTCCACCGGAAAAGACCTCGAAACCATGCTGCAATTGGTTTACCTCTACTTCACCCAACCACGCTTCGACCGCCAGGCTTTCACCTCGCTGATGGACCGCCAGGCCTCGTTCCTCACCAACCGCAATGCCAATCCCAACGTGGATTACAACGACTCCATCGTGGCCATACTCTACGGCAACCACCCACGATTGAAGCCCATGAAGAAGGAACGCCTCAAGGAGGTCAGCTTCGAACGCATCTGCGACATCTACCGCGAGCGCTTCGACAACGCGGGCGACTTCAACGTCATCCTCACCGGCAACATCGACGAGCAGCAGCTCAAGCCCCTGCTCTGCCTGTATCTGGCCTCGCTGCCCGCCAACGACAGCCGCGAAAACGTGATAGATCGCGGCGAAGACATCAGGCCCGTCGATGAGACCCACGTGTTCCGGAAGAAGCAAGCCACGCCGTCGGCCCTCACCACCATCTACATCACGTCGCCCGTGGAGTATAACGCGAAGAACGATCTCTGCCTCAGCGCGCTCTGCCAGGTGCTGCGCATGGTTTACACCGAGAAGGTCCGCGAAGAGAAAGGCGGCACATATGGCGTCAGCGTACAGGGGTCGCTGCAACGCTTCCCCCGCGAAGAAGGACTGCTGAAAATCAACTTCCGCACCGACCCGGACAAGTACGACGAGCTCATCCCCATCATCTATGCACAGCTCGACTCCATGGCGGCCAACGGCCCNGCGCCGGACGACCTGCAGAAGGTGAAGGAATACGAGCTGAAAAGCTACGGGCAAGTGGCCGTCACCAACGGGTATTGGGACTACGTGAAGTACAACGAGCTGCGCAACAACATCGACTTTGACAAAGACTACACGCTGCTCGTGGAACAGCTCACCACCGACGACCTGCGCAATCTCATGCGCGAGCTGCTCGCCCCACGCCACCGCATTCAGGTCACCATGCTGCCCGAATAGCGCTGCGCCACGCATCACACAAGCGGAGGACACTTCCCGAGAGAAGCATCCTCCGCTTTTTTCGTGCCCGTCGGCGCCGCCCAGCCACGCCGTCGCCGTCGTCGGCGCCCGCCACCGATGGGCATCAACACAAAAATCCCCCGAAGCCTTCTACTTCGAGGGAACCGGTGGTAGTCGGTAAGGGAATCGAACCCTTATGCCAAGATTGAGAATCTTGTATCCTAACCGTTAGATGAACCGACCGTTTCGTCAGCAGTTCGTGCAACGCTGGGTGGCGGAAGGAGGGGGATTCGAACCCCCGGTACGGTAACCCGTACGGCAGTTTAGCAAACTGCTGGTTTCAGCCACTCACCCATCCTTCCAACGGGGGCTGCCCGAAATTTGCCACAAATCGCGGAGATTTGCGGGTGCAAAGGTAACGACTATTTTTGGTTTCGCCAAACAATCCGCGAAATATTTTTTGCGTTCGTCATTGACGGGGGCGGTCGATACGGCCGCCGACGCCTCCGCTGGCTGTTCTCCGTGGTGCTGCTCTCCGCCGCCGGTCAGAGAAAAGCGCGGGGCTCTTCGTGCCATGGGGCGCTGTCACCAACGGCCAAGGGCCGCGGTCCGCGAGTGCCACGGCCTCATCGATGCGATGGTCGATGGGCAGTTTTTTCTCTCGCGGGCCTCGGCCCTTGGGTGTTCAGGCGCTGATGACGAAGGTCAATCCAGCTTCAGATCCTTCTTGATGGCTTCGATTTTGGCTTCGGCGGCCTTTGTGCAGCGCTCGTAGCAACCGGCACATTTCATCGTCGGGTCCTTCACTTCGGTGTAGAATTTTATCTTCGGCTCGGTGCCCGACGGGCGCACGCTCACCTTCGTTCCGTCCTCGCAGAACCACTGCAGCACGTTCGACGTGTCGGGCATGTGGAGCTTTTCGGTGGTGCCGTCGGCGTTCTTCTGCTCCAGCGTCTTGTAGTCTTTCACCGTCACCACGGGCGAACCGGCCAGCGATTTCGGCGGATTGGCGCGGAAGTTCTCCATCATCTTCTTTATCTCGTCGGCGCCGCTCTTGCCGGGCTTCACCACATTGATGGTGTATTCCTTGGAGAATCCGTATTCCACATAAATGTTCATCAGCAGGTCGTACAGCGTCATGCCGTTGTCTTTTGCCCAGGCTGCGATCTCGCAAATCAGACAAATGGAGGCGGGTGAATCCTTGTCGCGCACTTTGTCGAACGGGAGGAAGCCGAAGCTCTCTTCGCCGCCGCCGATGTATTTCTTGTGCCCTTCTTCTTCACGAATCTCGCGGGCAATCCACTTGAATCCCGTGTAGCAGTCGCGCAGCTCCACGCCGTTCTTCTTCGCAATCTCGGCTATCTCTTCGGTGGTCACTATCGTTTTCACCATAAACTCGTTGCCTTTGAGTTGCCCGAGCTTCTTCTTGTTGGCGATGATGTACCACGAGAACATCATACACGTTTGGTTTCCGTTGAGTATTTCCCACTCGCCCTTATCGTTGCGGCACACNATGGCGAGCCTATCTGCGTCGGGATCGGATGCAATAACAAGGTCGGCGTTGAGCTTCGTCCCCAGTTTCATGCCCAATGTCATGGCCTCGGCGTTCTCCGGATTGGGGGACACCACAGTGGGGAAGTTGCCGTCTATCACCATTTGTTCGGGCACCACGTGNATGTTCTGGAAGCCCCACGAGCGCAAAGCCTCGGGGATAATCACTCGTCCGGTGCCGTGCAGCGGGGTGTAAACNATGTTGAGATCCTTTTGCCGCATAATGACGTCTTGGTCCACCATCGCCTCTTTCACGGCCTGCAGGTAGTCCCAGTCCATCTCGCCGCCAATGATCTCGATGAGGTCTTTGTTGGGTTCAAACTTCACATCCTCGATTTTCACCTTGTTCACCTCGTCGATGATGCCCTTGTCGTGCGGCGCCAGCACTTGCGCTCCGTCGTCCCAATAGGCTTTATATCCGTTGTATTCGCGGGGGTTGTGCGATGCCGTTACGTTCACGCCGGCCTGGGCGCCCAGTTGGCGGATGGCGAACGAGATTTCCGGCGTGGGCCTCAAGCTCTCAAACAGGTACACCTTTATGCCGTTGGCCGAGAAGATATTCGCCACCGTCTCTGCAAACCGGCGCCCGTTGTTGCGGCAGTCGTGGCCCACCACCACGGCCAAATCCTTGCGCCCCGCGAAGGCCTTGTTGATGTAGTTGGCGAAGCCTTGCGTGGCCATTCCCACGATATAGATATTCATCCGGTTGGTGCCGGCGCCCATGATGCCGCGCAATCCGCCCGTTCCAAACTCAAGATCGCGATAGAAGGCGTCCACCAGTTCCGTCTTGTCCTCGTTGTCGAGCATGGCCTGCACGGCCTTGCGCGTCTCCTCGTCGAACGCCGGCGACAGCCATTCCTTGGCGCGCGCCTCGCATTGAGCAATCAGTTCAGTGTTGTTTTCCATGATTTTTAGAAGTTTGTTGTGTTAATGATGTGATTTGAGCACAAAGATAAACATTTTTCTGCACGCGTGCAACTCTTTCTCATTTTTTTGGAAAAAAGTGAGCCCCGCGGCATCCCGCGATGCCCGTTTCGCCGCCCGCATTTCTCAGCTTCGCTGCCCCGCGATGCTCACTTCATCGCCTCTCGCCTTTCACTTCACTGCCCCGCGGCGCCTCCTCCCCTGGGCCACGATATGCCCTCCCCTGCCCTTGCATCGTTGGCGCCGCACAACTCCTCGCGCCAGCCCCCGCGCGCAGAACTTCCCTGCGGTGCTTTTGCATTCGCCCGCCGGTGGTCTTGAAAGCGCAGGGCGCCGCCCTTGAGAAATTAAGTTAATAAAGTAATATAATTAAGTTATTAAGGTAATATAATTAAGTTAATAACTTAATTGTCGAAAACCATTGGATAGCCAACGCGAAACCATTGGATAGCGAACGCGAAAGCGGCGGCGGACGTTTCTAAAAGCGATGGAGGGCGAGCACGCGGGCGGCGGGCGGCGAGTGCAAGGGTGGCACATATATAATGGACGGGCGATACATATATAACGGACGGGCGATACATATACAACGGATGGGCGATGCATATATAATGGACGGGCAGCACATATATAACACACGGGCGGTGTTTTCGGGATGCGCGATTGGCGAAAAATGGTGAAAGAATTGGCAGAAAAACGCGGCACATTCGCGAAAAAGTCGTAACTTCGCACCCGAAATGAGTATATTGTATATCCTGATAGGCATCGTTATGGTGCTGTGGGGCGCCGACCGCCTCACCGATGGAGCGTCCGCCATTGCGCGGCGGCTGAATGTTCCGCAGATAGTGATTGGCCTCACCGTTGTGGCCATGGGCACGTCGATGCCCGAGTTTTTCGTCAGTCTGGTGTCAGCCTTGAAGGGCACCGCCGACATGGCCGTGGGCAACGTGGTGGGCTCCAACATTTTCAACACAATGCTCATCGTGGGCGTGGCTGCCGTGCTGGCCCCCATGGCCATCAGCCGCAACACGGTGAGAAAGGACATCCCGTGTGCCCTGGGCGCCTCGCTGATGCTGGCCGCCATGTGCTTCGACAACGANATTTCGCGGTGGGACGCTGCGCTGCTCCTTGTCGCGTTCATCGCATTTCTCGGCTACACGCTTCANNTGGCCCGCAGCCGCAAAGACGAAGAAGAGCCCATTCGGCGCGAAAGCATGCTGAAGGCGTCGTTCTTCGTCGTTATCGGATTGGCCTGTCTCATCATAGGTAGCAATTTGTTTGTCACNGCCGCCACAGTGATAGCCAAGTCGCTGGGCGTGAGCGATGCCGTGGTGGGACTCACGATAGTGGCCGGCGGCACATCGCTTCCCGAGCTGGCCACGAGCGTGGTGGCGGCGATGAAGGGTCGCTCGGCCATTGCCATTGGCAACATTGTGGGCTCCAATGTGTTCAACATTCTGATGATATTGGGTGTGACGGGNCTCATCTGCCCGATGAACATCCAGGGCATCACGCCCGTGGATATGGCCGTGCTGGTGGGCAGCAGCCTGCTGCTGTGGGGCTTCTCCCGCACCCGCTACACCGTGGAGCGCTGGGAAGGCGTGCTGCTGGCACTGCTCTATTGCGGCTATTTGGGCTGGCTCATCCACACCGCCGTGTGACGAGGCATCGACCGCGGGGCACCGCGCTGACCGAAGAACAATGACATGATATATATGGAACAACGCAACATGAAACAGAAAACCATGACGCTCTTGGCCGCCGCCCTGCTGATGACGGCCTGCCAAGCCACAGCACAAAAGAAAGAGGCACCGGCCAAAGCCACCGATGNCAAGACCTTTGTAGAGAAAATGCAAGAGGTGGAGAAAGGCNCCGCTGCAGANCNCGCNGCCTTCATGGAGAAAATGAAAGCCTACAAGGAGGCCGAAAGGAAGGGCGACCACGCAACTGCAGAGCGCTTGGACAGCGAAATGCGCCAACTCNATGAGCGCTATGCGGCCGTGAAAGACTCGCTGNTGAAGGCCNACGTGATAGGAATGCCGTTTGAAGATGTCGTGATGAACGACATGGAGGGCAACGAAGTGAGACTGAGCCAGTGGGCCGGAAAGGGCGGCTATGTGATGGTTGACTTCTGGGCATCCTGGTGCGGGCCGTGCTGCCAAGAAATGCCCAACGTGGTGGCCTGCTATGAAAAATACAAGGCAAAAGGCTTCCAAGTGGTCGGCATTTCGCTGGATAGCAATGCCGAGGCCTGGAAAGGCGCCGTGGAAAGGCTGGGCATGAAGTGGCCNCAGATGAGCGATCTGAAAGGCTGGCAGAGCGCCGGCGCACAGCTCTACGGCGTGCGCTCCATCCCTTCGACCCTGCTCATCGATGGCGAGGGCCGCATTGTGGGAATCAATTTGCGCGGCGACGACCTCAGTCGGCAACTGCAAGAGATCTACGGATTCTGAACNCCTACACCCCACCGCCCACAACCATGAACGACTCACGCAAGGACGAAGGGCTGCAAGCCCTAGGTGCCAAGACGCGCTATCGCGACGACTACGCCCCCGAGGTGCTGGAAACATTCCTCAACAAGCACCCCAACAACGACTATTGGGTGCGGTTCAACTGCCCCGAGTTCACGTCGCTTTGCCCCATCACGGGCCAGCCCGACTTTGCCGAGATACGCATCGCGTATGTGCCGGGCGAGAGAATGGTGGAGAGCAAGAGCCTGAAACTCTATCTCTTTTCCTTCCGCAACCACGGCGATTTCCATGAGGATTGTGTCAACATCATCATGAAAGACCTCATCAAACTGATGGATCCGAAATACATCGAGGTTACCGGACTGTTCACTCCCCGCGGCGGCATCAGCATCTATCCCTTCGCCAACTATGGCCGGCCCGGCACCAAATATGAGCAACTCGCCGACGAACGATTCCGCCGGCACGAGTGACAAACAAGAGAAACGGCAGTTTTTCGCATAAAAACCGGCAGACAGGGGCCCGCCGAGCAATATTTGCCCCAACGATGAACAATCGTCACCCATCGGGAAGGTGGAAATGAGCTATCTTTGTGGCGTTGCATCGCGCAGTCGTGAACAAGAACGGCTGTGCGGCGCAACGCCACATTTTGCAACACCAGATAAGTATCTTTACCATGAAAACTACCCACCTGATCATCTCCGCGCTGCTGGCATCGACTGCCCTCACGGCATCGGCGCAGCGCATCGACTTCAACCATTACGGCCGCCAAGAGGCAGAAGGGCTCGCCATAGGCTACACGGCGTGGACCTTCGGCCGCGTGCAGAGCGCCACTGAGCGGTTTGCTACGGCCGCGGGAGACAGCATCACACTCACGCTGTCGGCCGTGGAAGGACTCGCCGGCAACGGCATTCGCACCAACTATTGGAAGCAGGGCGTGGTGAATTTCGGCTACAAGCTGATCGCAGATATGTGCAATGTGACCACGCTGCTAGACCCCGGCAACTCCAACGACACGGAGGAAATCACCGCCGGGAGCAGCGGATTGCAACTCGTGGTCAGTGGATTGGCGGCCGGAGAGCACACACTGCTGGCTTATCACAACGTGACCGACGGCTACACGGGCAACGTGGCGCCGCTCGATGTGCTCGTGAACGGTAGCGTGGTGGCCCAGGGCGTGACCCAAACCGTGAGGGCCACCAAGCCGAGCGAGTGCGGCTATTCGTATATCACCTTCACGGCCAACGGCACCGACGACGTGGTGATACAATACGTCACGCGGCCCGCTGCCGACACCGAATACGCCTTCACCGCCGCCGTGCTCAATGCCCTGGTGTTCGACGAAGCCAACCCCATCACCACCGCGGCGGAGCCCACGCCCGCCGATCAGGACTACCACGTGGACGCCGACAATGGCGCGTGCTCGCTCATGTGGAACGGAGCCGACGCCGCCGTGAGGCATCACATCTATTTCGGCACCGCCCCCGACAACCTGCAAGAGGTGGCCGTGACCACCGACACGGTGTATGAGGCCTCCTCGCTCACCAATCTCAACACCTANTATTGGCGCGTGGACGAGGAAATGGCCGACGGCACGATTTATCCGAGCGACGTGTGGTCGTTTCGCCCGCGCCACCTGGCCTTCCCCTCGGCCGGGGGCTACGGCCGGTTTGCCAATGGCGGCCGCGGCGGGAAAGTGGTGTTTGTGACCAATCTGANCGACTCGGGCGAGGGCAGTTTCCGCGACGCCGTGACCAGCGGCGACGGGCCGCGCACCGTGATATTCATGGTGTCGGGGCGCATCGCCCTTGAAAGTCGCCTCGTCATCGACCACAATGTCACCGTGGCGGGACAGACGGCGCCCGGCATGGGCATTTGTTTCAGTGGCGCTCCCATCGGCGTGGCCGACGACAACATCTTCCGCTTCGTTCGCGTGCGCCTTGGATCGGGCGACACCGCCGACGGCATTGGCATGGCCGGAACAAACCACGGCATCGTCGATCACTGCACAATCAGCTGGACTATCGACGAGGCTTTCAGTTCGAGAAACGCGAAAAACCTCACGCTCCAGCGCACCCTGATATGCGAAGCCCTGAGCGTGGCGGGTCATAAAAACTACGATTACGGCACCGATCACGGCTTCGCGGGAAGCATCAGCGGGGGGATAGGCTCCTTCCATCACAATCTTTTGGCTCACAATAGTGGGCGCAATTGGAGCCTTGCCGGCGGATATGACGGTGCAGGAAACTTCCAGGGCCAGCTCGATATCTTTAACAATGTGGTGTACAACTGGTGCCGGCAGGCTTGCTACAACGGGGCCCACGAAGTGAATTTCGTGAACAATTACTACAAGCGCGGGCCTGCAACCATTCAAAACAACGCAACAAAGATTATGCTCACCGCCGATCCGCCATCGTCGAAGACCAACATGCAGCGCTATTACTTCGCGGGCAACGTGATGCCGGGCGTGTTCGACGAAAGCAATCAAGAGAAGGGACGCACGCCCCACTACGCGGATGAGGCCAAATACGACACCATGTATTACAAGCAATGGCTCGACGCNCCGTTCTTCCCGTCGCACGCCAAGATAGAGACCGCCGGCGATGCCTTCAAGAGCGTGCTGAGCGATGTGGGATGCAATCTGCCACTCTTCGACGAGCACGACAAGAGAATGGTGCGCGAAACGCGCGACGGAACCTACACTTATGTGGGTAGCGTGACGGGCCACTATGGGCTAATCGACAACGAAGCCGACTGCGGAGGCTATGAAGTGTATCCAGAATTGTCGTGGGGCGACGGCTACGACACCGACCANGACGGCATGCCCGACTGGTGGGAAGCACTGACCGGCAGCGACAAGAGCACCGCCGACAACAACGAAGATCCCGACAACGACGGTTTCACGCTGCTGGAGGACTACCTCAACTGGATGGGCGAGCAGCACGCCATTCTCGCGCCCTTGNCCTCCGACACCATTAACCTGAAAGCCCTTTTTGCCGGATANACCAANGCACCGGCCTACACCATCGACTATTCGGGCAGCCATCTGACCACCGCCATGCTCGACGACACGCTTCTCGTTGTCACATCGGNGGCGCAAGAGGGCNGCATCGAAACACTCACGCTGCGCGTCACCGACGGCGACGGCTCCACGATGGAGCGCACAATGGGCGTGGCCGTGACNGGCGANGCCTCGATAACGGGCGTGCGCAAAGTAGTGGCCAACATGCTCGGCGACGTTGCCGCCTACGAGGTTTACACCCTTGGCGGTGTGCAACTGATGCGGGGCAACGCAGCGAAGGGCACCACCGCCTACGACCTGCGCCTGCAGGGATTGCCTCGCGGCACCTACGTGTTGCGCACCACCGACAGCAACGGCACGGCTCACGCCATGAAGATAGTGAAATAAACAGCGGCGCACAGCCACACCACACACGGCGGGCGGCTCCTCTCCATGCGGAACGGAGCCGCCGGTTTTTCGGTGACAGAGAGCGTTTTGTCGGGCCGTCGAGGATGTTTTTTTTGGTGGAATCACAAGCCCACAGCGCGGGCAAGGCAGAGTGCGGACAACATTGATATAAATCAAGTATAGTGGACATGGAAGACTAAAATATTGCACATTGCTTTCAAAAATGCTGCTTTTTGTTTACTTTTGCAACGAAAACGATTGAATCGGAAACGATTTATTCACATCTTATTACCCAACCAAACAAACCAAACGCATGAACAAAAGATTTCTACTCCTCGTGTCCGCGTGTTTCGCGCTGGTGGCCATGGCCGACTCCAAGAGCGACAGTGCAAACGTGATTCTTGAGCCTAAGGGCGAAGCGCGAACGTATTACATGGACAANGCCACCTATCAGAGCGGCTTTGGCTTCGCGATGAGCGGTCATCGGGCACAGACGCTCTATTTCGACGGCACCGATGTTTACGTGCCCCAGCCCATAGATGGCGTTGGCGTGGCAAGCTACTTGAAGGGCACGCTCGACGAATCGGCAGGCGTGATCACCTTCGCCAACAAGCAGCCGGTGTGGTATTACTCCAACTACGGCACGTGTTTTTATGTCTGCGCCGCCGACAATGAGGGCTTCGCGGGCGACACCATCACCAACACGTTCAACGAACAGCCGTTCCAATTCTCCATCAACAGCGAGACCAATGTAATAAGCGCGCCAAGCGGATTGGTGCTCGGGCTCTACGAAGACGGCGACACTAAGCTCGCTTATGGCTTCACGACGCTCATCTCGTTCAATCCCCTGTCGATCGACGACAGCGAGACAACGTATGAATATACCTTCGTGAACGAGAAGACGGGCGCCGCCGACACCTCGACTGTGAAGCTGGTGGAGGGCTTCGAATCAACGGTCTATCTGAAGGGGCTCAATCCCAAATATCCCGACACGTGGGTGATGGGCACCAAGCAGTCAACGGGCAACATCGTGATCAGCTCCAACCAGGTGGCCAAATTCTACGAGTCCACGAGCGCCCCCATCATGTATGCGGCCTCGGGAAGCAGCGACAATCTATCCTTCTACAATGGTTTTGAACTGACCTACGACGAATCTGCCAACTCCTACACAGCGGTCGACACCATCGAGATGGCCAATCTGGGCTACAACAGCTACGGCAATCTGGCTTGCTATCAGCTGTTTTCNCACATGAAGCTCACACACAAAGACGTCACCGTTGCAGAGCCCGCCGCCCCCACGGCCATTCAGTTCCGCCAGGGATCCTACACAATGATACGCGTCACGCTGAGCGACAAGGATGTGGACGGCAATAGTTTGGTCACCGACAACGTGTCGTATCGCATCTACATCAACGGGGAACTCTACACCTTCACCACGGCCGACTACAGCAAATTGTCGGCAGATATGACCGACATTGCATGGGCCTACGACGACTACGACAATGTGNGTGTGAGCGGTCNCACGCGCTATATCTATTTCAACAACCTGCCGAGCGACCTCCAAACCATTGGNGTGGAAGAGGTTTACACCGTGAACGGCGAGGAGAAGGTTTCGCAGCGACTGGTCTATAACGTGCAGACCAAGACCTCGGAAGTGGTGTCGGGCATCGAGACCGTTGAGGCTCCCGCGCCCGTGGTGTGCCCCGATGCGCCCCGCTACAACCTGGCCGGCCGCCGCGTGAGCAACAGCTACAAAGGCATCGTCATCGTGAACGGAAAGAAGGTGCTGATGAAATAAGCCCGCTCGNCTGGCAGCGCAGCAGTAGCAGGCTGCCGGACAGCAACGCGCGATGCACCGCGCGCCAACAAGAATCCCCCGAAAGTAGCACTTCCACTTTCGGGGGATTCTTTATGCCCTCCAGCGCGCTGCCACGCNTATATATGTGATGGTGCAGCGGGGCGCCGGCAACGGGGACCTTCGCGGGCGCCGTTTCACTTCCGGTAATACCCTCTCACGGTGCCGTCGGCAAAGCGCAATCGCAGCGAATCCTTCATCATGAGCACAATGTCAACCGTGTCGTTTCTCGACACCGTGTCGGGCTGTTGCGCATCGCCACCGCCACGCTGCTGCTCGATGAGCACCAGTCGTCCGTTGTAAATATGCCATCCGGTGTAGCGCTTGGGCGTGGGATACACCACGCGATCCTCGTCGTCGCCCGACGTAGCNNCGCGCATACCGATGGGCGCGGCCGTGTAATGGCGCTTCAAGGCGAAGCCTATTTCGATGGGTTGCAGCTCGGCTTTCATCATCGAATCCATCATCGCCCGCTCCTCGGGCTCCATTTTCGGTCGCGGCCCCACGTGGGGAAGCTGTCGACGCTCGGGCTTCTCCAAGCTCACCCAGTTGCCTTTCAACTCGTCTAGGTCGATCACAAGGTCGGCCTTGTGCTTGTCCTCGGCGTTCACNATCAAGCAAACCCAATCGCCCACCCGCGGCCGGCCGATCACACGCTGCCTCTTGCGCGCCTGGATGATGCTGTAGGTGACGGGGTCGCCCCCTTGCCCAGGCAGAAACACCAGCACAGAATCGCTGCAGCCGTCGCACGCCAAACCATAGAGCGTGGAGTCGCCTTCGATGGCCGTGCTGAGGCCCACGCTCTTGGCGGGCTCCTCAGCCGCCTTGTTGCCGCAGCACTGAAGCATCACGGCGATGGNGGCCGCGGCGAGTGAAATGAAGTGTCTTCTCATGTCAAAATGCGTATCTGCGTGCAAAAGTAGTGANTTTTTTCGTTCCAAGACCATTGGTTAAGAAAAAATAGGTATCTTTGCAAAACACTTACCGGCGCCGCCACGCACCTCGAAGAGTGGCGCCCAGCCAATGCAAAACTCACACTTTAAACCTTTCAATCTATTATGCCGAAAAAGAAAATACAGTTCAGCCTGGTCTATCGCGACATGTGGCAAAGCTCCGGAAAGTTCCANCCGCGCAAAGATCAACTGGAGCGCGTGGCGCCCGCCATCATTGACATGGGATGCTTCGCCCGCGTGGAAACCAACGGCGGGGCCTTCGAACAGGTGAACCTGCTCGCGGGCGAGAACCCCAACGCCGCCGTGCGCGCCTTCTGCAAGCCCTTCAACGAGGCCGGCATCAAGACGCACATGCTCGACCGCGGCCTCAACGCGCTGCGCATGTATCCCGTGCCCGACGACGTGAGGCGCCTGCAATACCGCGTGAAGCACGCCCAGGGCGTGGACATCCCCCGCATATTTTGCGGTCTCAACGACGTGCGCAACATCATCCCCTCCATTGGATGGGCCCTCGAAGCCGGCATGACACCGCAAGCCACGCTGTGCATCACCACATCGCCCATCCACACCGTGGAATACTATAGCCACATCGCCGACCAGCTCATTGAGGCAGGCGCCCCCGAGATATGCCTCAAAGACATGGCCGGCATAGGCCAGCCTGCCATGCTCGGAGCACTCACCAAGGCCATCAAAACCCGCCACCCCGACGTCATCATCCAGTATCATGGCCACTCCGGACCAGGGCTTTCGATGGCCAGCATCCTTGAAGTTTGCAACAACGGNGCCGACGTTATCGACACCGCCATGGAGCCCCTTTCGTGGGGAAAAGTGCACCCCGACATCATCTCGGTGCAGTCCATGCTTCGCAACGAGGGCTTCGAAGTGCCCGATATCAACATGAATGCTTACATGCAGGCAAGGACGCTCACACANGAGTTCATTGACGAATGGCTCGGATACTTCATCAATCCGGGCAACAAACACATGACCTCGCTCCTCCTCGGCTGCGGACTGCCCGGCGGCATGATGGGCTCCATGATGGCCGATCTGGCAGGCATGCATCGCACCATCAACAGCCTGCGCAAGAAAAAAGGCGAACCCGAATACAACACCGACGAGATGCTCGTGCGCCTATTCAACGAAGTGGAATACGTTTGGCCCCGCGTAGGCTATCCGCCGCTAGTGACGCCGTTCTCACAATACGTGAAAAACATCGCGCTGATGAACCTTCTCACCATCGAACAAGGCAAAGGNCGGTTTGTCATGATGGACGATTCGATGTGGGGAATGATTCTCGGGAAGAGCGGAAACATCCCCGGAACGATCGCCCCGGAGCTGGTGGAGCTGGCCAAGAAGCAGGGACGCGAATTCACCGACGCCGACCCGCACACCCTTTTGCCCGACGCCCTCGACGACTTCCGCAAGGAAATGGCCGACAACGGATGGGACTGCGGGCCCGACGACGAGGAGCTCTTCGAACTCGCCATGCACCCCGAACAATACCGCGACTACAAGCGGGGACTCGCCAAAAAGCGATTCCTCGACGACCTGCAGAAGGCCAAAGACTCCCGTCTCGCGGGGAAAATGAGCCCCGAAGAGCTCACCGCCTTCAAGCACGCCAAGGCCGACGCCATCGTGGCCCCCGTGGCAGGGCAAGTGTANTACGAATTCTCCGGAGCCGGCGAGGCCGCCAAATGCCTCGACCCCNACGTGGGACAGCACTACCAACGAGAGCAAACCTTCTGCTATATTCAGGCCCCGTGGGGCGAAATCGTCCCCGTGCAGGCCGCCTTGGGAGGGACGCTCGTTGANGTGAAGGCCCATCAGGGCGCCAAAGTGCGCCGCGGCGACACCCTGGGATACATAGAGCGCGACCACGTGGTGGTGGCCTGACCGCCGCCACGGCCTCAGCGCAGCCGTCAGCGGGCGCGGGAGGTGGAGCAGCCCCCCACAGCGCTCCACGCCCCGCNCCGCCCGCGGCCACATCATTCATCATCACCCACAAAAACCATCTGCGCCCATGACGCTCCCCACCGACGAGGAACTCCAAACCCCACACGCCACACTCCACACCCTCACCCCCCTCATCGACCACTTCTACGCCGACGCCCCCGACCTGCGCCACATCCTCTTGGCACACAGCCGGAGCGTGGCCCGCAAAGCCCTCGCCATTGCCCGCGCCCACCCCGAGCTNCAGCTCGACGCCGACTTTCTGCTGGCCGCCGCCATGCTCCACGACATCGGCATCATCCGCTGCCACGCGCCCGCCATCTGCTGCCACGGCACCGAGCCCTACATCTGCCACGGCCGCGAAGGCGCCGCCATGCTCCGCGCCCTGCGTGGCACGGCGCTCCTCCCCGCCGAGGCCATTGAACCGCTCGCCCGCGTCTGCGAGCGACACACCGGCGCCGGCCTCACCCGCCGCGACATCATCGCGCAACAGCTCCCCCTCCCCCCGCAAGACTTCTTGCCCGAAACCACCGCCGAACAAGTGGTGTGCTACGCAGACAAATTCTTCTCCAAGACCCGCCTCGACCGCGAAAAATCCGTGGACGAGGCCGCCCACTCGCTCGCCAAATTTGGCGCCAACGGTGTGGAGCGTTTCCGCCAATGGGCCCTCCGCTTCGAATAGACACCGCCCCACGCCGCCAAGTGCGCCGCCCCACGCTGCCAAATCAACCAGCCACCCCCACATCTTGGCCACTTCGCGCCGCCAAGAGTGCCACCCTCAACATCATCAAAGGGTGCCCATTGAGCCCCCATCCGCCGGTTTCAGAAATGCAACCCATTGATTTTGCATTTCCCAACCGGCGATTGCGCGTTAGCACATCAATGGATTCACAATACCCCGCCATTAGTTTCGCATCTGCCCGTCAATGGTTTCGCGATGGCTCGTCAATGGTTTTGGAAACGCCGGCCACTGCCCTTGGATAATTAAGTTATTAAGGTAATATGATTAAGTTATTAAGGTAATATAATTAAGTTAATAACTTAATTGTCGCAAACCAATGGATATCCAACGCGAAACCAATGGATAGCGAACGCGAAACCAATGGAATGGAAATGCAAGGGCGGCGGATAGGAAACGCAAGGGTAGCGCCCATTGAGGCGGTTATTGGCGCCAAGGCACAAAAAATCCCGGGGGCTCACGCTCCCGGGATGCTAAGAATGGTGGTGTCGCGCCGTCGGCAATCGAATGCACATGACTGTTTTGGCTTTAGCCGCGCGACGACCTTGCAATCACACAATTATCATTAAGCTATGAATCGTTGTCGGATAGAGATGCTGCGTGTGGCGCTGAGCGCTAGCCCACTGTGATCTGGCGGGCCACTTTCACCTCGTCTTTGANCACCTTGGGCAGCTCCACGGTGAGCACGCCGTCGTTGACGTTGGCAGCAATCTTGTCCTTGTCCACATCGTCGGGCAATATCAATGTCTGCTCATACTGCGAGTAGCTGAACTCGCGACGCAGGTAGCGCGTGGTCTTGTCCTCGTCTTTCTTGTCTTCTTTGCGCTCCATTTTGATCACAAGGTTGCCATCGTGATTGATGTTCACATCGAAGTTTTCTTTCTTCATCCCTGGGGCAGCGAGCTCCACGGTGTAGGCCTTGTCGCTCTCTTTCACGTTGATGGCGGGCGCCGTGGCGTTGGCTTTCGGCATGAAGTCGGTATCGAAGAAATCGTTGAACACTGTGGGCAGCCACGAATTACGTCTTGCAAATGTAGGATACATCATAATCTTTACCTCCTGTTTATGTGTTGGTTTTACGTTTAGTTGTTGCTTTGAGCTCCTTGCGGCGCTCACCTTGATGGGTGCAACTAGCGTGCCTGCACTCAGAATGCGCCACATTGTCAGTTTTTAATGTCAGGTTGTCGCCTCTACATCTATTAAAATTCCTCCCGAAGGGCCTTGACCGGCGCGTATACTTTCAAGCATCATCTCTAAAAGGTCTTGAATTCCTTTTTCTCGCTCTGCATGCTTGTGCATGAGCTCGGGAATTTGCTCCCTTGTCAAATCCATAAGTCTGTTCTTTAGGTTTCGGCACTTAAAATTACAGACTTTCGGGCTAACTCGCAAGGGTTGTCCCCTTTTTTCTATTGGATAGACGCACTATTTAAGACGATATCTCTTGGTTTTGTATCTTTTGGTGATTTACCTTTTGACGCCTTGGGGAATATATAATTGAACGTGAACTTTGTTAGACATGAATAATAGCAACACTTCAAGAAAAACTTTAATTAAAAATTTGTTGTCTGCCATATCAAACATGCAATCCAAGAATATTGAGATTGGGGAGGCTATGAATGATATGATATTGGCGCGACAAAACAACAATGCGTTGGAATTGTATCGAAACGCATTGATATTTGTGTGGGAATTTTATGGGTATGGCACCCATAATGACTTTAANACTTCAGAGGATAATAGCGTCTCTTACATGNTGTTTGAGCTCGATGCTTGCCATAATTTAAAAGAGTTAATTGACATACTTCAGCGCAACTCCCCATTTAAGATAAATGAGGGATATGCAGAAATAACATCGTTACTGGTATCAATATTTCAGGAGGTTTTAAAACGGATGGACGAGAAAAAGGAAAATGTGTCATAAATTTCGTTTACCTTTTGCAGATAATTGGAATAAAAAGATGAACACAAACAACATTAAACATATAAATAATATGGAAGAATATCAAGAAGATTTCTACGACAACCATGATTCGTATGAAGAAGATTTCTATGACAACTATGATTCGTATGAAGAACAATCCTACGAGGATTATGAAAGAGAAACGTTCTATGCTTTGACCGATGGAATGTATGGAGATTATGAAGATTGGGCTGAGGATGGTGGTTCAATCGGTTCACTAAGAGAACTTTTGGGGTATGACTAAGGATAAAGAACAAGACCCGAAAGGAAATGTCATGCAACGCTTGTTAAAGGAAATCGATCGCCAAATGTTCCCTGGCGGTACGGAGGAAGAACTTCGACAAGTTGCGGAGTTGTTTGATATGTTTCATGCAAGGTATCCCTTGGAAGCCATCAATGAGACATTAAGATACAGCTTATCGCAGATGTTGTTGAATGGTGCCGACAAGCGAACTATAGTAGATTCAATCAAAAATCGTCCAGGCAACAGGTTTTCTACAGAAGATGCAAGTGTCATTTATGACTATGCCATTGCATGTAATAAACGATTAGGTCAATTATACGGAAACAACATCTAGAATGATTTGAGAAATTTTCAGTTACATTGTAAGACGCCATTGATTATGAAGAATGTATTTCTTACTTTATTGTGTCTATTGATACCTTATTGGGTATTTGCCCAAAAATTCAAACGCCCTGATAGTTACAATTACTCACGGGGGATAGAGGCTATTCAAAATGAGAATACAGATGAAGCCTTGGAGTATTTAAACAAGGAGATTCATGAAAATGCAAAAAATGGATATGCTTATTCATGGATTGCATGGATTAGAGAATACGAGGAGGAATATGGTCGTGCACTGTCCGCAGCAGATAAGGCACTCAAGTATATTCCTTCTAAAGACTCTGAATACATCATTTTTGCACTTTCGACTCGCGCAAGAATTTACCACAATCTCGCGCAAGATGATAAGGCTATAGCTGACTATAACCGAGCAATAAAGGCTGCACCGGAAAACATGAAACTGTATGAAGATAGAGCACAACTGTATTACGAACTAGAAAAATATGACTTAGCAGATAAGGATTATCAGAAAATGATTTCAATAGACCAAGGCAGTGTTATGGGCTATATGGGGCTTGGACGTAATGCAAATAGCCAAGGTCGTTATGAGGACGCTATCAAACAATTTGATTATGTCATTAAACTTGCGCCATCGTATTCTTCTGGATATTCTTTTCGTGGAGAGAGCTATACGATGCTTAAGCAATATGACAACGCTATAGATGATGTTATCAAGGCCTTGTCTATAAATGGAGACCAAAAAGCTTATAGTTGCTTGTTCGTCTTGGCAGATTCTACAACACTTCAACTTACGACAAAACTAAAAATACAAGCCGCAGCCGAACCGACAAACTATCACTGGAATTATTGTCTTGGTGTCGTATATGAGACACAAAGGAAATACCATAATGCCATTGATTATTACAAGAAAGCATTTGATGTCAACTCTTCTCCTATAACTGCCAATAGAATTGCTGACTGTTATGACGAATGCGGAAATTATGAGCAAGCATTGAGATTCATAGATTTAGCCATAGAAAAAGATTCAACGAATGAAACTTATTTGTTGCACAAAGGAAATATTTTGGACAATGCGGGGCGGACAAAAGAAGGAATTGCTGTCCTAGATAAACAAATTCTGCTGGCTCCAAAAGAAAGCTTTGGCTACTATCGTAGAGGGTGGATGAAGGATCATACAGGGGATAAGGATGGTGCTATTGAAGATTATACTACAGCCATAGCATTAAAACCAGACTATGCCTATGCTTATTTAAATCGTGGCGTTCTATATCGCTTAAAAGGAGATGCTGATTTGGCTAAAGCTGATTTTGAAACTGTTATCAGACTGGACACCGTACCTGGTAGCTATAATACGACTCAATATGCTTTGTATTATCTTGGGCGTAAAGGTGAGGCGATAGACTTCCTGAACAAGGTTCTTGAGAAGGATGCCAAGGGCAATTATTATGATGCAGCTTGCTTGTATTCAATTATGAATGATAAGGCAAAATCCGTTGAATATCTACGGAAAGCCTTTGAAACAGGCTACCGACGATTTAATCATGTTCGTAGAGACAGGGATCTTGATAACATTAGAAGTTATCAGCCTTATCTTGATTTAATGAAGGAATATGAAGGCTTATATCAGAAAGAGTTGTCTTCTGATGCCGAGACGGTTCCTCAATATGAAAAACAAGAGTCGTCTGTCCCATTTATCAAAGAAAATGGAGTATATAAAGTAAAATGCAATGTGAACAATCTACCTTTACATTTTATTTTTGATACAGGTGCCTCTAACGTCTCCATTTCAAGTGTTGAAGCCACATTCATGTTGAAGAATGATTACTTGCGCACATCTGACATCATCGGAAGACAAAATTATATCAATGCAAATGGCGAAATCAGTGAGGGAACGGTCATCAATTTGCGCAATGTCGATTTCGCGGGTTTACATCTTTCTAATGTAAAGGCCTCGGTGGTTAACAATCAAAAAGCTCCTCTCTTGCTTGGTCTATCTGTCCTAGAGAAACTCGGGAAAATCGAAATTGATAATGAGAAACACGAACTGCATGTCATACAATTCAAAACGAAATGAAGGCTCTTCACAATAATACGCAAAAAGTAGGATGAAACAATGTTTTTAAATAAACACATCAATAAAAAACTATCGTGTCAAGAATATTGCAACGGAATAATAATAATTAAAGGTAAACATATGGACAACATCACAACAAACCCTGTACATCTTCGTATGATAAATTCTCACGAAGTCAATTTAATGCCATGTAAGCTTATAACGGTTTCACGGTATTTAATTTGTTTACTTATATTCCTTGTTTCTATATCTTCATATGCGCAAGTTACAGTGGAAATGAGAAATGAAGATGGGGTGTACACCGTACCAGGAAAGGTTAATGGTCTTCCTCTAAAATTTATATTTGATACTGGGGCATCTAACGTGTGCCTATCAGCAACAGAAGCCATATTTATGATAAAAAACGGTTACTTAAATCAAGATGATATTAAAGGGCAAAGCTATTCATTAGTTGCAAACGGAGATATCGTCGAAAACACAGAGATTACATTAAGAGAAGTTGAAATTGGCGGAATAAAGATTAAGAATGTAAAAGCTCTCGTTTCGCATAGTATAAACGCTCCATTACTATTTGGTCAATCGGCAATTCAGAAATTAGGACCGATACAACTTGATAAAAATAAACTAATAATTCAAAATGGCAAGGATTTTAGATCTGACGAAAAGGCATATGAATTATGTATGCAAGCATATGATGCTAACGATGCGCAAAACTATCAAAAGTCAATTCACTTGTGTCGAGAAGCATTGGCACTTGCGGCTGATAAGGAGTTAATAAGTA
>Ga0065708_1000010_pt1 | contig 108023 bp, 90 predicted proteins | sample Hoacrofraction12_2_FD_59095 | JGI IMG/M metagenome (GOLD analysis project Ga0065708, IMG submission 59095) | Hoatzin crop microbial communities from Cojedes, Venezuela, sample from fiber fraction 12 v1 | ecosystem: Host-associated > Birds > Digestive system > Esophagus > Crop | place... | reverse complement strand
CTTGAATGTATAGGTGAAACGCCTCGAAGTGCACTATAAAGAGCTTTCTCCGGAGGATCGCGAAAAGATGTGCATTGCCATCGCACTAGGCCGACACGTGGTGTGGAGTCTGGATAAACGCACCAACGAAGATGGCGACCGACTCCATCACAACACTTTCCGCGACTTCTATTTCAGATATTGTCGATGGGATGATGCACACACGCCACCCACGTTTCCGCAGAACAAACGGGGCGACAACATCATCACAATAGACGACCTGAAGGAGTTCACCATTCTGCAAGATTGGGGCTACATCCTGAATACAGACGGCATCTGCTTCGACGTGTCCGAATACATCAGGGAGGATGTCATCCGATATTACGTGGAGTCGCGCTTTGAGCATAATTTCGGTGGTGGAACATTCTAAATCATCACCATCCAAAACGAGCCTGCAATTACAAAGCCAATGGGGAATAGGCCACAATTCGACACAACCCCCGTTGGCTTTGCTTGTTTTCATCTTGCTTGCATCTCAGAGAAGGAAGTGTTCTCCCCCACTCTTCCGTGTTGGTGATACCCTCTGAGTCTCCTTCTTTCGGCATTCGATGACGTTGAAAGTGGTGCCCGGAATGAAGTGGAAAAATAGAACAAAACGGCAAAATTCTTCGCAAGATTTTTCGTCAATCTAAATGTTAAAAAGGAAGGACAGAACAATTATTCCGCCATTTCAATATACGATTTTTGCATCATCATTAACGACAGAAACCGATTTTGTTGATCTTCGTTTCGCCATCCACTAGTTTTCGATGCGCCGGGCAGTGCCCTTCGATGCGCTATCCATTGGTTTGCAACTCGCAAACCAATGCCCGGCGCATCGAAAACCAATGGATAGCGCGTCGCAAACCATTGGTTTGCAAACCAAAAGCTAACAGTTTGATTTTCAATGCCTCTTAATTTTCCCATAAACGGCTATAACATAAACACTTGCGAAAAGAGGCTCAAAATGGGCCTTTTTCGGACCGGAAGAAGAGTTGGTGACTTTCGTGCGATTTTCAGAGCCTTGTTTTTGTGGAAATTTAGAACATTTTGAGGATTTCACGGTCATTACTTTAATCTTTTATACAATGCCAAAAGGTGGTCATCTGTGAGCGACGAAAGCCCCATCCGTCGATAAAAACGATGACCCAAACCAATTATCTTGCAAAAAACATCTTTGCCTGAGGAAGACGAAACGAGGAATGTTTTTTACTCGTCAGCCAAGATTACACAGCCTCTGTCTGGCGATTTGGGCTAGCTTCATTCGGACATTAGAAAGCAAAAAAACAAGTTATTTATTTTCTATTTCCGCTCGTTTGCACTACCTTTGCCTTCGGCTTCGGTAAGGCGGCACTCGGGAATAAAAAGGAAAAACTGCGTTTCCCATTTTGTTATTCCGCTCGTTTGCACTACCTTTGCAAAAGTTTTGAAGGATATGAATATTCAGAGATTATATACCTTTGCGGCGCTCTTGCTTTCGGCTGTGCCGATGGCGGCGCAGGAAGGAGAAGGGCTCCATCAGACGCTCCGCGACAGATTTATCGATGGCGGAACGGGCTTTATGTCGGTGATAGCCGCGGTGCTGGTGGTGGGTATGGCCATCTGCATTGAGCGCATCATCTATTTATCGCTGTCGGAAATCAATGCTAAACGACTGATGGAGAACATCGAAGCNAAAGCTGTGGAGGGCGACATGGAAGGAGCCAAAACGCTCTGCCGAGAGACACGCGGGCCGGTAGCCTCTATCTGTTATCAAGGATTGCTTCGCTCGGGCGAAACACCGGAGGCCGTGGANCGCTCGATAGAGAGTTATGGTGCCGTNCAGATAGCTAAATTGGAACGTGGATGCTCGTGGATAACACTATGCATCGCCATTGCGCCTTCGCTGGGATTTCTGGGAACGGTGATTGGTATGGTGATGGCATTCGACCGCATTGAGATGGCCGGCGACATCAATCCCACCATCGTGGCAGGCGGCATGAAGGTGGCACTCATCACAACGATCTTCGGCATCATCGTGGCGCTGATATTGCAATTGTTTTACAATTATATTCTTTCAAAGATAGACCATCTCACGGCACAGATGGAGGAGTCGGCCATCACGCTGCTCGACATTCTGGGGAAAGCCGGCAAGGGGGCCAATCGCGAATAATGGTTTTGAGGTGGCGCGAAAGAAAGGAAATTCTTCGCGGAAAGCGAAAACGTGTATTTAAAATATGAAAGCTAAGAAGGGATTTAATCTGCGCGAGGTGTGCGGCCAACAAATCATTGTGGCCGAAGGAAAAGAGAATATCGACTTCAGCAACATCATCAGCATGAACGAGTCGTCGGCCTACTTGTGGGAAAACGTGCAAACGCGCGACAACTTCACGGCCGATGATCTGGTGGAGTTGTTGTTGCAAGAGTATGAAGTGGACGAATCCACAGCCCGAAAGGATGCCGAAACACTGCTCGCTCAATGGCAGGAAGCCGGCATTGTGGAGGATTGACCATCACCGAATCGAAGTCTCTCAGACTTCGCCTGCCGTGAGTGTCTCGATGTAACGACAGATGATGCCGATGCCTTTCAGGTTTTCGCCACCCTGCGGAATGATGATATCGGCATATTTCTTGGTGGGCTCGATGAATTGTTCGTGCATGGGCTTGAGCACCGAGAGATAACGATTNAGCACCATATCNACGGTGCGGCCACGCTCGGAAACATCGCGCAAGATGTTGCGAATGAGCCGTTCGTCGCTGTCGGTATCCACAAAGATTTTCAGATCCATCATGTTGCGCAGTTTGCGATCAACGAGCGTCATGATGCCCTCAATGATGATGACGGGCTTGGGCTCCACATGCACTGTTTCTTTCAGGCGGTTGCACTCCACATAGCTATAGGTGGGTTGTTCCACGGCCTCGCCTCGTTTCAATTGAGCTATCTGCTTGTGCAACAGTTTCCAATCGAAAGCATCGGGGTGGTCGAAGTTTATCTGGTGGCGTTCCTCGGGCGTCATGTCTGTGGTGTCGTTGTAATACGAGTCGAGCGGCACCACAGCAACACAATGAGGCGGAAGGGCCTCAACGATTTTTCTCACAACGGTGGTTTTTCCGGAGCCCGTTCCTCCTGCAATTCCGATGATGGTCATATCTGATAGTCGTTAAATCCTGCGCTCGNTTGTTCTTCTTTTGATTGGTCTGACGATGTCACCTCTCCATCTTGTGGCGCATCNTCTTCTACCTTNTTCTCTATAGGCTTGGTTTCCTCCGTCTTCACTTCTTCGGCGTCATCCTTGGGAGATTCTTCGGTCTTCATCGCAGCTTCTTGTTCTGCCTGAATACGCTCATATTGCCGACGACAACGATAGATCTTAAAGGCATTGATGCACTCCACCACGCCATAAACGATGAGTGCCCATCCCAACACNCGGAATTGCCATTCTTCGGAAAGCAGAGAAGGCTTGGCTATCATCAATATGCCTATCAGCAAAAGCAAGGTTGGCACCAACCAATAGCCGGCACCGATCGAAGCAAAACGGCGCGCCATGGAGAGATTGAACATCATGCTTAGGGCACCAAGAATGAGTAATCCGGCCAACACATACATCATACCAGCAACAAAAGTGGTGGACATGCAGGCCAATATCAGACCAAGCACCATGCTGCCCAGGCCCACGATGGGGAACGTGGGTGCCAAAGCACTCTTCATGTCCTTGCCCACGGGCACAGCATCGTTGTCACCCCTCACCTCGGAAAGTGCCGACAGATGCTCGGCCATGTTGGCCATGCGGCGCTTCTCGGCGTAATGGGCCACCACAGAGATGAGCCCCGAAAGGAAAAACAATGCGCCGATGGCGATGGTGGCCCAATGGAGCATATCATTGCGATAGATCACCANGAGGTAGCCGGATGCGATGGCACACACGGCACGAAACACAGAACTCTGTATGACTTTCATTGTGGTTTGAATCTTTTTTCACCTGCAAAAATAATCATTTTCGTTTGATTATCGTTACTTTTGCAGGAAAATATTGTTGCGATGACACAACTCTATCTGGTACGCCACGGGCAAACCACCGACAATGTGAACCAAATCATGCAAGGCCAAACACAGGGTGAGCTCACGGAAGAAGGCCGCAAGCAAGCACTGTTGTTGGCCGAAACGCTAAGTGCTTTTCGCCCCGATGCTTTCGTGAGCAGTGATCTGAAACGTGCCATCGACACTTGTCGAATCATTGCTGGAAGAGANCGTGAGGTGATACAGACGCCGCTTTTGAGAGAGCGCGACTGGGGCAGTTTCACAGGAAGATTCATTCCCGACCTAAAGGACAAGCCGTGGCCCGACGACATCGAGAGCATAGAACAATTGAAAACACGGGCACAAGCGTTTCTTGTCTTCGTGAAGCAACGCTTCCCCCATCAAACGGTGGTGGCCGTGGGACATGGCATCATCAACAAAGCCATACAAGCCGTGTATCACAAAAAGGCCATGCAGGAAATTCCCCGCATGGCCAATGCCGAATATCGTTTGTTGAATTTATAGGCGCAAAGTGCGCTCCGCTTTCCTGATATACTTATTTTTAGTTTTCACTACTAAACGCGATGTCATCATATTTCAAATCTTATGGCTAACTCACTTTACGTCGCGCTTCACTCTTGAACGTTATTCGGTATGAGTATTGGTCTTTGATTTACCTTCTGCCGCCACCGCGACCGGCGCTACCGCCATGAGCTCCGCCACCTCGGTTTCCGCCACCGAAAGAGCTTCCACTGCTATGACTGCCGCCACCGAAAGAGCTGCTACGGTTCACCGAGCTGGGAGCGCTTCGTTGGAAAGGNCCAGAATTGCTGCTGCTACGATTGAATGAGCGGGTGGGCGCCGAACTTGTGGTGGGACGAGAAGTGCGACTTGTGTTCATGCTCGGGCGGCTGCTGTTCATGCCTTGGCTGCGACCCACGGTTTGACGGGTGCTACTCTGGCGATTGTAAACGCCGTCTTGATGGTTACCAAACGAACGATTACCGTTGCGCTGCACGGAAGTTCCATTGTTGTTGCGGCCTATACGATTGTCATTGCCGAAACGACTGTTGTCGTTGTTGCCTTGACGATTGTGGCCACCAAATCGGCTGCTTCCACCAATTCGATTATTGTTACCACGCATTCCGTTGTTGTTGCCACGCATTCCGTTGCGACNATTCATGCCCTGACGGCCACGATCNCGACCAAAATTGCCCGAACGTCCTTTGAAGTCGCCTCTGTCGAAACCATTTCGCATGCCAAATCCGCGGTGATCGGGAGCTGCACGATGAATGTGTCCNAAATCGCGTCCACGATACCAGCTTCGTCCACCATTGTGATGCCAAGCATGGCCTCCGCGATAGGTGTACCAGAAGTTGGGACGACCGAAGTAGAAGTATGTGCGATAGGGATAGCGTGCATAGATGCCGAAGTGCCAATATCCTGCGTCCCAATAGAGCGGACGATAGAAGTAGTTGGCTGCGCAGAAAGCATTATACTGCCAGTCGAGCAGGATGTAGCTCAAGTCGAGATTGCGACGTCTCCAATAGTCTCCATAGAGGTCGGCCTGCGTCTCAACGCCCAGCAGATAGTCAAGGTTCACTTCGTAAGCGGCCTCATATTGATCCTCGGTGAGGTTCAACTCGTAGGCCATCTTGTCGGTCAGGAACAAGGCCTGTTCGCGGGCCTGCTCGTAACTCATGGCTTGTGCTGAGATGGTAAAGGTTACCATGGCGATCAGCGTCATCATAAACTTCTTCATAGTCGTATGGTTTTGTTGGTTTATACTCGGGTTTATTGATTTTCTTGGTGCAAAAGTGCGAAGATTTGCTTACCTTTGCAAAGGAAATTCCCTAAACACTACGGGATTTTCCCTANACTTAAATGAAATAAAACCGCGCTACACGCGTTTATCACATATACAATATATATAATAGTTATGAGAAAACTATTCTCCGGTGCTTTTCTACTCTTTTGGCCGGCCATCATTGCGGCCCAACCGATGTATGAAGGAAAGGGACAGCCACTGAAGGGTATCGAATATAAGGCGGAAGCACAAATCAGCGTTTCTGACAACAAAACGCCATTGTGGCTCAACGCAAACAAATACGGTCTTTCGTCGCTCGAAAAAACCAACGGCTACCTTCGCGCCGCCATGATCAGGCCATTGGCCGTTGATTCCGGACGCCGTTGGGGTGTGGGTTATGGCATCGACATGGCCGGAGCATTCCACTACACTAGTAAGGCCGTCGTTCAACAAGCCTTTGTGGAAGGGCGTTGGCTACACGGCNTGTTGTCGGTGGGCAGCAAGGAATATCCCATGGAACTGAAAAANAATCGGCTTTCTAGTGGTTCGCAAACGCTGGGCATCAATGCACGCCCCGTTCCACAGGTCAGATTGGCGCTGGGNGACTATTGGACCCTTCCCATCCTTCACGGTTGGATTCACATGAAGGGGCATCTGGCCTATGGAAAAACAACGGACGACAAATGGCAAAAGACGTTCACGAACATGTCGTCNAAATACACAGAAAATGTGCTATACCACTCCAAGGCTGGCTATCTGAAAATAGGCAACGAAGAGGTGTTCTTCCCTCTATCTGTGGAAATGGGATTGGAGATGGCCAGCATGTTTGGCGGCACCTCCTATCGTCTCGTGGATGGCGTAATGACGCCGCTTGAATCGCGTTCCAACCTAAAAGCATTCTATCGGGCNCTTATTCCNGGTGGCGGTGATGCCAACGAGACGGGAACCGTGTATATGAACGAAGAAGGCAACCACCTCGGCAGTTGGGTGATGCGCATTAACTATGACACGGACAATTGGCGATTGGGGCTCTATGCGGACAAATATTTTGAAGATCACTCTGCCATGCTGCAAATCGACTACGACGGTTATGGTGAAGGCGAAGAATGGAACGTGAAAAAGAAACGTAAATTCTTTGTATATGATTTCAAGGATTGGATGTTGGGACTCGAGCTCAACCTGAAACGATGCGAGTGGTTGCAAAACATCGTATTTGAGTATCTTTACACAAAATATCAGAGCGGCCCCGTATATCATGACCACAATGCGGGAATTCAAGATCACATCGGAGGGCGCGACAATTTCTACAACCACGGCATCTCCACCGGATGGCAGCATTGGGGGCAGGTGATAGGCAACCCGCTCTATTTGTCTCCCATCTACAACGACGATGGCAACATCATCGTGAAAAACAATCGTTTCATGGCATTCCACTTGGGACTAGATGGNAACATCTTGGAAAATCTCACNTATCGTGCGCTGGTTTCGTGGCAAGAAGGTTTGGGCACTTATGATTTGCCCTATGCCAACAAACAATACAACACGAGTTTTCTCGTGGAANCCGACTATCATTTTTCTTCGCCGAGTCTGCGCGGATGGAGCATCAAGGGTGCCTATGCTATGGACTTTGGGNAAATACGCGGCGACAATGCCGGATTTCAACTTACAATCGCTAAAACAGGAATTCTAACACATCGTCCAAAATGAAAACACGCTCACTATATATGACCATTCTCGCCGCACTGCTGTCCGGCCTTATTTCACTCACTGGTTGCACGCTGGAAACTTCCGGCAACGGCGATCTTGACGGCAATTGGCATTTGCTTTCCATTGAAACCATCGCAACGGGCGACACCGCCGATCTCTCCGACGACCTCTATTTCTGGGCTTTCCAAGGCAAATTGCTTCAACTGAGCGACTATGCCAATGGCGCCCCCGTCTATCTGATGCGATTCAATCACGATGGCGAGACACTCACCCTCACCGACCCCTATCTTTATAATCGTGAGGANGGAGACATGGCGATGGAAGATGTTTCCACNATGGCAGTGTTTGGCATTNGCGATGCCACAGAGATTTTCACCATCGAAGAACTTTCAGGCAGCAGAATGGTGCTCAACAACGGCGCCTTGCGACTACGATTTANGAAACAATAGCCGCGCNATTAACGGCTTCGACCACACACAGAGCCTCTTCGTCNGTCATGGCAGGACTGATGGGGAGGCTCAGTTCTTCTCGATGAATGAGTTCTGTGNCNGGTAANTNTCTGTCGTTCCACTCCTTATAACAAGCCTGTTTGTGCGGTGGAACAGGATAATGGATGAGCGTNTCCACACCCTTTGCGGCTAATTGTTGCTGCATTGCATCGCGATGCTCACACAATATAGGAAACAAATGATACACATTTTGAGCATCTGGCAATCGACGCGGCAGTTTCACTTGCGAATGGTCGATGTGTTCATAATAATAGGCCGCGATTTGTTGTCGGCGACGATTGTCTTCGTCCAAATAGCGCAATTTCACATCGAGCACAGCTGCTTGAATCTCATCCAAGCGACTGTTGCGTCCCTTGTAGTCGAACACATATTTGCGACTCGAGCCATAGTTGCCGAGTGCTCTCACCACTTCTGCCAGCTGTCCGTCGCTGGTTGTCACAGCACCGGCATCGCCCAACGCTCCCAAATTTTTTCCAGGATAAAACGAATGACCGGCGGCATCACCTAGCGCCCCCGTCCTCAGACATTGCTTCTTTGAGTCATCGACATAGCAACAGCCGTGGGCTTGCGCATTGTCTTCCACCAGTTTTAATCCATATTCCCGACACAAGCGCCCCACCCTTTCTGTATAAGCACAACGTCCATAGAGATTTACCAATAGTATGGCCCGTGTGCGCGACGTGAGATGTTGTGCAATCCGCGTGTCATCGAGCTCCAATGTTTCCACATCGGGCTCCACCAACACCGGCACCAACCCGTTTTCCGTAATAGCTAGAATGGAAGCTATATAGGTGTTGGCCGGCACCAGCACTTCATCGCCATCGGTCATCACTCCCAGCTCCTTGTAGGCACGAAAGATGAGCGTCAAGGCATCAAGCCCGTTTCCCACTCCCACGCAATGCNGANTGCCGATGNATTCGGCGTAATGCTGCTCAAACCGTTTCACGGCTTCACCTTGCAGATAGCGCCCGCTTGTCGTCACACGCGCCACGGCCTCCATGACTTCTTCGCCATGAAGGGCCGTCACCCGTTGTAAATCCAAGAAACGTATCATGCCACTTTTTGCANTTNAGCCAGATGAACTATACTACATCAAAGGACAATTCCTTTTCGCCCTTTTCCACACGGATCGTGTTGCCAGGTTGCAATTTATCNGAAAGCATCAGCTCGCAAACGCCGTCTTCGATATAGTTCTGTATGGCACGTTTTAGCGGTCGGGCTCCATATTGCACATCATATCCCTTCNTGGCGACAAAGGCTTTGGCCTCTTCCGAAATTTCGAAGTGATAGCCTTGTGNTTCGATACGTTCTAGCAATTCTTTCAGTTCCGTGTTGATAATGCGCTTGATGGCATCAAGATCGAGTGGGTCGAATGTGATGATTTCGTCCAAGCGATTGAGAAATTCGGGGGAGAACTGCTTCGACAAACTCTTTCGGATGATGTCGCGTGCGCGATTCTTGTCTTCTTCGCCGGCAGGAATGCCCATGGCAGAGGTAGTGAAGCCAATGCCACGACCGAAATCTTTTAGTTGTCGCGTGCCGGCATTCGAAGTCATGATGATCACCGTGTTGCGGAAATCTATCAGCCGACCCACGCCATCAGTGAGTCGTCCTTCATCGAGCACTTGCAGTAGCATATTGAACACATTGCCATGCGCCTTCTCGATTTCGTCGAGCAGCACGATGGAATAGGGCTTTCTGCGCACGCGCTCCGTGAGTTGTCCTCCCTCTTCATAGCCCACATATCCAGGAGGTGCACCCACGAGTCGCGAAGTGTTAAAACTCTCGCTATATTCGCTCATGTCCACACGGATAAGCGCATCGGGCGAACCAAACATGTGTTCTGCAAGCTTCTTGGCTAGATAGGTTTTACCCACACCGGTGGGACCAAGAAACATAAAAGCACCGATAGGATGATTGGGGGCGCGCAGCCCAAGACGATTGCGCCGGATGGCTTTCACGATTTGGTCCACGGCACGATCTTGTGCTATCACCTCATGCTTCAGCNTGTCGGCCATGGTCTTGAGTTGTTCGCTCTCGGCTTCGGCAATACGTTGCACCGGTACGCCNCTCATGGTGCTCACCACTCCTGCCACATCATCGGCCGTCACAGAAGATCGTTCCTCGTCTTCACCATTATTCCAAGACTCTTGAAGGGCATTCATTTTCTCTTCCAATTGCACTTGCTGGTCGCGATAGCCTGCAGCCAACTCAAAGTCTTGTTTCCTGACGGCCTCAATCTTCTGCTCCTTCACCTGCACAATTTCCTTCTCTAGCTCCACCAATTCTGGCGGCACCACGGCATGCTTCAGATGCACACGCGACCCCACCTCATCAAGCACATCAATAGCTTTGTCGGGGAAATGACGGTCGGTGATGTANCGGTCTGACAATTTGACACACATTGCAAGCGCTTCCTCCGTATAGGTCACATGATGATGTTGTTCATAGCGGTCCTTGATGTTGTGAAGTATTTCCATGGTTTGTTGGGCCGTTGTGGGGTCCACGATCACCTTTTGGAATCGACGTTCCAAAGCTCCGTCTTTCTCAATGGAATTGCGGAATTCGTCGAGCGTGGTGGCGCCGATGCATTGGATGGTGCCGCGTGCCAAGGCCGGTTTCAGTATGTTGGCGGCATCCATACTGCCGGGAGTACTNCCTGCTCCCACCATCGTATGGATTTCATCGATAAACACGATAATGTCGGGGCTGTTCTCCAACTCCTTGATGAGGGCCTTGATGCGCTCTTCGAATTGTCCGCGATATTTCGTTCCGGCCACGATGCCGGTCATATCTAAGTTGATGATGCGCTTATTAAACAACACCGGACTGGTTTGGCGCTTCACAATGAGCTGCGCCAATCCTTCCACAATGGCGCTTTTGCCCACGCCGGGTTCGCCAATCAGCACGGGATTGTTTTTCTTCCTACGGCCCAATATCTCTATCACACGCTCCATCTCGCGTTCACGGCCCACCACGGGATCAAGCTTTCCGCTGGCTGCCGCCCGCGTCAGATCAATACCGAAGTTGTCGAGCACAGGCGTCTTTGATTTCTGACCCTTGCGCACCACCGTCGGCCGCCCCGCATTCCGATCATCGCCTCCGCCTCCAGCAGNCATCTCGGGATCGTCTTCATCGTTGTCGGGCAAATTAAGGCCGTTTTTCTGATTCGGAANATATTCGCCAATGGCCCCCAGCATGTTTTCATAGTAGATGTGATGCTTTTCAAGCACCATGCGAGCACCATTCTCTGCGTGGTCGTGCAAAATGGCCAACAACAGATGGTTTTCGTCCACCATATCGGCCTTTTGGAGTCGTGCCTCAAGCACAGCCAACTTCAATATATTGGAGGCCTGCTCGTTGAGCGACAGCTCGCGANCGTTGGCAGGTTGTGGCCCGTTCTCGCGCACGCGCTGCTCCAGATCGTGNTTCACGTTGTTGGGCTCGTTCTTGATCATCAAATAGAGGTCCACCGCATTGTCCACGTCGCGCATCAGTCCCAGCAACAGATGCTCGGGCCCCACGGCACTGCTCGACAAGCGGGCTGCCTCTTCGCGACTAAATGCCAACACTTTAGATAGTTTCGGTGAAAACAAGTTCGCCATGTATTTATCCTTTCTCTTACTTGTTATATTTACATTCGTNTTCCTCTATCCAAGAAAAAACCGTGCCAATCCGTCATACATCTGCCAAAGGCGCCGCCTCCTTGATGCGGACAACCTATGACCTTGCATGTTGCAAAAGTACGGAAAACATTTTGTTTTCCCGTTCTATTTTTCTAATTTTGTCGCCGAAATGAAGAAATTTTTGTTTTCCACACTCCTCGTGGCAACATTTCAGGTCGTGATACCATTGCCCGCTCCTGCCGCCTCTCCGCGCCAGCATGAGGTTGCCCAAATGCGNTGGAACGCCACCTATCAGAACTATATCGATCAATACAAAGACCTCGCCATCGAAGAAATGTTGCGCTATCGCATACCCGCCAGCATCACTTTGGCACAAGGGCTACTCGAAAGCGGCGCCGGCCGAAGCGAACTGGCCGTGAAGGGCAACAACCATTTCGGCATCAAGTGCCACGGCTGGACCGGTCGCACNGTCTATCACGATGACGATGCCACACAGGAATGTTTCCGCGCCTACGACAACGCTCTGCAGAGCTATGACGACCATTGTCGCTTCTTGCGTAGCGGCGCCCGCTATCGCAACTTGTTTTCCCTCTCCATCACCGACTACAAGGGATGGGCCCATGGGCTCAAAGCTGCCGGCTATGCCACCAATCCTCGCTATGCCCATCAGCTCATCGGCATCATCGAACTCTACAACCTTCAGCAATACGACCGCGCCGACCACTACGACAAGTTCATGGCCCGCCATGCAGGAAAAGACCAACCCGTCACGCGTGGTGCCACCCTCCACCCCATCTACATCTGCAACCACAACTATTATCTCCAAGCCCGCGCCGGCGACACCTTCAAAAGCATCGGTGAAGAAATCGGCGTGTCATACAAAAAAATCGCCCGATACAACGAGCGCCCCAAAAACGATCGCCTCGAGCCCGGCGAAATCATCTGGCTGAAGAAAAAACAACGACGCGCCGACAAGCAATATAAGCGTCGTCCCCACATCGTNAAAGTCGGCGAAAGCTATTATTCCATCGCTCAGCACTACGGCATACGCCTCAAATCGCTCTACAAGATGAACCACCTCGAGCCCGATGCCGGCATCCGCCCGGGCCAACAGCTACGCGTGTATTGAAAATCACCTTTTTGAATATGAAAACACACTTTTCGACTCTTGCCTTCGCGGCAACCCTAATACTTCTTGTCGCTTGTGGCAACAAGGCACAACANCGCGCCAACGAAATGGCCGCCGACACCACGCTCATGGAAGAACAAAAAGCCGTGGAGACTTATCAATACTCTCTGGGCTATCGCAATATCTCATGGCGAAAAAAAGACAACGCGCCCGTGGACGTGGACGAATACATGAAACACACCCGCTACAACAAACTCTACGACGGAGAGCAACNGGCCGATGCGCGCACATCCATCGTGGCCGAATATCCCGAGACAAAAGTCTATGCCATCAACATGACCTACGACCCCGCCACCGATCGACTCAGNCCCACGCGCGACTATTTCTCGGCTGCCATCTGGCACATTAGCCCCAGCGANACCTTCATCTGTCTTGTCTTCGACACCCCTCAACACCGGCAAGACTTCCTCAACGAAGCCGCCGTTGATGGTTTTTTGAAAGAATCAGACTCCACCTATGTCAAGCCAAACGACATCACCGGACGACCACTTGGGCGCATCCGTCTCACCAACCATTCCGGCAAATCCGCCCTGCGACTCGACTGCTTCTAAAATCCGAACGAGGACGATTTTTCGGGAAAGTTCCATTTTCTTATATATCTTCCATTTATCTTCAAGGAATGCAAGGGAAAGTTTTACTTCTCTCTCTTGCTTTTTCTTGTTACATGGCTTCCACATTCTCACACTCATCGATGATGTCTATGAGTTTATGGCCGTCAATTATCCAGTNTTCTATCAGTTCGTTCCCGTTCTTGAAAGTCTGGAACTCTTTCGAAAAATGTTCATCGCATACGGCGACNTGGTCGGGCTCGCTGAGGGCATAATACATCTTGCCGTTGTANCTGAACTCCAAGTCGTAGCCTTGCATTGCGAAATTGTAGAAGAACGTTTCGTGTGCATCCATAACGGCACTTCTCATTCCATCAATGTCAAAATAGTATCAGTCAGGGATGCNACTTTTACATTTTTTTAGNATCAAAAGCGCTCAAAAACGGTCGCAAAATCATCCAACGACTCTTTGGGCGCAACTTCAGGCACTCTCGTGTGCGCAGTTNTAANACATTTNTTTTCAACATACTACGTAGTATTTCTTAAAGTTGTGCAATAAAATCGCTNTCATAATTGACTCAAAACAGCCTTTCCNGCGTGGAAAACCAATGGTTTTCGCGATGAAAAGCAGTGGTTTTGCTCTGCAAGAATGCCGAAATTGACCTTCAAAAGTGCCGTTCTTGCCGCTCAAGAATAGCATTTTCGAAAAATAAGGACAACAATCGGGGTTTAAATGTCCTTGATTNTTCATTTTCTATTTCCAGATTGAAGAAAAATATCACTGTGATTTTATGTCAAAATAGTATCAGCAAAAGAACTGTTTGAGACATTGATACTGGTTTTAAAAATCACCGATCAGGCTTCTGCGGTTTTCGGCTAGTAAGTCCTCAACATGGCAGCAAGATTTCTTTCGACCACGCAAAATGGGGGAAAATGTGGAGTTTTTTGTTTTCGCTGTCGCTAATTCGAGATTTTTATATACCTTTGCCCGAGAAATAAGAACCAACAATTACCAGATGAAGACATTTATACTTACCATGGCTGCGCTATTGATGTGGGCAGCAGATGTACGGGCTAATGATTTCGAAACGGCCAAAGAAGCTGTCGCCAACATGGGCGTGGGCTGGAACCTGGGCAACACACTGGATGCCAACAGCAGTAGTGCAAGCGGTTTGTCATCGGAAACGTGTTGGGGACAACCCACCACGAAAGCAGAGCTGATGACCATGATGAAGAAGGCCGGATATAGTGCCGTTCGCGTGCCGGTGACTTGGTATAATCACATGGACAGCAGTGGCAATGTGGATGCCGACTGGATGGCCCGTGTGAAGGAGGTGGTGGACTACGTGATTGATGCCGGCCTCTATTGCATACTCAACGTGCATCACGACACTGGCAGCGGCGACGGCGCCTGGCTGGAAGCCGACGAAACAGTATATTCGTCTGTGAAAAGCAAGTATGAATCCTTGTGGAATCAGATTGCCACGACATTCAAGGACTATGACGAAAAGTTGCTGTTTGAGGCTTACAACGAAATGCTCGACACCTACGACTCGTGGTGCTTCGCCTCGTTTGCCACGTCTAACCGTTATGATGCCACGGTGGCCACATCGGCCTATAATGCCATCAATAGTTATGCGCAAACCTTTTGCGATGTGGTGAGAGCCACGGGCGGGAACAACGCGCAACGCAACTTGGTGGTGAACACGTATGCAGCCTGCAGCGGCAGCGGCACCTGGANCTCACACCTGAAAGAGCCTCTGCAAAACATGAAGGTGCCCTCGGGCGAGGGCGACCACATCATCTTTGAGGTGCACGCCTACCCCACCATTTCTCCCTTAAGCGAAGCCAAGACAACGTTTGACAACATGATGACGGCGCTCAACCAATATCTAGTGGCGCAGGGGGTGCCCGTGATCTTCGGTGAGTGGGGAACAAGCGACAGCAGTAGCGACTATACCAACAACAAGGACACGATGTTTGAGTTCGTGGATTATTTCGTGAGCCAAGCCAAGGCCAACAACATGGCCACCTTCTTCTGGATGGGTCTCAGCGACGGCAGCGCCCGTTCGCTGCCCGCATTCAATCAGGCTGACCTTGCCGAACGCATTGTCAATGCTTATTATGGCGAGACCACGGGGTATGAATATCCCTCAACGGCTGATATCGAAACCAACTATCAGGTGACCTACAACGCGCAGTGGTCGGAGGTGAACGTGCACAACGGCAGTCTTTCGCTGTCTGAGTATGTGGGCATCCGCGTAGAGCTCGACCAGTCTTATCCGTCGGACATGATAAAACTGAAGGCTTACGGCGAAAATTCGTCCGAGCAATATGCCGCCTCCACCGGCAACACGCGCAGCATGACATTCAGCACATCGAAGCTGGGCAGCACGGTGTCGCGTGTCACGCTGCAGTGCTTCTCCACCGGCAGCTACACGGTGACCATCAAGAAGATTTATCTCTTGAAGAGCGATGGCACGGAGGTGGAAGTCACCACAGCCCCATCTACNTTCTGGGGATGCACCGTGGAAGCTGTTTCTGCCACGTCGGGCATCCATGAGATGACGACCACCACAAAAACGGCTGTCGGCAACACCGGCACCTATTCCATCACGGGTCAAAAGGTGGCTGACGGCTACAAGGGCATCGTGATCAAGAACGGCCGAAAGTATCTCGTGAAGTAAACCAAAAGAAATCACTGACCAANAACACATTAAAAACGGGCTGACACCTTCGCCGGTGTCAGCCCAAATCGTGATGTTTAGGGGTTACGGGGGCAAAATTCGGCAAAACAGTGATTTAAATAAAAAAAAATAGCTATCTTTGCACCCTAATTTTCGGCCCGCGAGGCATTGCCCAAAAACGGGGCGCCGAGGCATGGGTCGCAACATGAACAAGGATAATATGAAGAAGAATCAAGGAGCAAACTCGTTTTCTATGATAGCCGACTACGACGGCGACATCATCAGGCTGTTTGAAGGGGGCCCCGACGGAGAATATCCGATACTGGCCACGCGCAACATGGTGCTGTTTCCGGCAGTGGTGACGCCCATTCTGATAGGTCGCGAACAGAGCATGAATCTGGTGAAACGGCTGGCAAAGAATCCGGAAACCATGTTTTGCGTGTTCTGCCAGAAGAATCAGGATGTGGACAATCCGCGGATGAAGGACCTGCATGATGTGGGCGTGTTTGCCCGCGTGGTGAGAGCGCTCGACATTCCGGGCAACAACGAAAATGTGACGATCATNGTGCAGGGACTGGGTCGATGCCGGCTGACAGAGCTCACAAGCAATCGTCCGTTTTTGCGCGGCCACGTGGTGAGCTTGCCCGAGACGGCGCCCGACACCAACGATTTTGAGTTTAAAACGGCCCTAGAAGACTTCCAGCAGACAGCCATCGACTATGTAAGGAAGAACGACGACCTGCCAGGAGAGGCCGAGTTTGCGGTGACCAACATCACCAACGACATCATCCGCATCAACTTCGTATGCTCGGCCATGCCGTTCACGGTGCAGGAGAAAATTGCCATGTTGAGCCACGACAACATGAAAGATCGGCTGTTTGAGGTGTTGCGCACATTGCATCGCGATTTGCAACTGGTGGAACTGAAACAAGACATCCGCAGTCGTACACGCGAAGATCTCGACGAACAGCAGCGCGAATACTTCTTGCAGCAACAGATAAAAAACATTAAGGCCGAGCTGGGGGGCGGCGAAGGATCGCCCGAACGCAAAGACCTGCTAGAAAAGGCTGCCACCAAGAAATGGAGCGAAGAGGTGTTGAAAACGTTCAACAAGGAGCTCGACAAGTTGGACACCCTCAATCCCCAAGGGCCGGAATACAGCGTGCAACTGAACTATCTGCAGACCATGGTGGACCTNCCTTGGGGAGAATACACCCAAGACGACTTAGACCTGAAGCGCGCCCNCCGCGTGCTCGACAAAGACCACTACGGCATGGAGAAGGTGAAAGAGCGCATCTTGGAATACATGGCNGTGCTTTCGCTTCGCGGCGACCTGAAGAGCCCCATCATTTGTTTATACGGNCCGCCGGGCGTGGGCAAGACTTCGCTGGGCAAAAGCATCGCAGCAAGCATGCGCCGAAAGTATGTGCGCATCTCGCTGGGTGGTCTCCACGATGAAAGCGAGATACGCGGACATCGCCGCACATACGTGGGNGCCATGCCTGGCCGCATCATCAAGAGCATCCAGAAAGCCGGTTCGAGCAACCCTGTGTTCATACTCGACGAAATCGACAAAGTGACGCAAAACACGTATAACGGCGACCCGTCGAGTGCGCTGCTCGAAGTGCTCGATCCCGAGCAGAATGCCGCCTTCCACGACAACTATCTGGATGTGGACTACGATCTGTCAAAGGTGCTTTTCATCGCCACGGCCAACGACCTGAACACCATTCCGCGACCGCTGCTCGACCGAATGGAGATCATCGAGGTGTCGGGCTATATCACGGAGGAAAAGATCGAAATCGCCAAGCATCATCTCATACCAAAAGAGAAGNAAAACACCGGACTAGACAAGGCCGGACGATTGTCNTTTAACAAGGCNGCCATAGAAAAAATCATCGAACAATACACCCGCGAGAGCGGTGTGCGACAGCTGGAAAAGCAGATAGACAAGGCCTTGCGCAAGTTGGCCTTAAAGAAAGCCACAGACGGCGAGCTGCCCTACGACAAGATTACGCCACAAGTGGTGGACGATTTGCTGGGCAAACCNCCCTTCTATCGCGACATNTATCAGGGCAACGACTATGCCGGCGTGGTGACCGGCCTGGCTTGGACGTCGGTGGGCGGCGAGATCTTGTTTATCGAAACATCGCTTTCCAAGGGCAAAGGCTCCAAACTGACGCTGACCGGCAACTTGGGCGACGTGATGAAGGAGAGTGCCGTGCTGGCCTTGGAGTATGTGAAAGCACATGCCGAGCGCCTCAACATCGACTATCGCATCTTCGACAACTACAACATTCACATACACGTGCCCGAAGGCGCCACCCCCAAGGACGGNCCATCGGCCGGTATCACCATCGCCACATCGATAGCATCGGCGCTCNCCCAGCGCAAGGTGCGCAAGAACACGGCCATGACAGGCGAGATAACGCTGCGAGGGAAGGTGCTCCCCGTGGGCGGCATCAAGGAGAAGATACTCGCCGCAAAACGCGCCGGCATCACGGACATCATGCTGTGCCGAGACAACAAGAAAGACATCGATGAGATACCGGATATCTATCTGAAAGGCGTGACGTTCCACTATGTGGAGAACGTGCAAGACGTGTGGGACTTCGCCCTGACCGATGANATTGTGAAGAATCCNATNCCGTTTGANATTGACAGCGAAGAGAAGAAATGACATTTGAACTGCAGCACACCGACAGCGCAAGCGATGCCCGCGCGGGGCTCATCACCACAGCGCACGGGCAGATAGCCACGCCCATNTTTATGCCCGTTGGCACGGCCGGCAGCGTGAAGGGCGTCCATTTCACGGAATTGCGCGAGCAGGTGAAGGCACAAATCATCCTGGGCAACACCTATCACCTCTATCTGCGGCCGGGGCTCGACATCCTGCACAAGGCCGGAGGACTGCATAGGTTCAACACGTGGGATGGTCCGATACTGACCGACTCGGGCGGATTTCAGGTGTTTTCGCTCACGGGNATTCGCAAGNTGCGAGAAGAGGGGTGCGANTTTCGTTCCCACATCGATGGGTCGAAACACTTCTTCACTCCCGAAAACGTGNTCGACACTCAGCGCATCATCGGCGCCGACATCATGATGGCCTTCGANGAATGCCCGCCCGGACAGAGCGACTACGCCTACGCCAAGAAAAGTCTGCAACTAACCCAGCGCTGGCTGGACCGCTGCATCGACCACTTCAAATCCACAGAACCGCTCTACGGATACGAGCAAACGCTGTTCCCCATCGTGCAGGGATGCACCTATAAAGACCTGCGCACGGAGGCCGCCAAGTATGTGGCCGACAAGGGTGCCGACGGCAATGCCATTGGCGGGCTGGCGGTGGGCGAACCCACAGACGTGATGTATGAGATGATAGAAGTGGTGAATGCCATCCTGCCCACCGACAAGCCTCGCTATCTGATGGGCGTNGGCACGCCTCAAAACATATTGGAAGCCATCGAGCGCGGCGTGGACATGTTCGACTGTGTGATGCCCACGCGCAACGGGCGCAACGCGATGCTCTTCACCTATCACGGCACCATGAACATGCGCAACAAGAAGTGGGAGACCGACTTCACGCCGATCGACCCCGACGGCTGCGCCACCGACCGACGCTACAGCAAGGCCTATCTGCACCACCTTTTCAAGGCGCAAGAGCTGTTGGCCATGCAGATAGCAAGCATCCACAACTTGGCATTCTATCTGAGACTGGTGGGCGATGCAAGGCAACACATCATCGCCGGNGACTTTGTGCAATGGAAAGATTCGGTCATCGACGACCTGGGGAGACGATTGTAGAGCAGATGAAATACAAGCAGATGAAGAAATACCACCGGCTGCTCCATGCCCNACGAAGCATGGCACGCNGCACAGCCCAGCTCNGCGAGCGGCTGACGCCGGTGAAGGCTGCTGCCCGATGGGTGGCCCACAAGTTGAGCTGGCTTCATCCGCGTCGCTATGTGAAAGTGCTCGACTGGTATATCATCAAGAAGTTTCTCACCACTTACTTCTTCGCCATAGCGCTCATCATCTCCATCTCCATTGTTTTTGACGTCAACGAAAACCTGTCTAAGTTCACGCAGTATCAGGCGCCGCTCAAGGCCATCGTGTTCGACTACTACATGAACTTCGTGCCCTACTTCTCCAATCTGTTCTCGCCGCTATTCGTGTTCATTGCCGTCATCTTCTTCACTTCCAAGATGGCGGGCAACTCGGAAATCATCGCCATCCTCGCCGCCGGCATCAGTTTCAAGCGATTGTTGCGCCCCTACATGATTTCTGCAGCACTCATCTCGGTGCTCACCTTTTATCTCGGCGCCTATGTCATCCCGAAAGGAACCGTGATTCGGCAAAACTTCGAAATGCTCTACAAGAACAAGAAGCGCAACAACGCCGCCGAAAACGTGCAACTGCAAGTGGGCAAAGGCATCATCGCCTACATCCAGCACTACGACAACAACGTGAAACGCGGCTACGGATTCTCGCTCGACAAATTTGAAAACAAGAAACTCGTGAGCCACATGACCGCTTCGGAGCTACAATACGACACCATCTCCGACTCCAAGTATCACTGGAAAGCAAAGAATTGGCGCATACGCGAGATGAAAGGACTGCGGGAAAAGATCACCAGCGGCGCCCAGCGCGACACGGTTATCCTGATGGAACCCACCGATCTGGTGTTCTCCAAGGGACAGCAGGANACGTTTACGAGCCCGCAACTCAAGGACTATATCAACCGACAGATAGACCGCGGCTCGAGCAATGTCGTGCAATACGAGGTGGAATATCACAAACGCATCGCCTCATCGTTCGCATCGTTCATCCTCACCATCATTGGCGTGTCGCTCTCATCGCGCAAGCGCAAGGGCGGCATGGGCATGTATCTGGGCATCGGATTGGCGCTCAGCTTCGGTTATATTCTGTTGCANACCATCTCGGCCACCTTTGCCATCAATGCCGGCACACCAGCCATATTGGCAGCATGGATACCCAACATCATCTTTGCTGTCGTGGCTTATTTCTGCTATAGACAGGCGCCGCGGTGATGCAGGGCGCGGGTCATCGGACGGAAACATCACAGAATCGGTCTCGATGCGCGGCGCGCTCACCCTCAACATTCAACGTAAAAAGAAATGGATTTCTACTATTTAGACCTCAACGACAACGCACTCGATGCACTCGACGACATGAATTTCACCGAGTGCACGCCCATACAAGAAAAGTGTATTCCGGAGATTTTGAANGGTCGCGACGTGCTAGGCGTGGCACAAACCGGCACGGGCAAAACCGCCGCCTACCTGCTTCCCATTCTCAGCATGCTCGACGACGGCGGTTATCCCAAGGACAAAATCAACTGCATCATCATGAGTCCCACGCGCGAACTAGCGCAACAGATAGACCAGGCCATGCAGGGATTTGCCTACTACATGCCGGAAGTGAGCAGCGTGGCCGTGTATGGCGGAAACGATGGCAACCGATACGACACCGAATATCAGGCAATGAAGTTGGGCGCCGACGTGATCATCGCCACACCGGGCCGATTCATCAGCCACATCACAATGGGCAACGTGGACCTAAGCCACGTGAGTTTCTTCGTGCTCGACGAGGCCGACCGCATGCTCGACATGGGATTTTCGGAAGACATTCTCTCCATTGCGAAACTGTTGCCCCCCAATTGCCAAACCGTGATGTTCTCGGCCACGATGCCGCCAAAGATAGAACAACTGGCCAAGACCCTTCTCAAAGACCCCGTCACCATCAAGTTGGCGGTGAGCAAACCGGCGGAGAAGATTCACCAAATGGCCTACGTGTGCCACGAAACACAGAAGCCGGGCATCCTGAAATACATATTCAAGACGCGCGAGATGAAGCGTGTCATCGTGTTTTCGGGCTCAAAACTGAAAGTAAAAGAGCTGTACCACGAGTTGTTGCGCATGAAAGTGAGCTGCGCCGCCATGCACTCCGACCTCTCTCAGGCCGAGCGCGACGACGTGATGTATCGTTTCAAAAGTGGACAAATCGACGTGTTGGTGGCCACCGACATCGTGGCGCGCGGCATCGACATCGACGACATTCGCATGGTGATCAACTACGATGTGCCCCACGATGCCGAAGACTACGTGCATCGTATCGGTAGAACGGCACGCGCCGACCGCGATGGAGAGGCCATCACACTGGTGCGCGGCTACGAGATAGCCGATTTCATGGACATCGAAAAGTTCTTGGAAAAGACCATCGAAAAGCTGCCTTTGCCCGAGGGGCTCGGCGAAGGACCCGAATACAAGCCCGTCCGCCGCAACGGCAATCGGCAGCGCGGACGCGGCAGGGGCGGCAAGCCACAAAGCAACCATCGCCGCCGGCGCAACAGCAGCAATGAGTCGGACGCTTCGGCGCGCAACAACGGCAACAACCGCCGCCGCAACAATCGGCATGGGCGCGGACGAAAAAATCGCGGCAACAACAATGGCGGTGCCGAACAATAGCAAGGCTTCGCGCGCGCACGCGCGTATATATAGATGTATGCCGTGCCTATCGTTCAAAAACGCGAGCATTGATGCCAAAATGGAATAATCTGAAAGTTTGAAAACGAAAAACTCATTAAACCGTAAGTAAACAACCAATAAAAAGTTACGATTTATTTGTATGAACGAGCAAATATGCGTAATTTTGCACCCGTTTTCAGCGGCCATCACCCCGAAAGGCCGCTGGCAAGAAGCGGGATAATCGGAAAGCAAAGAAATGACCGAGCGCAGACAGGCTCTCCAAACACCCCAATGCCTCGGAATAAAAACAGTAATAGATAACATGAGCGACAGACTTTTTATTTTTGACACCACGCTGCGCGACGGCGAGCAGGTGCCGGGATGCCAGTTGAACACCGTTGAAAAAATTCAGGTGGCCAAGCAGTTGGAGCAACTCGGTGTGGACGTCATCGAAGCCGGATTCCCCATTTCGAGTCCNGGNGACTTCAATTCGGTGATTGAAATTTCGAAGGCCGTGACGTGGCCCACCATTTGCGCACTGACGCGCGCCGTGCAGAAAGACATCGACGTGGCCGCAGAATCGCTGCAATACGCCAAGCACAAGCGCATCCACACCGGCATCGGAACAAGCGATTCGCACATCAAATACAAGTTTAATTCCAATCGCGAAGAAATCATTGAGCGCGCCGTGGCCGCCGTGAAATACGCCAAGAAGTATGTGGAAGATGTGGAATTCTATGCCGAAGACGCCGGCCGCACCGACAACGAATACTTGGCGCGCGTGATTGACGCCGTGGTGAAAGCCGGTGCCACCGTGTGCAACATCCCCGACACCACGGGATATTGCCTGCCCTCGGAGTATGGCGAAAAAATCAAATACCTCATGGAGCACGTGGACGGTCTCGCAGCAGGCAAAGCCATTCTCTCCACCCACTGCCACAACGACCTTGGAATGGCCACGGCCAACACCATGAGCGGCGTGCTCAACGGGGCGCGCCAAGTGGAGGTGACCATCAACGGCATCGGCGAGCGCGCCGGAAACACTTCGCTCGAAGAGGTGACAATGATCTTGAAATGCCACAAAGGCATCGGCATCGACACCAACATCAACACCACCAAAATATACCCCACGAGCCGCATGGTGAGCTCTTTGATGAACATGCCCGTGCAGCCCAACAAGGCTGTGGTGGGGCGCAACGCTTTCGCCCACTCCAGCGGCATCCACCAAGACGGTGTGTTGAAGAACGTGGGAACCTACGAAATCATGAACCCCAAGGACGTGGGACTCGACGACAACTCCATCGTGCTGACTGCCCGTTCGGGGCGCGCCGCCTTGAAATATCGCTTGGAAGTGCTCGGCGTGCAGGTGTCTGGCGAAGAAAAACTCGATGCCTTGTATAAAGATTTCCTTCAGCTGGCCGACAAAAAGAAAGAGGTGACCGACGACGACATACTGATGCTGGCCGGCGCCGACAGGGCCGCAAGCCATGCCGTGAAGCTCGATTTCCTGCAAGTAACAACGGGCATGGGGGTGAAGAGCGTGGCTTCGATAGGCCTCGACATCAGCGGACAGAAGTTTGAAGAGGCTGCCACGGGCAACGGTCCCGTTGACGCCGCCATCAAAGCGCTGAAGAAAATCATCCAGAAAAAGATGACGCTCAAAGAGTTCACCATTCAGGCCATCTCCAAAGGCTCCGACGACACGGGAAAAGTACACATGCAGGTGGAATACAACGGCAGCGTGTACTACGGCTTCGGCGCCAACACCGACATCGTCACGGCATCGGTGGAGGCCTACATCGANTGTATCAACAAATTCCGACAATAACGCAGCGCCATAAGCTCCGCGCCATGCGTCATCGCCCGAAACGACGCCACACAACGATGGGCCGGCCGGCAACGATGCGGAAAACTGCGGAGTGGAGGTTAAAAATACATCAAGATGAACACACTTTTCGACAAGATTTGGGATAAACACGTGGTGCAAATCGTGGAGGACGGCCCCACCCAGCTCTACATCGACCGCCTCTATTGCCACGAAGTAACCAGCCCGCAGGCTTTCGACGGCATGCGCGCCCGCGGCTTGAAATGCTTCCGCCCGAAGCAGATATTCTGCATGCCCGACCACAACACCCCCACTCACGACCAAGACAAGCCCATAGCCGACCCGGTGTCGAAGGCGCAAGTGGAAGCCTTGGCCCGCAACGCCGAGGAATTCGGCCTCACACATTATGCTATGAACAACCGCAACAACGGCATCATCCACGTTGTGGGACCCGAGAAAGGGCTCTCGTTGCCGGGCATGACCATCGTGTGCGGCGACTCTCACACCTCCACCCATGGAGCCGTGGGAGCCGTGGCCTTTGGCATCGGCACCAGCGAAGTGGAGATGGTGATGGCCTCGCAGTGCATCCTGCAAAGCAAGCCCAAGTCGATGCGCATCAACATCAACGGCAAGCTCGGGCGGGGCGTCACGGCCAAAGATGTGGCGCTCTATCTGATGAGCCGCATTTCCACATCGGGCGCCACCGGCTATTTTGTGGAATACGCCGGACCGGTGGTGCGCGACATGAGCATGGAGGGACGCCTCACGCTGTGCAACCTGTCTATCGAGATGGGCGCACGCGGCGGATTCATCGCCCCCGATGAAACCACCTTTGCCTACCTCAAAGGGCGCGAATATGCCCCCAAGGGCGAGGCGTGGGACAAGGCCGTAGCCTATTGGAAGACGCTCCGCAGCGGCGACGATGCCGTGTTCGACAAAGAGTTGAGCTACGATGCCGCAGACATCGAACCGCGCATCACCTATGGCACCAACCCGGGCATGGGCATCGGCATCACCGAAGCTGTGCCGTCTATCGACACCATCGACGAGGCCGGAAAGGCTGGCTTCATGAAGAGCCTCAACTATATGGGCTTCCGCCCAGGCCAGCGCTTGTTGGGCCATCCCATAGACTACGTCTTCCTNGGCGCTTGCACCAACGGCCGCATCGAAGACTTCCGCGCCTTCGCCTCCGTGGTGAAGGGTCACCGCAAGGCCGACAACGTCATCGCCTGGCTCGTGCCCGGCTCGTGGATGGTGGACCGGCAGATTCGCGAAGAAGGGCTCGACGAAGTGCTCCGCGCCGCCGGATTCGAGATTCGTCAGCCCGGATGCTCTGCCTGTCTGGCCATGAACGACGACAAAGTGCCCGCCGGCAAATATGCCGTCTCCACGAGCAATCGCAACTTCGAGGGCCGTCAGGGTCCCGGCGCACGCACCATTCTGGCTTCACCGCTGGTGGCTGCCGCAGCCGCCGTCACGGGAAAAATCACCGACCCACGCGAACTCATGTAACATCGTTCCATCATTGTAAAAACGAGAATCAACGTGAAACAGAAATTCAATATCATCACATCGACGTGCGTGCCACTGCCGCTGGAAAACGTCGATACCGACCAAATCATCCCCGCGCGCTTCTTGAAGGCCACCACGCGCGAAGAGCGCTTCTTCGGCGAGAATCTTTTTCGCGACTGGCGCTACCGCCCCGACGGCTCTCTGAACACCGATTTCGTGCTCAACGACCCCACCTATGGCGGCTGCATCCTCGTGGCCGGCAAGAATTTTGGCAACGGCTCGAGTCGCGAGCACGCCGCATGGGCCATCGCCGGCTACGGCTTTCGCGTGGTGATCAGCTCGTTCTTCGCCGACATCCACAAGAACAACGAGCTCAACAACTTCGTGTTGCCCGTTGTGGTGAGCGAAGACTTCCTGGCCGAGCTCTTTGACAGCATCAAGGCCAACCCGAAGATGGAAGTGGAAGTGGACCTGCCCCGCCAAACCGTCACCAACAAGGCCACCGGCCGCAGCGAGCACTTCGACATCAACGGATACAAGAAACATTGTCTCATCAATGGTCTCGACGACATCGATTTCCTCCTCAACAACAAGGACAAGATAGAGACCTGGGAGAAGAACAACGCGGAACAATAAATTCAAAACCGCCGGTCTCCACTCACAAGGGCAGTGNTCCACCAATGGAGTATCGCCGACGGGAGAGCATCAAACCGCTGTTTTTAGGTAAAAAGATCATGGGTAGTGCCGAAAAAGTAAACGCTTCGCGCGGACAGATCCATCCGTTCATCGAAATCATGGACTGCACGCTGCGCGACGGCGAGCAAACATCGGGTGTGAGTTTTCTGCCCCACGAAAAGCTCGTCATCGCCCGAATGCTGTTGCGCGACCTCAACGTGGACCGCATCGAAGTGGCGTCGGCGCGCGTGTCGGAGGGCGAGCGCGAAGCCGTGCGCATGATTATGCGCTATGCCCGCCAATACGGGNTGGAAAACCGCGTGGAAGTGCTGGGCTTCGTGGACGGCCGCTTGTCGGTGGACTGGATCGACGAATGCGGCGGCCGCGTCATCAATCTGCTGGCCAAAGGTTCCGAACGGCACTGTCGCGAACAGCTGCACAAGACCGCTGAAGAACACATCGACGACATCCTCCGTTCACTGCACTTCGCCGAGGAGAAGGGCCTCACCGTCAACCTCTACTTGGAGGATTGGAGCAACGGCATGAAGGATTCGCCCCAATATGTCTATCAGATGCTCGACGCCCTCACCCGCACTTCCATTCGCCGCTTCATGCTCCCCGACACGCTCGGCGTGCTCAATCCGTTNCAAGTCATCGAATATATGCGGAAGATGCGAAAGCGCTACCCCGACACGCACTTTGATTTTCATGCCCACAACGACTACGATTTGGCCGTNAGCAACTCGCTCGCGGCGGTGTTGAGCGGCTGCAAAGGACTCCATGTCACCATCAACGGCCTCGGCGAACGATGCGGCAACGCGCCGCTATCCAGCGTGCAAGTCATCCTGAAAGACCACTTCAACGCCAAGACCAGCATCAACGAGAGCAAGCTCAACGATGCCGCGCGCATGGTGGAAGGCTACAGCGGCATCGCCGTGGCGCCCAATCAGCCNGTCATCGGCGAGAACGTGTTCACCCAAGTGGCGGGCGTTCACGCCGACGGCGACAACAAGGGCGGACTCTATCACAACGCCCTGATGCCCGAGCGTTTCGGCCGGAAGCGCGAATATGCACTNGGCAAAAACTCGGGNAAGGCCAACATCATGAAAAACCTGCAGGAGCTGGGGCTCGAACTCACGCCAGAACAAACACGCCTCGTCACGCAGCGCATCACCGAGCTGGGCGACCGCAAGGAGATGGTGACGCCAGACGACCTGCCCTTCATCGTGAGCGACGTGTTGAAGCACAACGCTCCCGAGGATCGCGTGAAGCTCATCAGCTATGTGGTGTCCACCACCTACGGCCTGAAGCCCGGCGCCAATCTCAAGGTGGAAATCAACGGAAAGCAATACGAGGCCGGCGCCACGGGCGACGGACAATACGACGCTTTCGTCAAAGCCCTGCGCTACATCTATCGCAAATACCTAGGCCGCACCTTCCCCATACTGGCCAACTACACCGTCACCATACCGCCCGGCGGCCGCACCGACGCCCTTGTGCAAACCGTCATCACGTGGCAAGACAACGGGCGACTCATACGCACACGCGGCCTCGACGCCGACCAGACCGACGCCGCCATCAAGGCCACCTTCAAGATGCTCAACATCGTGGAAGAAGAGCTTGCCCGAGCCGCCACCGAAAGCTAACATCCGTGCAGGCCACAACCACCACTCGCAGTTGCCGCCCGCGACACCCTCGAAACAACAGAATGCCAAAATCATAAAAACAAATACAGCTATGGATTTAAAAATTGCAGTGCTCGCCGGTGATGGCATCGGCCCCGAAATCATGCAGCAAGGCGTGGCCGTGATGTCGGCCGTGGCCCAGAAGTTCAATCACAACGTCACCTATCGCGAAGCCCTCTGCGGCGCTCACGCCATCGACGAAGTGGGCGACCCCTTCCCCGACGCCACTTTCCAAGTGTGCCAAGAGGCCGACGCCGTGCTCTTTGCATCGGTGGGCGACCCCAAGTTTGACAACGACCCCACCGCAAAAGTGCGGCCCGAGCAAGGCCTCCTCGCCATGCGCAAAAAGCTCGGTCTCTATGCCAACATCCGCCCCGTGCAGACCTTCAAATGCCTGCTCCACAAAAGTCCGCTCAAAGACGAGCTCATCGACGGCGCCGACTTCGTGTGCATCCGCGAGCTCACCGGCGGAATGTATTTCGGAGAGAAGTATCAAGACAACGACAAAGCCTACGACACCAACTACTACACCCGCCCCGAAATAGAGCGCATCCTGCGCGTGGCCTACGACTATGCAGCCAAACGCCGCAAGCACGTNACGGTGGTGGACAAGGCCAATGTGCTGGCCTCGTCGCGCTTGTGGCGCCAAGTGGCCAAAGAGATGTCGCAGCAATATCCCGACATCGTCACAGACTACATGTTTGTGGACAATGCCGCCATGAAGATGCTCACCGAGCCGCGCTTCTTTGATGTGATGGTCACCGAAAACACCTTCGGCGACATTCTCACCGACGAAGGCTCCTGCATCAGCGGCTCCATGGGGCTGTTNCCCTCCGCCTCCACCGGCGAGAGCACGCCCGTCTTCGAGCCCATNCACGGCTCNTGGCCGCAAGCCAAAGGCCTCAACATTGCCAACCCGCTGGCACAAATCCTGTCGGTGGCNATGCTCTACGAATATTTCGGTCTCAAAGAAGAGGGCGCGCTCATCCGCCGCGCAGTGGACGCCTCGCTCGATGCCAACGTGCGCACACCCGAAATCCAAGTGGAAGGCGGCGAGAAATACGGCACCCGCGAAGTGGGTCAATGGATTGTCAACCACATCAAAAATGCGTAGTCTGCTGCTCCTGCTGGCGCTCGTCGTAGCCCTCGGCACTCAGGCACAAGACCGCGCCCAACTGCGCGACGAGCTCAAGGCCGCCACCCAACGACTGCGCAATGCCCCCACCTCCACCCCGCTGCGGCTGGAGAAGGCNTCGCTCCACCTGCAACTCGAAGAGTGGCAGCAGGCCAAAGACGAATACGACCAGGTGCTCGCCGACAGCCCCGACAACGCCGATGCGCTCTACTATCGGGCCTATGCCAACGAGAAACTGGGGCGCCGCGCCTTCGCCCGTCAAGACTACGAAGCCCTGCTCCGGCTGGTGCCGCTCAATCTCGANGCCCGCTTGGCCCTCGCCCTGCTCAACCAGCGCGACCGCCGCTACACGGAAGCCCTCGACGAGCTCAACCGCCTCGTGGAGTCCTATCCCGACCGCGCCATCGTCTATGTGGCGCGCGCCAATCTGGAGCGCGACCGCCACATGTACGGTCCCGCTGAATACGACTACACGCAGGCCCTGCAACTGGAGCCCGACAACGCCGAACATCTCATCAATCGCGCCGACGTGCGCATCCGCATGGAGCGCTTCGACGAAGCCCGCGCCGACCTCGACCGCCTCGTAAAACAAGGCACGCCCAAGGCCGCCCTCGCAGACTTCTACAAGCGGCTGAAGTGAGCACCCGCCCCACTCTGCCGCTCTCACGCCACAAGGCCCGCCCTCACACCCCGTGAAGGCGGGCCTCTTCGTTTCGAAAGGGCGCACGCCTCATTCATCATCCCTCGCACTTCGTGCTCACGGGCGGCGTCTGTGTCAATGCCAACCGGCAGTTTCGCATTTCAAAACCGATAGTNTNNCNTTTCAAAACCAGCAGTTTCGCATTTCAAAACCNGCAGTTTCGCATTNGCCCGTCATGAATCTCGGAAATGCCATCCACCGGTCTTCGATAATTAAGTTAATAAAGTAATTAGATTAAGTTATTAAGGTAATATAATTAAGTTAATAACTTAATTGTCGCTATCCATTGNTTTTCGAACGCAAGACCAATGGATGGCCAACGCGAAACCATTGACGGACGAATGCGAAAGCGCCAGTTGGCGAATGCAAAGCCATTGACGGGCGAATGCAAAAGCTGTGGACATTGAACACATGGGCAATGACGGGCGGATGCGAAGATAATGACGAGCGAACGGCGGAACGGCNGCCTNGGAAGGCGTGTCCGAGGGCGCTAAAATACCCATTTTTAAGTATTGCCGGCGCATGGCAAAGTGTTTACCTTTGCAGGTCGTAAGANAAGGTAGATTTTGTTTAGGATTTAAGAAAGGATATCTCTATGAAAAAGNCTTTACGAATGATGGCNATGGCGCTGATGACGGCCGTTGCAGTGAATGCACAAGCCGACGGGCTGTGGTCGGATGTGGCCGCCACGGCTGCCGAGGGCACCGATTACACGGTGTCGTCGGGGGCATACACCGTGAGCACGGGCCTGGGATTGGCCTATGTGGCAAGCCTCGTNAACGCAGGCGAAGCGGTGAGCAGCGTGACGCTCGACAAGGACATCGACTTGAGCGGATACACGTGGGTGCCGATGGGAACNATGACGGACGCNAAGAACGTCAACAAGCCTTTTGAAGGCACCTTCGACGGAGCCGGCCACACGATAAGCGGCATGACGGTGACGCTGACAGATGGCGCCGACCGCATCGGTAACGGGCTGATTGGCGCAGCACAGAATTCTACCATCAAAAACGTGACAATGGGTTCGGATTGCACGATGAACATCGCTGGTAGCACGGGCACTGCATCGCAATATATAGGTATGGTGGTGGGCGCGATAGTTGCTTCGACCGTGGAAAACTGCCACAACAGTGGCACCATCACCTCGTCGTCGCGTGCCACGGGTGGCGTGGTGGGNNCGGCCCAGTCCACGTTTGCCGGATCGGGCGACGCCGTGCTCAACACCTATTCTGTGGTCAATCAGTGCTCCAACTCGGGCACCATCACTTCCACGGCGCCGATGAGCGGTGGTGTGGTGGGCTATGTGGGGTCCAACTGGAGCGTGTCCTACGTTTGCAATTGCTTCAACACGGCCGACATCACCAGCTCGGCAACGGCCGGCGGTGTGGTGGGCTACTTGCAGACACCCACCAAGAACAAGCAGACCGGCGACGAGGTGGTGATTTCGAAAATCATGAACTGCTACAACACGGGCAATGCCACGGCCACCAACGCTAAGGGCGCGTTTGCCGGTGGCATAGTGGGCAGCGTGAATGCCTACAGCCAAGTGATCAACTGCGCCGTGGGCAACATCACGGTGAAAAGCGGGGCCAAGAATGCCGGCGCNGTTGCCGGATACAGATTCAGCGGCTCTGCAAGCAGCAACATCGGATTGTCGTCGGAAGTGATCAACAGCTACTACGACGAGAATTGCTCGGTGTCGATAGGCGATGCCTCGGGAGAAATCATCACCGACGGCACGGCAAAGAGCACCGCCGATATGACGTCGGCCGAGCTGGCCGCNAGCATGACGGAGTATGCCGCCAGCATGACAGCGCCCGTGGAACTGCTGAAATGGAAAGCCAGCGAGAGCTGCCCCGTGTTTGACGAACAAGAAACGGGCATCGCAAGTGTGGCCGCTGACGAGAGCGCCGACGGCGAAGAAGAAATCTATCGTCTCGACGGCACGCGTGTCAACAAGGCAGTGAATGGCATCTACATCGTGAAGCGCGGCAACAGCGTGCGCAAGGTGATGATGCGCTAAGCGGCGCCCCCACCCCGTCGGCCCCACAATGCCGGCGCAAAAGAATGGGCCATGCGCCATCGATGGGCACGGCCAATGAAAAACAAAAACCTGAACCCGATGAGGAAACGAAGCCTCTTAACACTCTTGATTTCAATTATATGGTTGTGCTCGGCTATGGCGCAGGGCACGACCATCTTTGGCACTATCACCAACCGACTGACGGGCCGACCCGTGGAGTATGCGTCTGTGCTGGTGAAAGAGTCGCAACAATGGGCCATCTCCGACGCGCAGGGGCGCTACTCCATCAAGAATGTGCCGCAAGGCCGGCTCACGCTGACGGTGCAATGCCTGGGCTATGTGAAAGCCACACGTAGCGTGGCCGTGAGCGGAAAAGACGTGATGCTGAATGTGGCCGTCAGTGAAGAAAACCTGAAATTGCCCGACGTGGAGGTGGTGGCGCAACGGCGCACAGAAGACGCCACCACGTCGTATGTGATCGACCGCACGGCGCTCGACCATCAGCAGATGCTCAATCTCACCGACATCAACGCCCTGTTGCCGGGCGGGCAAACGGTGAACAGCACACTGATGAACGACGACCGCATGGCACTGCGCAGCGGCGGAACGACCGAACAAGGCAATGCGTCGTTTGGCACGGCAGTGGAGGTGGACGGCGTGCGCGTGGACAACAACACGTCGATGTCGGAAACAGCCGGCGCCGGAACGCGCAACATCAGTTCGTCGAACATTGAATCGGTGGAAGTGGTGGCCGGCGTGCCGTCGGTGGAATNCGGAGATTTGAGCAACGGCGTTGTCAAAGTGAAGACGCGCCGCGGCAAGTCGCCGCTGATTGTGGAGGCGTCGGTGAATCCCTATACCCGCGAAATCGCTTTCAACAAAGGCTTCTTATTGGGCTCTGGGGGCGTGCTTAACGCCTCGTTTGAGCATGCCCGTTCGTTCTCAGACATCGCGTCGCCCTACACGGCCTACCAGCGCAACGTGTTCTCGCTCCACTATATGCGAGTGTTTACGCCCCACGATATGCCGCTCACGCTCAACGCCGGCGCCACGTGCAACATTGGCGGATACGACAACGAAGACGACCCTGATGCCTTTTCGGAAAGCCGCACGAAGGTGCGCGACAATGTTTTCAGCGGCAACATTGAGCTCCACTGGCAGCTCAACCGGCCGTGGCTCACCAATCTGACGCTGAAGGGCTCGCTCTCCTACAACGACCGGCTGAGCAACAACTACTACAATGAGTCGGCCGCCGCCACGCAGCCCTACATCCACACCCTGGACGAGGGCTACAATGTGGCCTCGCTCTACGACAGCGATCCCTCGGCCAACATCATATTGAGCCCCGTGGGCTATTGGTATGTGCGCGAGTTTATCGACAGCAAACCGCTCAGCGGTGCCATCAAACTGAAGGGCGAATGGGCCCGCAACTTCGGGCGGGTGCTCAGCGCATTCAAGGCCGGCATCGACTTTACGGCCTCCAAGAATTATGGTCGCGGCGTGTACTACGAAGACATGCGCTATGCTCCGTCGTGGCGTCCCTACAGCTATCGCGACCTGCCGGCACTGAACAACTTGGCGCTCTATGCCGAAGAAAAAATCACGCTGCCCGCAGGAGCGCGCTCCGAACTGCAGCTCACGGCCGGTCTGCGCAACGACATCACGATGATCAGTGGCTCAGACTATGGCACCGTGGGCAGTGTGGCGCCGCGCGTGAAGGGGCGCTTTGTGTTTTGGAAAGACCGNCGCGACGCCTTCGTGNGCGACCTCAGCGTTCACGCTGGGTGGGGCAAATCGGTGAAGTTGCCCTCGTTTCAGGTGCTCTATCCTTCCGACTCTTACACCGACCGCTTGGCGTTCACGCCGGCCAGCACCGCCGACAACACCGCCTTTTATGCCTACTACACCTATCCCATGAAGGCAGCCTACAACAGCGAGCTGAAGTGGCAATCCACCCACCAGCTCGACATGGGCATCGAGGCGCGAATGAAGGGCGTGCGCTTCTCCCTCTCTGCGTTTTATCATANGACCTACAACCCCTATCTTCGCACCACGACCTACACGCCGTTTACCTACTACTACACGGGCCAAAGTGCCTTGGAGAGTTGNCCCATTGCGTCGGCCAACCGCAGCTATAGCATCGACCAGCAGACCGGACAAGTGAGGGTGAGCGACGTGACGGGGGCGCTCGACGACTATCTGCCCACCGCCACGGCACACCACACCTACAACACACGCGCCCGCTACATCAACGGCACGCCCGTGAAGCGCTGGGGCCTAGAATGGGTGATCGACGTGGATAAGATTCGTTCGCTCAACACCTCGCTGCGCATCGATGGCAAATATTACTACTATAAGTCGCTCAACAACACCACTTATGCCTATCCTGGCAGCAACGGCGTCGGCGATATGACTTCGGGCACCTCTTATCCGCTCATCGGCTACTACATGGGCACCAACAGCTATTCCACGGGCTCTTCGGCCACGGCGACGGTAGCCAACGGCAGCATCAGCAAGGCCCTCAACCTCAACGGCACCATCACGACGCACATTCCGAAGGTGCGCATGATTGTGACGCTCCGTCTGGAAAGTTCGCTCTACACCTATCGGCGCAACCTTTCGCAACTGGACAACGCCACGCGCGGCTATGCCATCAGTTCAGCCACCGACTATTTTGGCACGCCCTACGACGGCTCCCAGGCCGACACCTATGTGGCCGTTTATCCTGAATACTACAGCACGTGGGACGACCCGTCAACGCTCATCCCCTTTGCCGACGCCTTCCAACAAGCCTACGAAGAGGGCAACACCGAGCTCTACAACCAGCTGGCCAAACTCGTGGTCAAGACCAACACGCCCTATTATCTCAACCCTAATCGCGTGTCGGCCTACTTCTCGGCCAACTTCAGTGTGACCAAGGAGATTGGCGACCACGTGAGTGTGTCGTTCTATGCCAACAACTTTTTCAACAACATGGGGCACGTAACGTCCACACAGACAGGGCAAGAGACCATCTTGTTCAACAGTGGATACATCCCCAAATTCTATTATGGTATGACATTAAGACTGAAATTATGAAGCACCTGTTCCACACATTCATCGCCCGCGCACTGGCCACGGTAGCCATTGTTGCCACCCTCGCCTCGTGCGACTACGACGAAGGCGTCACGCTCTCGGCACTCAGCGTCACCGTATCCTACACTGGCAGCCACGAGGGCAGTCTGCAAGGCATCGTGGTAGAGGCCACATCGGCCACCCAAGCCGTGTATAAAGCCACCACCGATGCCAACGGCACCGCCACCATCGCCCTGCCCGTGGGCATCTACACACTGTCGGCCAACGGCTATTGGGACGACGGCGACTATCGTTTCCACTACAACGGCTCGCGCAGTCAGGTCACCGTGGCCTCGGGCACCAATGCCGCAGAGCTCTCTCTCGGCGTGTCTTACGAAAACACCAACGCAGACGCCGCTCGCATCGTCATCAAGGAACTCTACAATGGCGGCGTAATGAAGGACGACGGATCAAAGATTTTCCAATTCGACAAGTGCGTCATTCTCTTCAACGATGGCGCATCCGACACCACCATTACCAATCTCTGCATTGGCTTCAGTGCCGACTACAACGCGCAATCCAACGGCACGAGCAAGCTCTATGTGGACGGCAAGCTCGTCTATGAAGACGAAGGATTTATCCCCGCCATGAACGGAATATGGTATTTTCCGGCGCCCATCACCATCAAGGCCTACAGCCAGCTGGTCATCAACTGCTCCGGAGCCATCGACAACACGCTGGCCGTGAGCAACTCCGTCAACTATGCCGACTCTTCATACTACTGCATGTATGATCCCGAATACTACGGCGGNGGTGGTTACTACAACAACACCAACTATTATCCCTCGCCGTCGGAGGTGATCCCCACGTCGCACTATCTCAAGACCATCAAGTATGGGCAGGCCGATGCCTGGCCGCTCAGCGTCACGTCGCCCGCANTGTTCATCTTCACCATCCCTGCCGACGAATACGCCCACGTGGCAGACTACGCCGAAAATGTGGACAACTTGTGGTATATGCCTGGCTATGCCGCCACACCTGTCCACGCCTGTCTCAAGATACCGCGCNCGTGGATCATCGACGCCATCGAGGTGTTTGCAGCGCAATATCCCAACCAGTGCATGAAGCGCCTCACGGCCGANGTTGATGGCGGNTACATCTATCTCACCCACAAGCTGGGGCACACGCTCTATCGCAATGTGGACAAGGAGCGCACCGAGGCCATGATTGAAAATGAAGGGCTGCTGGTGTACAACTATTCCTTGGGCTACAACGGCTCCACCGATCCCAGTGGTATCGACGCCGAAGCCTCGATGGCCAACGGCGCACACATACGCTTCAAAGACACCAACAACGCTTCGAACGACTTCCACGAGCGCACGCGTTGCTCGTTGAGAAAATAGAGCCATCGCCGCGGCGCCACATCTCTAATACAACACACGCACACATGAAGACCCTCCTCATAGGCCTCCTCGCCACGCTCCCTGCTGCTCAGGCCGCCGCATCGCTGCCCGCCGACACCACGGCCGCAGCCACCGACATCATGGAGCGCGACTATCGCTTCATCAGCGACCGCGACGCCTGGTACACCGCCCCCAACGCCGCCGGACTCATCCACTTTGCCCACGGCCACATCTCCGAAGCCACCATTGACGCAGGCCACGAATGGGGCGGCTTGTGCGACTATCATGAGTCGCCCTCCACCATGGAATGGGGCGCCGCCGTTGAGTCTTATTATCGCTTGTCGCGCCGCACCGTGGTGCATGGCGCCATGTCTTATCAAAACTTCTCCGGCAAGCGCATGGCCGGATCGGTGTTTATCGAGCCCCTCCACATGCCGTTCGACATCATGGAAGACTCGCTCGACAACACCGGCCGCAAGCATCGCGACACCTATCGACTGATGGGCGCCATTGGCACCGATGTGGGACACGGCGTCGCGCTCGGCGCCAAAGTGGATTTCACGGCGGCCAACTACGCCAAGTATAAAGACCTGCGACACAAAAACAGCTACATGCTGCTCGACGTCACGGCAGGAGTGGCCGTTCCCTTGGGCCACATCGCCCGCATCGGCGCCCACTACTGGTATCGCCGCAACACGGAGACCGTGAGCTACAAAACCTACGGCACCACCGACCGCGACTACAAGTCGCTCATCAGCTATGCAGCGTTCACCGGCGAAGTGGAGACCTTCGGGCAAAACGGATTCACGGGCAGTTCTTTCGAAAAACCCTACTTCGACGAGAGCCACGGTCTTGGCGCACAACTCTCCATCTGCCTATCGCCCCGACTCTCCCTATACAACGAGTTGACCTACCGCCACAGACAAGGCTACTACGGCAGCCTCTCGCAATACACTATTCGCTACACTAAGCACAACGGCAACGTCATCGCATATCGCGGCCGACTGCAATATGATGCAGGAAAAGCGCTGCACACGCTCACCGTGACCGCTGATGTGGACAACCNGAAAAACCTGCGCAACACCTATCGCGAGACCGCCGCCGACAACGCAGCCACCTACTATGAATATTTCGAACCACTGAAAACCGCCAACAAGGTGATTATCGACTTCAGCGCTGCCTATGTAGCCCGCCTCGGCGTGAGCGGCGAACAAGCGCTCTGGACCCTCGGCGCCACCTTCACCCGCCGCCGCATCAAGCAGACCGCCTACAGCTATCCGCAACTGCGCCGTCAACGTCTCGCCACCAACACTTTCACACTCTCCGCCGAGCGGATCATTGCCCTGCGCCACCGGCATAGCCTGACACCCGCCCTCGCCCTGAGCTATCAGAAAGGCACCGGCGNCCCTTATGAAGACGCGCTCATGGGGGCAACCGACGATGCTACGGCATCGCTCGCCGAAATGACCGCCTATCTCTATCGCAACTACGAATATCTCACGCTCGGCCGGATGGGGCTCGATGCCTCGCTGCGCTATGCTCTGCCCGTCCCTCGCACCCTTCTCAAAGCCTTCGCCTCGTTGCGCTACTCTCTGCGTAGCGCCTCCTCTGCCCAATGGCTTGAAGGCTCCACGCGACAATACATCGGCGCCTCTGTGGGTTGCACCTTCTGAATGGCATGCCGCGCTCGCGAGAATGCCGGCCCGTCGGCCGTGCCCCGAAAACCACAACGCCTCGAAAACGCATCGTCGCTTTCGGGGTGTTTCATTTTGAATGCATGAGGGAGCAGCAGATCCGCACGTTAATGCGACACGAAAGCAAAGGGAGTCAAGTGTAACGTTTTGACGACCGGAAGAAATCGGACTACCACTCATCTCGGCAACATTGACTATCTGCGACTTGCAAGAACACCATTCCTGATGTTCAAGAATACCATTCTTGAGAGCCTACAATGACATTCTTGAAGAGCGGCAATGCCATTCTTCGACACGACCGTTGCTGTCGGGCGCTTGGCGCTTGGGCGGGAAAGACACAAGAAAAGCCCTCGGAAGCAAACGAATGCTCCCGAGGGCTTGATGAGAAGTGTCGAGGTGACAGGACTCGAACCTGCGACATCCTGGTCCCAAACCAGGAACGCTACCAACTGCGCTACACCTCGAAGCGAGCGTGGAACGGGGAAAGCGGGATGCTATGGCGCGGCTGTCGGTGTGCCCTAATGGCGTATCGATCGGCCTTGACTCCCGAGACCCGTGTTCCGAAACGCTGTTATACTTTAATGATGCCCTGCTCCACGAAGATTTTCTTCAGTGCCTGCACGGCGCGCTCCACCTGGTCGTTGGTGTGTGTGGCCATGAGGGCAAACCGCACGAGCGTGTCTTGCGGTGCGCAAGCGGGGGGAATGACAGGATTGATAAACACGCCGGCATCGAAGGCGAGCTTTGTCACGAGGAAGGTTTTTTTCACATCGCGCACATAGAGGGGAATGATGGGGCTCTCGGTGTCTCCGATTTCAAAACCCTCTTCGCGGAAACGCTTGAGTGCGAAATTGGTGACGTCCCAGAGTCGCTGTATGCGCTCGGGCTCTTGCCTGATGATGTGGAGCGCCTCGCGGGCTGCTGCCGTGGCGGCGGGAGTGTTGGAGGCGGAGAAGATGTAGGTGCGGCAGGTGTGACGCAAGAAATTGATGGTGTCTTTGTCTGCGGCAACGAATCCGCCGATGCTGGCCAGCGATTTGGAGAAGGTTCCCATGATGACGTCCACGTCATCGGTGACGCCGAAGTGGTCGCAAACGCCTCGTCCCTCGCGACCAAACACGCCAAGACCATGNGCTTCGTCAACATAGATGCTGGCGTTGTACTTCTTTTTGAGCTTCACAATCTCGGGGAGATTGGCGAGATCGCCCTCCATGGAGAACACGCCATCAACGACGATGAGTTTGATGCTCTCGGGCTTGCACTTCTGCAACTGCTTCTCGAGGTCTTCCATGTCGTTGTGCTTGTATTTCAAGCACGTGGCAAACGAGAGTCTCCGCCCGTCCACGATGCTGGCATGGTTGCGGTCGTCGCAGATGATATAGTCCTCACGACCGCAGATGTTGGCAAGGACGCCGGCATTGACGGAGAAGCCTGTGGAGAAGACGAGCGCCTCGTCTTTGCCTTCAAACTCGGCGAGCTCTTTTTCGAGTTGCACGTGGATGTCGAGCGTTCCGTTGAGAAATCGGCTTCCTGCGCAGCCGGTGCCGTATTGGTCGATGGCCGCTTTGGCTGCAGCTTCCACGCGAGGGTCGCCCGTNAGGCCGGTGTAGGCGTTGGAGCCAAACATCAACACGGGATGTCCTCCCATTTGCACCTCGGTGCCCTGCTTACCGGTGATCTCCCTGAAATAGGGGTACACATCGGCCTCCATGTACTTCTGAGGCTCGCGATAGAGCTTGTATTTGTCTTGTAAAAGTCCCATTATTCGATTTGATGATGTGTTACTTTCAAAGAAACATTCAGGCTGCAAAGGTACGAAAAATAGTTGATACGACATCATTTTTTGAACAAAACTTCACATCACACCAAATTATATGCGTTATTGGACTATTGATTTCGTGTTTTTTTTGTAATTTCGCAGCGATATGNCAACAGTACGCAAACGCATCGTATTCATCGTGAATCCCATCTCGGGCACGTCGGGAAAGCAGGGNATTCCGAAGCTCATCGAGGAGACGCTCGACAAGGAGCGTTTCGAATATGCCGTGCACGAAACCGAATATGCGGGGCATGCCACAGAGATCGCTGCGGCTTGTCGCGACGAAGGCGTGGACGTGGTGGTGGCCGTGGGCGGCGATGGCACGGTGAACGAGGTGGGCAGAGCCATCGTTGGTTCGGAGACGGCGCTGGGCATCATTCCGTGCGGGAGCGGCAACGGACTAGCACGCCACCTGATGCTGCCCATGGACTACAAGAAGGATATCGACCTGCTGAACCGTTGCGAGATACATCATTTGGACTACGGCATCATCAACGAACGACCATTTTTCTGCACATGTGGCATGGGCTTCGACGCGTTTATCTCGATGAAGTTTGCCGAAGCCGGCAAGCGCGGACTGGTGACTTACGTGGAAAGCGTGCTGCGCGAGGGCCTCAACTATAAGCCCGAGACCTACAAAATTGAGGACGAAAACGGAACGATGATACACCAGGCGTTTCTCATTTCTTGCGCCAACGCATCGCAATATGGCAACAATGCCTACATTGCGCCACAAGCCTCGATGCACGACGGCATGCTCGATGTGATCATCATGGANCCGTTCGACGTGCTCGAAGCGCCACAGGTNGCCATCGAATTGCTCAACAAGACCATCGACAAGAACGTGAAAATAAAAACGTTCCGCACGCAGCACATTCACATTCACCGCGAGAAAGAGGGACTGATACACTACGATGGCGACCCCGTGATGACCGATGCCGATGTGGACATACGGCTGGTGCCGGCCGGCATAAAGGTGGTGGTGAATCCCGACGCCGACAAAAACAAGCGGCGCCCCAACGCCGTGCAGAACGCATTCAGCGAGTTTTTCAACGACATCAACGTGATGCGCGAAGACATCACCAAGCAGGGTCGCAACATTCAGGCGCTGAACAAAAAAATCCTGCGCAAGCTCAACAACATCTGAGTTCGCGCGCGCACGCGCGTATATATAATATGGAGTGCGCACGCAGAGAGAGCATCATTTGTCCAAAAGAAACGGATGCATCAGACGACGATGCTCATCAGAACCTATAACAAGCACAGTCTGCTCCACCAAAGACGCTGACTTTCGAAATTCCAAAAGGTAGCGGCGCGGTGGTTTGGTTGCGGTGGTGCTCACGGCACACACCCGCGACGGATAAAATCCGGCGGCCAATGTCTCCATCTCCATGCGGCCGCGCTCCTCAGCCGGCACCACTACAGAAAACGTACCCTCGGACTTCAGCAGTCGGAAGGCACATGCCGTGAGGTCGCGAAAAGGCAGACTGTCGGCATGTCGGGCCATGGTGCGGCGCTCGTCGGGCGACTTCAGAGCATGATTAAAATAGGGCGGATTGCTCACCACAGCATCGTAGATGGGTTCAATGTGCGATGCAGCAAAATCCTGCAAACGCCTAAAAANAACATCAATGCGACCAGAAAACGGCGACGCCATTACATTCTGCGAAGCCTGCCGACAAGCATCGGCGTCGGCATCGATAGCGTCCACGCGAGACTCGGGCAGCCGCTGTGCCATCATCAGAGCAATGACGCCCGTGCCCGTGCCAATGTCGAGCATGCGCTCCCCCACCCCAGCCCATGCGCCGAGCAAGGTGGCATCGGTGCCCACCTTCATGGCGCAAAGGTCTTGATACACGGTGAATTGTTTAAAAGAGAAATAGGCGTTTGACATGATTTCAACCAAAAACGCCCCGACTCTCATGCGAAAGCGGGGCGTATGTTCGTGTTTGTCGAATGCTGAGTCAGCGGGCGGCGATTATGCCTCCGTTGCCTCTTCGGCAGCCTCCTGAGCCTCTTCGAGCTCATCGGCAATCTCTTCCTCGATGGTGGGCTTTGCGGGAGCTTCCTCAGATGCGGACTCTTCCTCAGCAGGAGCGGCGGGAGCATCTTCGGCAACCACTTTCACAGGCACCTTCACTTCCACTTCTTTGTGATAGTGGACGGTGGCCTCGTAGTCGCCAAGCGTCTTTGCGTCGGTCATCGTGATGATCTTACGATCCACTTCGATGCCCTGCTTGGCCAACTCTTCTGCCACAGAAGCAGCGTTCACCGAGCCATAGAGCTGACCCGTTGCCGAAACCTTGGCGGCGATGGTGAGTGCCACGCCTTCCAGTTTGGCGGCTTTTTCCTCTGCAGCGGCCTTGAGAGCAGCCAGTTTGTGTGCTTGTTGTTTCAGGTTTTCGGCCAGCACTTTGCGTGCAGAAGGCGAAGCGATGACTGCCTTGCCCGAGGGAATCAGATAATTGCGGCCGTAACCACTCTTCACATTAACAATATCGTTCTTGTATCCCAGTCCGATAATATCTTCTTTCAGTATGATTTCCATTATGCAATCCTCCTTGGTTTTATTTCATCATGTCAGTCACATAAGGAAGCAACGCTATTTGGCGTGCACGCTTTACGGCTTGGGCCACGCGGCGCTGATACTTGAGAGAGGTTCCCGTGATGCGGCGGGGAAGGATTTTTCCCTGCTCGTTGAGGAACTTTTTGAGGAACTCGGGGTCTTTGTAGTCCACGTACTTGATGCCACTTTTCTTGAAGCGGCAGTACTTCTTCTTCTTGGTGTCGATGGACGGCGCGTTGAGATAGCGAATTTCAGATTCTTGTGCCATGATTATGCCTCCTCTGTTTTGTTGTGCTTGCTGCGGCGCTTTTCAGCGTATGCTGCAGCATACTTGTCGAGCTTCACCGTGAGAAAGCGAATGACTTTCTCGTCGCGACGGAATCCTGTCTCGAGCTTGTTAATCACTTCGGGCTCTGCCTTGAACTCCAACAGATAGTAGAATCCNGTGGATTTCTTCTCAATAGCATAAGCCATCTTTTTCAGTCCCCAGGCCTCTTCGTTCAGAATTTCCGCACCATTGTCAGTGAGGACCTTCTTGAATTTTGCGACCGTTTCCTTTGTCTGTTCATCAGACAAAACGGGAGTAAGAATGAAAACGGTTTCGTATTGATTCATTTGTGTAAATAAAAAATGGTCATGATCCGCATCATCGCGAAATCGGGTGCAAAGGTACGACAATAACGCGAGATGACAAAACAATTGGCCGTTTATTTTTTTAATGATTTTTTGGAAGGCCAAGAAGATTGGTCTTTTGTTTTTTTGCTACCTTTGCCCGCGAATAAAACACTTGACGAGATGAAAAAAATTGAGCAAGCCATGTGTCTGCTNACGTGTGTGCTGGTGATGGCCGCCGTGGCCATTCAGCGCGATGGACGCGTGGCGGGGCACGATCTAACAACAAACAAGGGCGACACGCCTGCCGCAAAAGCCGTCCGAGCCGATATGAAGAACGCTTCGGTAACCANCGGAACGGTCGGAGACAGTGTGCGAACCTTGGCCGATGGAGCCGTGGTGGTGAACACCACAACTACNGGGAAATACATCAAAGGCTACGCCGGACCGGTGCCACTGGAAATCACCATCCGCAATGGGCGCATTGCCGAAGTGAAAGCGCTGCCCAACACNGAAACNCCGGAATTCTTCGACGAAGCGAAGACACTGCTTGACCAATGGAATGGAATGACCGTGAATGAGGCTGCCACGGCAGAGNTTGACGCTGTGAGCGGCGCCACTTTTTCGTCGCGCGCCATTATAAATAATGTGCGACGCGGACTGCAAAGCGTGGAGTCAGCCGGCAATGGCGGCAGTTTTCTCGACCGATTGGACCTTTCACCCAAGAGCATCGCGGGCTTGATCGTTGTGTTGCTGGGCNCCATTGTCCCACTGTTTNTGCATAGTCGGCGCTTCCGCNTGGTGCAGCTGGTGCTCAATGTGGTGGTGCTCGGACTGTGGTGTGGCACATTTCTCTCCTACTCGCTCATGGTGGGCTACATGGCCAACGGTCTCGACGTGTGGCTGTCGCTCATTCCGANAGTAATGCTGGTATGTGCGTTTGTTTATCCTTTGTTCGGNAAAAAACAATACTACTGCACCCATATCTGCCCATTCGGCAGCGCCCAGGAACTGGCCGGGATGNTGAATCGCCGGCACAAATGGAAAATGAGTCCGCGCACCACGAAGGGGCTCACTGTCTTCCGCGAAGTGCTTTGGGGCGTGCTGATGCTGCTCATGCTGTGCGGCGTGGGCTTCAAGTGGATGGACTANGAATTGTTCACCGCCTTCATTTTCCGCTCGGCGTCGGTNGTGGTCATTGTGCTGGCCGTCGTCGTGCTGATCCTATCCGTGTTCGTGCCGCGCCCCTATTGCCGGTTCATCTGTCCCACGGGCACGCTTTTCAAAGCCGCTCAAGGCGAGAATTCGAAGACTAATCATCAACATTGAANATATGAAACTCTCCAACATCCTTAACCTCGTGCTGGCCGCCGCACTCGTTTTCGTGTGTGCACGCATGGCTTTGGCCGGCNACAAAAACGACAACAACACTATGAACAATGCCGTTATCAACAACATTATGACGCGTGCGAGCGTGCGCTCCTACACCCAACAACCCGTGGAAGACGAGAAAGTGGAGGCTCTGCTTCGTGCAGGAATGGCAGCGCCGACGGCCGTAAACAAGCAGCCGTGGCACTTTATCGTGGTGAACGACAAGGCTACACTCGGGAAAATCGCCGAGCTCACGCCCAACGCCGGCATGGCCGCGCAGGCTCCGCTGGCCATCGTGGTGTGTGGTGACATGACGAAAACCCTCGATGGCGTGGCACGCGACTTCTGGGTGCAGGATGCTTCGGCCGCCACGGAAAACATTCTGCTCGCTGCCCACGGAATGGGACTCGGTGGCGTGTGGACCGGATTGTATCCAGACTTGGAGCGCAGCAAGAAGATAGCCGGACTGCTTCAAACGCCGGACAACATTGTGCCAATGTGTACCCTCGTCATCGGCTACCCCGACGGCGAAGTGCAGCCCAAGGACAAATGGAATGCGGCAAACGTGTCGTATAACACCTTCGGTGGCAAAAATGGTGATGCTCCGGCAGCAACAGTAGAAGACGAAACGCCCAAAACATTCAAGGAGTTTGACGTGACAAAGGATTTCCGCGAGAACGGTTTCAACTATTTCATGAAGAACCACGGACTGCTTTTGGCCGCAGGCGACAAGTCNTCGAGCAATGCCATGACCATCGGCTGGGGCGGCATTGGCAAGCTTTGGCAGAAGAACGTAGTGACCGTTTATGTGGCCAAAGGTCGCTACACCCACGAGTTTATGGAGCNCACAAAGTATTTCACGGTGATGGAATTCAAAGACCCAGAAGTGGGGAAATACATGGGTAGCCACAGCGGGCGCGACGGCGACAAGGCCGAAGCCTTGGGATTGCACACGGCCTACACCGAAAACGGNACGCCCTATTATGAGGAGGCAGATGTGGTGATTGAGTGCCGGTTGATGTATAAAGACGCCTTCTCGCCCGAAGGATTCACCGACGATGTGCCCCGCCAATTCTACAACGGCTTCGAAGCCGGCCTGCATTCCGAATACATCGGTGAGGTGGTGAAGGCCATGAAGAAGCAGTGAGCCCTAAGCCCGTTGCGGGTCGAGGCCGTTAAAATTCAATAATTATCAGCGGGCGGACACTGCCGTTCGCTGATATTATTGTACCTTTGTGCTAAGGATTCTCACCAATTCAACTCAAAAAGATGAAAACCATTTACGATTTCTCCGTGAAAGACAGAAAGGGAGGCACCGTCTCTCTGAAAGAGTATGCCAACGAAGTGTTGCTCATCGTCAACACCGCCACCAAGTGCGGCTTCACACCGCAATATGACGAACTGCAGGCGCTCTACAAGAAATACCACAGTCAGGGCTTCGAAATCCTCGACTTCCCGTGCAATCAGTTCGGGCAGCAGGCCCCNGGCACCGACGAAAGCATACACGAATTCTGCAAGCTAAACTTCGGCACGGAGTTCTCGCGCTTCAAGAAGATCAAGGTAAACGGCCCCGACGCCGACCCGTTGTTCATCTTCTTGCAACAGCAAAAAGGATTCGCCGGCTGGGATATGGACCACCCCATCGCCCACATTCTCGACGATATGCTCTCAAAGGCCGACCCCGACTACAAGCAGAAACCCGACATCAAGTGGAACTTCACCAAGTTCTTAATCAACAAAAAGGGNCAGGTGGTTGCCCGTTTCGAGCCCACAGAAAAGCTGGAAAACGTTGCCAAACAAATAGAGGAGCAACTCGCGCTTTAGGATTTTCCAAAGCAAAGAGCCGGGCGGAGAGCATCCCCACAGCCACGCATCGTTGCCGATGCGACGAGTTGTGATGCCCACCGCCCGCTTTCCATCATTCCACCATCAACACCAACAAACATGGAACACACGAAATGCCTCATCGTGGGCAGCGGACCGGCCGGCTACACGGCGGCCATCTATGCAGGTCGCGCCAACCTGCAACCCATAGAATATTGCGGGCTGCAGCCCGGCGGACAGCTCACGCAGACCACCATTGTTGAGAATTTNCCGGGCTATCCCGACGGCGTGGACGCCAATCAGATGATGATGGAGCTGCGCCAACAAGCCGAGCGCTTCGGCGCCGACATTCGCGATGGCGTCGTCACGGCGGCAGATTTCTCACAGCGNCCTTACCAACTGACCATCGACGATGGCTCCGTCATCACCGCCGACACCGTGATCATCGCCACCGGCGCTACTGCAAAATACCTTGGATTGCCCGACGAACAAAAATACAATGGCATGGGGGTGTCGGCCTGCGCCACGTGCGACGGTTTCTTCTATCGCAAGAAAGTGACGGCCGTGGTGGGCGGCGGCGACACCGCCTGCGANGACGCGCTCTATCTGTCGGCCCTCTGCAAGAAAGTCTATCTCGTGGTGCGCAAACCCTATCTGCGCGCCGCCGACATCATGCAGCAACGCGTGAAGGCTGCCGAAAACATTGAAATACTTTTCGANCACAACGCCACGGGGCTCTACGGCAACGATGGCGTGGAGGGCATGCACGTGGTGAAGCGCAAGGGCGAGCCCGACGAAACGCATTACGACATCCCCATCGACGGTTTCTTCCTGGCCATCGGACACAAGCCCAACTCCGACATTTTCAAGGCTTGGGTGGAGACCGACGANATCGGATANATCAAAACCATCGGCAACACGCAGGCAACCAAGCTCCCCGGAGTGTTCGCCGCGGGCGACGTGTGCGACCCTNTTTATCGCCAAGCCATCGTGGCCGCAGGTTCGGGCTGCAAGGCCGCACTCGAAGCAGAGCGCTACCTGCAAACCCTATAACNACTACTTCGACAGCACGTTTCGCTCATACCACAACTGGAAGGACAATATCCGCCACATCACTTTTTCTTCGTGGCCGAGTTTGCCGTCAAGGAATATCTTTTTGAGACGCAGCACTTGGTCCACGCGGAAAATGTTGTTGTCGAGAGATTCATTCACGTGTTCGTCCAGCAAATAGCGCAAGTCGCCCTTCAGCCATTCGGCGATGGGCATGGAGAATCCTGTTTTCGGGCGATCAACCAGTTCATGCGGAACATNTTTGGTAACAATGTCTTTATANATACNTTTCTTCACTCCTTTGCCAAATTTATAGTCTTGAGGCAGGCGCGCGGCAAATTCGATGATTCTGTGATCCAACAACGGTTCTCTGCTTTCTAGGGAAGTGGACATCGCAGCTCTGTCAACCTTCACCAGGATATCGTTTGCCATATAGTTCGAATAGTCCATGGCGGTGGCAATAGATATGCTGTCGTGAAAGTCCTTCGTGCTTAGCGCATACAGCTGTTGAGGGTATTCCACTCTCACGATTCTGTTGAACATGGATTCCATCAGGCTTCCTCCATACTCGAATGCCGTGGACAATCTGAGGTCGGCGTCAATGNCAAGCAATTTCGCAAAGCACTCCACTTTCTCGCGTAAGAAGGAGTAAGGAGGCAGCACACGCGTGCCCATCTTGGCGCAGGCTGAGAGCGAGCNACTTCGAATGCGCTCAATAGCGTGGAGATACCTAAACGTTTTGCTCAACGAACCATAGCTATTGTAACCAGAAAACGNCTCATCTCCGCCGTCTGCAGAAAGGGCCACCTTCACCTTTTCTCGTGCNAAACGGCTCACNAAGACGGTAGGAACGGCCGAATTGTCGGAGAACGGCTCATCATAATAGAATGGCAAATCGGGCAATATCCGCTTGCAGTCTTCTGCTGTACAAATATACTCCGTGTGGTCGGTCCCCAAATGTTTTGCCACAGCCTTCGCCACAGGGGCCTCGTTGTTACCAATATCAAAACCGATGGTGAACGTTTTCAGCTTCTCCGTCCGGTCTTTTTGCAAAAGAGCCGTAACGCCTATGCTGTCGTAACCTCCGCTTAAAAACACGCCAACCGGCACGTCCGACACCATCCGGTAATTGTACGCCGACACCAAGAGCCGTTCCANTTCATCCTTTGCCTCCTCATAGCTGATGTCAAGTTGGGGCATGCGGTAAAAGTCGAACACGTTCCAATAGCGATGAATGCTGTATGTGCGGTTGGATATATCATAAACGAGATAATGCCCAGCCTGCAGTTTCTGCGTGTTTCGATAGATGGCAACGGGTGCTGGGATGTAGCCGTATCTGAAGTAGAGCGCCACCGCCGCCATGTTTATCTCACGTCTGAAACCCGGATATTCATAGAATGCCTTCAGTTCACTAGCGAACAAAAAGGTCGTTCCGCAGGCATAAAANTAAAGCGGNTTCACGCCTGCTCTGTCTCGAAACAGCAGTAAGCGATTAGCCGCCCTGTCAAGTATGCAGAATGCAAACATGCCAATGAAATGGTCCACACACGCATTGCCCCACTCTTGATAAGCATGAAGGATGACTTCTGTGTCGGATTGCGTGTTAAATTTGTGTCCTTTCTCGGCAAGGTCCTGGCGGATTTCCTTGAAATTATAAATCTCGCCGTTGAAAACCACCGCCAATTGCCCATACTCCATCGGTTGNTTTGCGTCTTCTGACAAGTCGATAATCGACAGCCTCGCGTGTGCCAACATACAGTTGTTTCGCTCATACACAACGACCGATTGATTGTCGGGGCCGCGATGTTTCAACGTTGCAATCATTTTCTCTCCGGTTTCTTTCGATAGGTTGTCCGAGACAACGCCACAAATGCCACACATTTCTTGATAGTTTAAAGGCCGTCCGTAGGCCCTTCAGACTATACATTTCCTTTCGGTCGGAGGTGTGGGCCTATCGCTTATCCAACCGATAGGCCCTGGAATTGCCTTGAAAAACGATAAGAGACATCAGCCCACACCCGTATATGTGCACACACAATAAGTGTATGCCACACACAGGAAGAGCATTTCTACTTATTCCGTTTTTCGTTGAATTTTCCAGGTTCATCGGTCGGGAATCAAGCGGAACGCTTCCGTAAATCACGTGTCGTCTTTCTCAACGACGTTGCAAATGTAGCAAATGTTTCTGAAAATGCAAAACGATAACTCCAAAAAATCAGGAGCTGCCCCCTTGTCGGCCTCACAACAAATCAAAGATTATCGAAATCAAGCCTGCGGTTTTCACCTTTTACAACCACTAACCCACAGACCGAGAAAGGTGAGCAAGCCATTGAGCATCAGCAACTCGTAGCCGAAGCGGTAGCCTGTTGTTGATGCTATTGCTTTGTCTATGGCAAAGCAGATCAGCGGCGAAGCCACGGCGATGTAGGGCACGAGGCGATCGCGGGTGGCGCGACGCGTGAACAGGCCGAAGGCAAACAGACCGAGCAGGGGGCCGTAGGTGTAGCTGCACAATATGTAGATGGCGTCGATGATGCTCGTGGAATTCACGGCATCCACGGCAAGGATGATGAGCATGAACACCAGCGCCACGCCCACATGAGCGCGCTTGCGCAACCGCTCGTCGCCGGCGCGCTCACGGATGTCCACGCAATAGCTGGTGGTGAGGGCCGTGAGCGCCGAATCGGCACTGGAGAACGATGCGGCCACGATNCCCACAGCAAAGAGCGTGGTGACCCATTCTCCCAATCGGCCNGTGGCGGCAAACATGGGCAGCAGTTCGTCGCTTCGTGAGGGCAACAGCAGTCCTTGCCGGTTGGCCAGCATGACGAGCAACACGCCGAGCGAGAGAAACAGCAGATTGGCCGGCACGAATGCGAAGCCGTAGGTGCACATATCCTTTTGCGCCTCGCGTAGCGATTTGCACGTCAGGTTCTTCTGCATCGCGTCTTGGTCGAGGCCCGTCATCACCACCACTATGAAGATGCCGCTCAAAAACTGCTTCCAGAAGTTTTGTTTAGACACCCAATCGTCGGTCACAAACACGCGGCTATGGCTGTCTGCCGCGATGGCTTCGATGGCTTCGCCAATGCTTAGGTCGAGCTTGGTGGTCACTATATATATAATGAGTATCAGGGCNAGAAACATGCAGGTGGTCTGAAACGTGTCGGTCCACACCAGCGTCCGAATGCCTCCGCGCCGCGTGTAGAGCCAGATGAGCGTCACCATCGCGGCCACCGTGACCACAAAAGGCACGCCATAGCCGTCTAGCACATAGCGCTGCAANAGCATGCACACCACGTAGAATCGCACGGCGGCGCCCGTCATCTTCGACAACAAGAAAAACCAGGCGCCGGTTTTGTAGGCGTTGTGCCCCAGTCGTTGTTGCAAATAGGCGTAGATGGTGGTGAGATTGAGCTTATAGTACACCGGCAAGAGCACGAACGCCACCACGAAATAGCCCACGATGAAGCCNAGGCAGGTCTGGAGATAGGTCATGTCCTGCGTGAGCACCATGCCCGGCACGCTCACAAAAGTGACGCCAGAAATGCTGGCGCCCACCATGCCAAACGCCACCATATACCACGGCGACGTGCGGTTGCCGCGATAGAAAGTGTCGTTGTCGCCACGCTGCGCCGTCTGTCTGCTGAACGCCAGCAGGCAGAGAAAATAGGCAGCTATCACAACGGCGGTCATCATCGGCGGCAGTAGGTTTAGTCGGTCACCACGCGGCTGAAGTTTTCGTTGGCCCAACTGATGAGCCCTTCCACGCTGGGCATGAGCGAGCGTCCCACGTCGGTGAGCGAGTATTCCACACGCGGCGGCACCTCGGGATACACTTTTCGCNCCACGAGATGATTCTTCTCCAGATTCTTCAGCGTTTGCGAAAGCATCTTCTGCGAGCAGTCTGTCATCTCGCGGTGAATCTCGCTGAAGCGCAACACGCCCGTCTTGCTGCGATGAAGATGATAGAGCACGAGGAGCGACCACTTGTCGCCAAAACGGCTAATCACCTGCCGGATGGGGCAAGTGTGGTATTCCATGTTGAATGTTTTCGTAGCCATGGCCTTTCTATTTGTGGTGCAAAATTAGTGTTTTTCGTCGGCGTGCCAAAGCAAACTTGGTTAACGCCCGTTAAAGTTTGGCAAGCAAAAGGTGCATCGCTGCCCATTTCCTACTTTTTGGTTACTATCCGACAAAAAAGTATCGTCTTGACACGCGTTTCTTTTTGCCGTATCTTTGCACTCGAAAACAATAGTTAGAGTATTCACCATTAATAATCTTACAACAATGAAACAGCAAGTATTACTGATTGGAGCAACGGGTTTCGTGGGCTCCGCCATTCTGAACGAACTCCTCGCACGTGGGCACCAGGTGACGGCCGTGGTGCGCAGCCCAGAGAAGTTGGCCGGCCGCGAAGGCGTGGACGCCGTGAAAGGCGACGTGAGCAACACGGATGCCATAGCCNAACTAGCGACGGGCAAAGACGCCGTGATCAGCGCCTACAATCCCGGGTGGACCAATCCCAACATCGCGGCGCTCATCTCCGAAAACTATCCCAAGATTCTGGCTGCCGCCAAGCAGGGGGGCGCAAAGCGTCTGCTCATTGTGGGCGGTGCAGGCACGCTCTACTGTGCTCCCGGTTTGCGCGTGGTGGACTCAGGCGCCATCCCCGATGAGATCATGGGCGGCGTGCGCCCGCTGGGCGATTTCTACCTGAACACGCTGACCGCCGAGCGCGACATCGACTGGGTGTTTTTCTCGCCGGCCGGAGCCTTCGACGAGAAGGGCGAGCGCACGGGCCACTATCGCTTGGGCAAAGACGATCTCATCGTGGACGCCGAGGGCAATAGCCACATCTCTGTGCAAGACTATGCCAAGGCCATGGTGGACGAGCTGGAGCAACCGGCCCACCACAAGGAGCGTTTCACCATCGGCTATTAAACCATCACCTCTGCACTGTCCATCGTATGCCAAACCCGCAACAAGACATCATCATGGAAAAGATCTTCAGTTTTCTGGACAAGCACATTGAAGTGGCGCTGGCCACGGTTGAAAACGACCGACCACGGATTCGCGTCTTCCAAATCATGGCACGAACGGCGCACACGCTCTACTTTGCCACTTCACCAACAAAGCAGGTGTATCGCCAGTTGCGGGCCAATCCCAACATAGAAATCATGGCCTCGGCCGACAACATCTTTGTTCGTGTGGCCGGCCGGGCCGATTTCACGGTGGACGATGCCATGCAGCGCAACATTTTTCTCAACAATCCGGTGTTGCCCCGCCTCTACAGCGACTACAAAGCTTTGGTGTATTTCAAAATCGAGGCCCAAGAAATGGAATATTTCGACCTCACTCCCACTCCACCCATTTCCGCATATTATGATCTACGAAACACCCCATGAGCGGCTCGACTACCTGATTGGCTGTCTGATGAACGATGTGCCGCAGGCGCGCAGCGTGGCAGTGCCCCACGACATCACCGGCAAGCGGCGATTGATGCGCGCGCTGATGAATGTGCGCCCGCCACTGCCGGCATCTGCGGATTTCCTGGCCGCGCAAGACGAAGAACTGCAGTGTCAACTGCGCGAAAAGGGCGTGGTGGAACTCGCCGGCGAGGGTCTCACGCTGTGGCAGGGCGACATCACGCGACTGAGGGCGGGGGCCATCGTCAATGCAGCCAACGGCCGGTTGCTCGGATGCTTTGTTCCGCTCCACGGATGCATCGACAATGCCATCCATTCGGCGGCGGGCGTACAGTTGCGCCAGGCCTGCCACGACATCATGCAGCGGCAGGGGCACGACGAGCCCGCGGGACAAGCCAAGATCACGCCGGCCTACAATCTGCCCGCCCGTCACGTCATCCACACCGTGGGTCCCGTGGTGAGCGGCATCGAGCCCACGGCCAACGACGCCCTGTTGCTGCGCCGCTGCTATCGCCACTGCCTAGAACTGGCCGAGAGCAACGCTCTGTCGTCCATCGCCTTCTGCTGCATCTCCACGGGCGAATTCCGTTTTCCCAACGCGCAAGCTGCCGAAATTGCCGTAAACGAAGTGCGTCGATTCATGCCGTCGGCACGGCATTTGCGCCACGTCATCTTCAATGTNTTCAAAGATGTTGACCGCGAAATCTATTCACAACTCCTCGGTTGAATCCTCGTTGGTCGCAGCCCGCCGGCTCCTAAGCGAGGCCGACAAAGTGTTGGTGGGCGCCGGAGCCGGACTTTCCACGGCGGCCGGCCTCAGCTACAATGGCCACCGATTTCACCACGAGTTTCGCGATTTCATTCGCCGCTACGGATTCTCCGACCTCTATTCCGCCGGATTCTATCCCTTCGACACCATGGAGGAATATTGGGCCTGCTGGGCGTTGCACATCGACTTTGTGAGCTATCGCACGCCAGCGCTACCGCTCTATCGCGACCTGCTCGGCGCACTTCGCGGCAAAGAGTGGCACGTGGTCACCACCAATGTAGATGGCCAATTTCGCAAGGCCGGCTTCGATGCGCAGCATATCTTCGAGGTGCAGGGCGACTATGCCTTCCTGCAGTGCGCTCGCCGCTGCCACGACACGCTCTATCACAACGAGCGACTGGTGAAACAGATGGTGGCCGCCACACACCATTGTCGTATTCCGAGCGAGCTCGTGCCGCGCTGTCCGCAATGCGGCGGGCCGATGGCGGTGCATGTGCGCGTGGACCAACATTTTGTGGAAGACGAAGCCTGGCACGCCGCGGCACAGCGCTATGCACGCTTTCTCGACACCCTCGACACGGGCCGCGTGGTGTTGCTCGAACTCGGAGTGGGGTTCAACACGCCGGGCATCATTCGTTTTCCCTTCGAAAGGTTCGCCTTGAAACATCCCAATGCCACGCTCATCCGCGTGAATCGCGACAACACGGCTAGCCTGGCGTCCCTCCGCAACGCCATTCTGTTGCCAACGGAAATCGCACAACTGCGGCTCGGAGAAATCACAAAGCAAGCCGTTTAGCCTTTCATCATTGCGATGACGCCTTCAAATTCTATAACAACACTTACGCCTCCTCCCCACGCTATGTGCAGATAGGTGCCGCAGAAACTTATAGAAGTATTAGGGCTAGAACAAGATTGAGAATACCGAGCCCTTGGAAGAATAACGGTTTCACGACAGGAAACAGGCGCTCATTCGTTTCATGGTGAGCGTTGAGGCTTTATTGGTGTCGCCCCGAAGGGTTCGCGTTGCAAGATGTACTCCCCGAAGAAAGGGCACATCGGTGGTGGTCGGTCACACCATTTTCAGTCCCACGATGGAGAGGATGAGCGTGGAGATGAAGAAGATGCGCCAGAAATTCACAGGGTCGTGAAACACAAAAATGCCAACGAGCACAGCGCCCACCGCCCCCACGCCGGTGAAAACCGTGTAGGCGGTGCCCACGGGGATGGTGCGCGTGGCCTTGACCAGCAGTGGCATGCTGACCATAAACAACAGCACAAAACCTGCCAGCCAAGCGGCGTAGCTGCCGCCGGTGGCGCTCTTGAGTTTACCCAGACAGAAAGTGAAGGCCACTTCGCAGCAGCCGGCCAACAGAAGACAAATCCAATTGAGCATGGCGAATGGTGGTTGAAATGTGCGACAAAGGTAGCTATAATTTTTCGGACTGCGGCGCAATGCGCCCCATTTTTCGGCCCACGCTGGGCGGGAATGCCGCGGGCGGAGGGCTACGGCGAAAAACCAGCAGTAAAAGCACGGCACTTCTGCAGGAGCAAAATAGTATCAGCGGAGGGGCCGACTGATACTTTTTTGACACTAAATTATTGCACAAAAAAGTCGCAAACGGGAGAGAAAGAGAGCGAAAACAAGGGTCTTCGACTCCCCCGTCATTACCCTTCGATTTTCATTCCACTAGTTTTGGTCGCGCTATCCATTGGTTTTCGATCGCAAAACCAATGGATAGCGCGACCAAAACTAGTGCCCGCGCGATCGAAAACCAATGGATAGCGCGACCAAAACCAGTGGAATGGATTTGGAGGGGCGCCGCCGCCACTTTGCTACTTTAAGAGAATTTCGCTTAGCGACTGATAATGAGCGCTTTGCAAAATATTGAAAAAACAAGGCATTTTTGGCACCAAGTGACCCTTCGGACGAAAAGATGCCCGTTTTGGGAGCCTTTTGGCGTGCAAGAAATGCAAAGTGGGGGGCCCCGACTGATACTATTTTGACATTTTCGGAGCACCAACCACCCACTGCACGGGCAACAGAAACGGGCTCCGCCGCCAACAGCCAACCGCTATCGGGACGGGGGCGCGAAAATTAGGCGTTTTTGTTTTCGCGTTCGCGCGTTTTTCACTACCTTTGCAGCGTTTAAAAACGCATCAACGCAAAACCATGATGATTTACTTCTTCAAGACCCCGACGGGCAGCGTGATAGCCACGCAAACCGACCACCAATTCCATCAACAAGAGTGCGAAGAACTGTGCTGGCTCTATGGCGGAGCCACGCTCACCGATGCCGACCACCTGGACGGCTGGTTTGTGGGCCCGCGCCGCGAAATGATTACGCCGTGGAGCACCAATGCCGTGGAGATTACCCAAAACATGGGCCTGCACGGCATTGCGCGCATTGAAGAATATTTCCCCGTGGCCAACGACAAGGCCGAGCACGACCCCATGCTGCAGCGCATGTATGACGGACTGGGGCAAGAGATTTTCACGGTCAACATCGAGCCCGAGCCCATCCGGCACGTGGAGAATCTGGAGGCCTACAATGAGCAGGAAGGACTGGCGCTCTCGCCCGAGGAGATTGGCTATCTGCACGACGTGGAGCGGCAGCTGGGGAGACCTCTGACAGACTCGGAGATTTTCGGTTTCGCCCAAATCAACTCGGAACACTGCCGCCANAAGATCTTCNGGGGCGTGTTTATCATCGACGGAAAAGAGCAGGCGAGCTCGCTCTTTGCAATGATTAAGCGCACCACNAGCGAGCATCCGCACAAGATAGTGTCGGCATATAAAGACAACGTGGCCTTCGCCGAGGGCCCCGTGGTGGAGCAGTTTGCCCCCGAAGACCAATCAACAAGCGACTTCTTCCGCGTGAAGGAGGTGGAGAGCGTCATTTCGCTGAAAGCCGAAACCCACAACTTCCCCACCACCGTGGAGCCGTTTAACGGCGCCGCCACCGGCACCGGCGGCGAGATACGCGACCGCATGGGCGGTGGCACGGGCTCGTGGCCCATTGCCGGCACTGCCGTTTATATGACGGCCTATCCGCGCAAAGANGGCGACATACAGCCGTGGGAGCAATTGCTNCCCGTGAGAGAATGGCTCTATCAGACGCCCGAACAGATACTGATCAAGGCGTCTAACGGAGCCAGCGACTTTGGCAACAAGTTTGGCCAGCCGCTGATTTGCGGTTCGGTGCTCACGTTTGAGCATCAGGAGGGCGCCGAGCGCTATGCCTACGACAAGGTGATTATGCTGGCCGGCGGCGTGGGCTACGGCACGCGGCGCGACTGCCTAAAGAAGGCCCCCCGCAAGGGAAACAAGATTGTTGTGGTGGGCGGCGACAACTATCGCATTGGTTTGGGCGGCGGCAGCGTGTCGTCGGTGGACACCGGACGCTACTCCAACGGCATCGAGCTCAATGCCGTGCAACGCGCCAACCCCGAGATGCAGAAGCGCGCCTACAATCTGGTGCGTGCGCTATGCGAGGAAGATGTCAACCCCGTGGTGAGCATTCACGACCACGGCTCGGCAGGCCACGTGAACTGTCTCTCCGAACTCGTGGAGGAATGTGGCGGCGAAATCGACATGACCAAGCTGCCCATCGGCGACAAAACCCTCAGCGCGAAAGAGATCATCGCCAANGAAAGCCAAGAAAGAATGGGGCTGCTCATCGACGAGAAACACATCGAGCACGTGCGCCGTATAGCAGAACGCGAGCGTGCGCCGCTGTATGTGGTGGGCGAAACCACGGGCGACGCTCACTTCTCCTTCCGCCAAGGCGATGGCGTGAAGCCGTTCGACCTCGACGTGGCCCAGATGTTTGGCCACTCACCCAAGACCTATATGAACGACCGCACGGTGGAACGCCACTACGCCGACGCCACCTACACGGCCGACCGCCTGCAGGAATACGTGGCCAATGTGCTGCAACTGGAGGCCGTGGCCTGCAAGGATTGGCTCACCAACAAGGTGGATCGCTCCGTGACGGGCAAGATTGCGCGCCAGCAATGCCAGGGCGAGCTGCAGCTCCCGCTGTCGGATTGTGGTGTTGTGGCANTNGANTATCGCGGNAAGAAGGGCATCGCCACAGCGCTGGGGCACGCGCCGCAGGCCGGACTGGCAAGGCCCGAGGCTGGCAGCGTGCTGGCCGTGGCCGAAGCGCTCACCAACTTGGTGTGGGCGCCGATGGCAGANGGGCTCGACGGCGTCTCTCTTTCGGCCAACTGGATGTGGCCCTGCCGCTCGCAAGAAGGAGAGGANGCGCGANTGTATAGCGCCGTGAAAGCCNTGTCAGACTTCTGTGTGGCCATCGGTGTGAACGTGCCCACGGGCAANGATTCCCTNTCGATGAGCCAGCAATATCCCAACGGCGACAAGATTATTGCGCCGGGCACGGTGATCGTGTCTGCCGGCGGCGAAGTGTCAGACATCCGCAAAACGGTGTCGCCGGTGGTGGTATGCCGCGCCGACACCACGCTCTATCACATCGATTTCTCGTTCGACGAGCAGCGCCTNGGCGGNTCTGCGTTTGCCCAGACACTAGGCAAGGTGGGCGACGACGTGCCCACGGTGAAGCGTCCCCAATACTTCCGCGCCGCTTTCAACGCAGTGCAGCAACTCATCGACAACGACCTCGTGATGGCCGGCCACGACATCAGCGCTGGCGGACTCATCACCGCGCTGCTCGAAATGACGTTTGCCAACACGCATGGCGGTCTCTCCATCGACCTCTCGTGCGTGGGTAGCGACGACATCGTGAAGTGCCTGATGGCCGAAAACCCAGGCGTGGTGATTCAAATTGCCGACGCCGACATCGAGGCCGTTGAGAACGCGCTCGACGAAGCCGGCGTGTCTTACGCCCCCATCGGAAAGCCCATCGAAGCGCGCACCATCAACGTGAAGAAAGACGAGGACTGCTACAGCTTCGACATTCCCGCACTGCGCGACACGTGGTATAAGACTTCTCATCTGCTGGACCGCCGCCAAAGCTTCAACGGACAGGCAGACGAGCGCGCAAAAAACTATGCCTGCCAACCGCTTGTCATCGAGCCCCGCGAAGGCTTCGACGGCACATTGGCACAGCTGGGCCTCAACCCCGACCGCTGGAAGACGCCATCGGACCACACGAAGGCCCCCAAGGCNGCCATCATTCGCGAGAAGGGAACCAACGGCGAACGAGAGATGGCCTACACGCTATATCTGGCCGGATTCGACGTGAAAGACGTGATGATGACCGACTTGATAAGCGGCCGCGAAACGCTCGANGACATTTCGATGATCGTGTTCTGCGGTGGATTCTCCAATAGCGACGTGCTGGGCTCGGCCAAGGGCTGGGCCGGCGCCTTCCTGTTCAACCCGAAAGCCAAGGAAGCACTGGAGCGCTTCTATGCTCGCCCCGACACCCTGTCGCTCGGCATCTGCAACGGATGCCAGCTGATGGTGGAACTGGGATTGCTCAACGGCAAGGCCGAAGCCGCCGATGCCCGCGACACCACGCGTCCGCGCATGATGCACAACACNTCGCACAAGTTTGAAAGTGCATTCCTNGGNCTCGACATTCCCGAAAACAACAGCGTGATGATGGGCTCGCTGGCCGGCAGCCGGCTCGGCGTTTGGGTGGCACACGGCGAAGGCCGGTTCTCGCTACCCGAGCCCGAAAGCGCCTATCACGTGGTGNCCAAGTACCACTATAGCGGCTATCCGGCCAACCCCAACGGCTCCGATTACGACGTGGCNGGACTCTGTTCGGCCGACGGGCGCCATCTGGCGATGATGCCCCACCCCGAGCGCGCCATTTTCCCGTGGCAGTGNGCCTGGTATCCCGAGGAGCGTCGCCACGANGACATCACGCCGTGGATGGAGGCCTTTGTCAACGCCCGCCGCTGGATAGAGGAGCGTTGAGCACNGAGCATCGAGAGCCAACCGGCGGCACATGCACGGCATCGTGAGGCGGCGGGCTCCCGACGGGCAACAGTCTGCAATCCTGCATACATTATATATATAGCATGAGCGAAGTGGAATACAAACCGAAAGACGGCGAAAGTGCCAAGGCCGACAACGGAAGCAGCAATCCCCGCACGGCAGCCGGCGCCCGCCCCGACGGCGTTTATTGGGAAGCGTTCAAGACGTTTTTNAAGATTGGCGCCGTAACCTTTGGCGGCGGCTACGCCATGATACCCATCATCGAGAAGGAGGTGGTGGACAAGCATCGGTGGGTGAGCCGCGAGGAGTTGCTTGATCTCATTGCCATCGCGCAGAGCTGTCCNGGCGTGTTTGCCGTGAACATCAGCACGTTTATCGGCTACAAACTGAAGAAAAAGAAGGGCGCNGCCATCACCACACTGGGGACGGCGCTCCCCTCGTTCCTCATAATTCTGCTCATCGCCATGTTCTTTCACAGCTTCCAGGACAACAGAATCGTGGCCGCCATCTTCCGCGGCATACGTCCGGCGGTGGTGGCGCTCATCGCCGTGCCCACGTTCAATCTGGCCAAGAGTGCCCACATCACGCTTTCCAACTGCTGGATTCCCGTGGTGTGCGCCGTTGCCATTTGGGCGCTTGGCGTGTCACCCATCATCGTGATTGTGGCGGCCGCCGCAGCCGGATACGTGTACGGGCAATTCATCAAGCCCACAGAATAGTCATTTCATCCCCTGCCCCATCATCATGATCTACCTCTACTTGTTTATCACGTTCTTTGAAATAGGCCTCTTCGGTTTCGGCGGAGGCTACGGCATGCTGTCGCTTATCCAGGGCGAAGTGGTTCATAATCATCACTGGCTGACCACGGGAGAGTTCACCGACATCGTGGCCATCTCGCAGATGACCCCTGGTCCCATCGGCATCAACTCGGCCACATATTGCGGTTACACGGCGGTGAAGAATGCGGGCTACTCCGTTCCGATGTCCATTCTGGGCAGCTTTACGTCCACGTTTGCATTGGTCTTGCCATCGTTCATCCTCATGATTGTCATCTCCATGATGTTCATGCGCTACATGAAAACGCAAACCGTGCAAAGCATGTTCGAGGGACTGCGACCCGCCGTGGTGGGCCTGTTGGCTGCAGCGACACTGCTCTTGATGACGCGCGACAACTTTTCTTCGCCCTCAGAGTGCCCGTGGCAGTTTTGGATTAGCTGTTTCTTGTTTGCCGCAACCTTTGTCGGGACAATGTTTTTCAAGATAAATCCCATTCGCATGATAGGGTATTGCGCCGTGGCGGGCCTTGTTTTGCTCTACTGAAACGGGCAACGCCGGTGCGGCCCGACCGTGCCCACGCAAAGCGCCATCGACCCCTGCCGCGGCAACAACAGCCGGATGCGGCAGGGGTCGATGGCGTTTCTATTTACAAGCGATGGGGCCTAAAAAGTTTTACATCAATACTTTCACAGTGTGGTCGCAAAACGCTGGATGACAACTCATAACAAACAATCACGCGAACAACAATGGGCAACGACGCGACCGGCAATGCTCTACTCGTAGCATTCCCATATCTCGCTGATATATTTCTCGGGGAGCGGGCGCGTGCAGACGCTGACGAGCGCCACCACGGCGAAGCCTCCCACCATGGCTATCGCGCCACAATTGATGGGCGAAACGGGGTTTCCCAACAGCATGTTGAACACCGTGATGCCCACGCCCCAAGCGAAACAAGCCCACACGGCGGCGGTGGTGACGCGCTTCCAGTAGAGTCCGAGCATAAACGGAGCGAGGAATGCNCCGGCNAGGGCGCCCCACGAGATGCCCATGAGCTGCGCAATGAAGGTGGGCGGATTGAGCGCAATGAGTAGCGAAATCACGATGAAGAACACGATGAGCACGCGCATCACAACCACTTTGCGGTGTTCCACCTTTTCGGAAACCTCATCGTCGATTTCGCCCTCTTTCACTTCGCCCTCCTCCGACTTCTTGTCGCGGTAGATGAGATCGAGCGTCATGGTGCTCGACGACGTGAGAACGAGCGACGCCAGCGTGGACATCGAGGCCGAAAGCACNAGGAGCACCACGAGNGCAATCAGCACATCGGGCAACCCCGACAGCATGCCGGGNACGATGGCGTCGAAGTCCAACCGACCGTTGGGCAGTGTGGGCGGTGTGCCAAACAAGCGCCCGAAGCCGCCCAGNAAGTAGCATCCTCCGGCCACCACCAATGCAAAAAGAGTGGAAATCACCGTGCCGCGGCGAATGGCGCTCTCATCGGTGATGGAGTAAAACTTTCCCACCATCTGCGGTAGGCCCCACGTGCCGAGCGACGTGAGAATGACCACGCCGAGCAAGTTCCACGGATCGGGCCCCAGCAAGTCAGCAAATGCGCCGTTTTGGTAGGGGTTGTTGTCGGCCGGAATCAGTGCCATCTGATGCACCGCCTCGTGGAGGCCGCCTTTCTGGGCCAGCACGGCGGCGATGATGGTCACGATGCCAAAGAGCATGATAATGCCCTGTATGAAATCGTTCATCGCCGTTGCGCGATAGCCTCCCAATATGACATAGACGGCCGTAAGTATGGCCATGATGATCACGCAATACTCATAAGGGATGCCGAATCCCATCTCGAACAGCGTGGAGATGCCCTTATAAACGCCCGCCGTGTAGGGGATGAGAAACACGAAGGCAATGATGGAGGCCGCCACGCGCAGCCCCTGGCAATCGAAGCGTGTGCCGAAAAAGTCGGGCATGGTGCGGCTTTGGATGTGCTGCGTCATCAGTTTGGTGCGCCTTCCCAGCACGAGCCAGGCCAGCAGCGAGCCAATCACGGCATTGCCCACGCCTATCCACGACGACGACATGCCATACTTCCAGCCGAATTGTCCGGCGTAGCCCACAAACACCACGGCCGAGAAATAGCTCGTGCCATAAGCAAACGCGGTGAGCCACGGGCCAACGGCGCGACCGCCCAACACGAATCCGTCCACGCTGGAGGCCTGCTTGCGCGAATAGAGTCCCACGCCGATCATCACGACGAAGAACACCACGGTGAGGAAAATCTTGATAAACATAGCTTGATGGTTGTTGATTCGGGAGGAGATAAACAGTGCCTCAGAACGACACCTGCACTTGTGTCATCAGCCTTCCGTAGGAGGCTTTGCCCATGTGGCACGGGTTGGAGTGCATGTATTGCAGCTGCACGCGGCACCCGCGGTAGAACCAATGCTGCANGCCGACCATCACATTGGTCTGCTGCATCTCCAGATCGGTGTTGTAATTGAAGTAGTCCACCGAGCCCACCACGTCGAGCGCCTTGCACACGGGCACGCTGCCGCTGACGTAGGCGCCCCAGCTGTTCACGTCGCCATCGCGGCCGCCCAGCACCTCGGCGTGCACCGCCGTGGGGCGTGTCTTCCAGTAGTCGGCATCCTTGGCGCCACTCTTCCATTCGGCGCCTGCGCTCCAGCGGTTGCGGGTGTAGTTGTCGCCCTCGGCTATTGCGGGGTTATACATCGACTCGGCCACGGCATGGCCTTTGCCCAACTGCCCCGACGCCACCACGCGCAGCTCGTCGGTGGCTTTCACCTCCAGCTTCAGCACCACGTCTTTCTGGTTGTTACCGTCTTTGCAGTTGATGCCCTGGCCGTTCATCACCGCCGCCTCGTAGTGCAAAAAGTCATTGAACAGGTCGCCATAGGCCATCAGTCCGATGTCGCGCCCCGTGTGGGTGCCGTAGAGCGGTTCGCCAGCCACGCCGGCCAAGAACAGCACGCCCTGCGCATTGCAGTCGATGACTTCGATCTTGGTGGGCGATATGGGATTCTCCAACGAGTAGGGCGTTTTGAATTGTCCGAAGCGGACCGTGAGCTCCTTGCCCTTTGAAATGCGATAGTCGGTGTACCACTCGAGCGACTTTTTGGTGAAGTCGTGCATATAGAGAAACGACCATCGGTCGGTGATGCGGGCGGTGGCCCACACCACGACGCGCTTCACATCGGCCGTGTTGGTGTTGCCGTCTTTGCCGTGTTGCCACGTGTAGCCGGCCTGGCCATATCCGTGTATTTCGATGCGACTTGCCAGCGCCGTGAGCCAGTCGGGAACGTTTGTATTCTTCTTTTCTTGTGCCTGTGCCATCGTCGGCAGGGCCATCAGTGCAGCAAGCACTAGGGNTTGGATTTTCATAGTCAATGATATTGGATTTCAAAAATACCGCGCAAAGGTAGCCATAATGCTTAACATCNGCAAACATTCTGCTGCTTTTCTGCTAAAAATGCTTTCGTTTGTTATTTTTCCGTGCGCAGGCGACGCCTTCATCGTCATTGACCTTGCAAAAAGAAAACGGGGCCTGCCTCACGGCAAGCCCAGCCTCAAAAAATTAATAACAAACCATATGATATTCTTTCATGCTTTATATGCTGTTGTCTGAATGGCGGAATGCTATCTGCGCGGTCCTCCCGGGCGACGGCTCCGCATCTCTTCTTGCTTCTTCTGATAGGCAGCAAACTGGTCGTCGGTCATGATGGCCTTGAGCTCCTGCTCGTAGGCTTCGCGCTGCTGTCTGCGCTGCTCCATCTTCTCCTTCATGTCTTTCGAAGGCGGCATGCGGCGGCGCGTGGGTTGCTCGTTGGCNTCGGCCTTGCCACAGCAGCTGTCGCGACGAGCGGGCGGCGGGCCCATGCGNCGCGGACCGTTCAGGTCGGGATATTTCTCGTTGAGCGCCTTCAGCTTGGCGGCCTGCGCGTCGTCGAGGCCAAACTCCTTCACCATCATCTCGGTGCGGTCGGGGCATTGGCCTTCGCACTGTTGGTCTTTCTTGCATTCATTCTGGGCCATGGCACACGTAAACGTGAGCGCGGCGGCCAGCATACACAGTGTTCTTTTCATGTTGTTCCTGATTNNAAAAAACTATTTTACCTATTTTGAGATAAGTGCCCGTTATTGGTCGAAACACAATCCTTTGATGCAGCCGGCGGGAAATGGTTTAAGCGATGGTGTATTTTTATGCTTTTAGAACATTATTTCACAATTCAACCGGCGCGCCATTCGCCATTTATGTTTACTTTTGCAGTCGCAACGAAGAGCTTCGGCCCTGCCTAACGATTACAAGATGGACGAAACATACGACTTCAAGCACGTGATGCCCGTGCAGATACGCTTCAACGACGTGGACAAATTTGGCCACGTGAACAACACCGTTTACTTCCAATTCTATGACACGGCCAAGACCGAATACGTCTTCCAAGTGTGCCCGCACGTCGATTGGATGCGGGAGGCCATCATTGTGGTCCACATCGACGCCGACTTTGTGGCCCAGATCACGGGTCAGCCGCGAATAGGCGTGCGCACGTGTGTGAGCCGCATCGGCCACAAGAGCTTTGATCTTTATCAGGAAGTCTTCGACATGGACAGCGGCGAAGTGAAGTGCAAGTGCACATCGGTCATGGTGGCCTACAACCTAGAGACACGCTCCACGATGCCTTTGCCCGAGAGTTGGAAACGCAACATCTGTGCCTACGAGGGCAAAGACCTCTGTGCCAAGTGAGCCTCCGCGCCGCTTTTTCGACCCCAATCCACTGATCCGACAAACGGAACAATTTGAAATCAATCCGCCGGAATGACTTTTCGCGAAAAATCGCAAACTAGAACGGAAATGTTAAAATAATGCCCGTTTTTGCGCCCGTTCCTGCCCTGCGATTTCGCCTCTAATAGTCTTCGATTTCCCATCCAATGGTTTCGCATCGCCTATCCAATGGTCTTCGACGCGCTATCCAATGGTCTTCGAGTCGCTATCCATTGACGGCGCGATGCAAAACCATTGGATAGCGCCTCCAAAACCATTGGATGGGAAATCGCCCGTCAAGGCCCAGATTTTCGCTATCCGTCAGAAATCTTGCAACACACTAAGGCTTAACGATTTAAAGAAAGTGGCTCAAAATGGCCGTTTTTCAGGCCGAAAGACAAGTTGGTGACCAACGAGGCCATTTTTGAGCCACTTTCTGAGGTTACAAAAAGAACAATTTGAGAACNTTTTGGCGCAGAACGCGGGGCGTTGAGCTGGCAGCAAAAAATCTCGTCGCTAATGGCAGACAAGCCTATGCTCAACGCCCCGTGTTCAACGCTCCACCTACGACTGCATCATTTCCCGCANTCCGGCGGCCATGCGATCCAAGCCTTCACGAAGTGTGGCCCGCGGACAAGCGATGTTGATGCGCACAAATCGGTCGGTGGGGTCGCCATAGATGCTGCCAGGACACAGCTGCACATGGTGGCGACGGGTGAGGCGCTCCACAATCTCGTCTGAGGGCAGGCCGGTGGCCGCGCAATTCACCCACACGAGATAGGTGCCCTCGAGCACCGTGACGGGGAAGGCCGGCAGCTCGGCGGCGAAGTAGTCGAGAAGGCNGCGATAGTTGGCGGCGAGGTATTCGTTGAGCTGCCTCAGCCATTCGGCGCCCTCATCGGTGTAGGCCGCGGGTGTGGCCGCCAGTCCGAAGGGGCCCAGGTCGCACACCTCGTGGATGTTGACGGCGCGATCGATGCGCTCACGTTTTTGTGGGTCGTTCACCAAGATGTTGGCCACCTGCAGACCGGCTATGTTNAAGGCCTTTGTGGGCGCCACACACANGGCGCAATGGGCACGGAATCGCTCGTCCACCGTGGCGAAAGGCGTATAGTGGTGGCCGGGCATCACGATTTCGCAGTGTATCTCGTCGGCAACGACGAACACGTGGTGGCGCAGGCAGATGTCGCCCATGCGCTGCANNTCGTCGGGCGTCCACACGCGCCCCGCCGGATTGTGGGGATTGCAGAGCACAAAGAGGCGCACGCGGGGGTCGGCGCAGCGGCGCTCGAAGTCTTCCCAGTCCACAGTGTAGGTGTTGTTGGCATAGCGGAGAGGGCTCTCCTCCACCATGCACCCCTGATTGCGAATGCTNGAATAAAAGGCGTTATAGACCGGACTGCACACCAGCACTTTGTCGCCCGTGAGGGTGAGGGCACGCACAATGGCGGAGATGGCGGGCACCACCCCCGGAACGCAGATGAATTCTTCGCGGGCGAAGCGCAGTCCGTGGCGGCGCTCAAACCAATTGATCACGCTATCATAGTAGGCGTCGGTGGCGTGGGTGTAACCGAACACCCCGTGGGCCACGCGCCTTTGCAGCGCTTCGATGATGGGCGGAAAGGCAGGAAAGTCCATGTCGGCCACCCACAGCGGAATGATATTCGGGNCGGCGGCCTCGTCCCATTTGATGGAACCGGTGCCTAGGCGCGGCACCTGAGTGTCGAAATCGTAGTGCATTGGAAACGGATGGTTGGGGGATGAATATTCAATATTGAGCGCAGAGCGCCGGATTGGGCAGTGCCCGCGAATGTTGCGGCAAGGGCCACGCGGCCCTTATTTCTCTGCCCTCGTCTGTATGCGGCAGTCTCCCGGGGGCAGCAGATGCTCGTCGATGGTGACAGAGCCCACGCTGTCGGCCACGATGGAGCCCGTGCGGGGGTTTTTGATGTTGGTGATGCTGCCGCGGATGTCTGCCGTCACGGAGGAGTCTTCAAACACGCGGTCGCAGTCTTCGCCAAAGGTGCAGTCTTCCATCACCAGCCCTTCCACATAGCACAGGGGCTGCTCGCCCGTGATGTGGCAGCGCACCAGGCGCAGGTTGCGTGAGTGCCAGCCCAGATATTCGCCGTGGAGTTCGGAGTCGTAAACGGTGACGTTGTCGCACTCCCAGAAGGAGTCTTTCGTGGTGATGTGGGCGTTGCGCACCACCACGTTGCGGCAATACTGAAACACATACTTGGAGTCGCNCACCAGTCCGTCNACGTCCACGTCTTCGCAAAACATGAAGGGATAGGTGCCGCCGTGAAGGGTGACGTTGCGCACGCGCAGCGATTTCACGCGCCAAAATGTTTCGTCGGCNTCGGCAAAGGTAACATTGGAGAGCTCCAAGCCATGCATTTCGCGAAACAGTTTGGGGGCGTCTATCACGGTGTCTTTCACCACCATGTCGTCGGAATACCACACCGCCGAGCGGCTTCCCTCCTCAAACCGGCAGCGGTCGATGAGGGCGCCCTTGACGTGCCACCACGGATATTTGCCCACAAAGCGACAGTCGCGGGCCTCGATGTTGGCGCAGCACTTGATGCCCGACTCGCCCTCGGTGATGGTGACGCGCTCGAGACGCGTGTCGCGAAGGCCAAACAGGGGGCGCTCGCCGCCGAAACTTTTATCTGTGATCTGTTGCATAACGTTTGGTTTTGTGGTGCAAAGGTACGAAAGTTTTGACACTCATCGTGTCCCATTATTACTTAAAAATAGCCCTTGATTACGGATTAACTTACAAAAAAACAAAAAAAACGCACGTGTTATGCAAGGTTTTCCCTACCTTTGCTCCTTGTAAACCACTTAATGCGCTAATAACAATCAATCAAAANTACAACAAACATGAACAGCAGCAACGTGAAACCGGCCGATGGAAAGCTGGGTATTATGGTGGTGGGCTGCGGCGCCGTGGCCACCACGTTCTTCACCGGTGTGCTCATGGCCCGCAAGGGGCTGGCCAAGCCGGTGGGATCGCTCACGCAGTATGACAAGATCAGAGTGGGCCGTGGGTCGGAGAAGAAGTATCTGCTGATGGCGGACATCGTGCCCATTGCCAAGCTCGACGACATCGTGCTCGGCACGTGGGACGTTTATCCGCAAAACGCCTACCAAGCCGCCATCTATGCCGAAGTGCTCAAAGAGAAGGACATTGAGCCCGTGCGCTCCGAGCTGGAGCAAATCGTGCCCATGAAGGCCGCCTTCGACAAGAACTACGCCAAGCGTCTCGACGGCGACAACGTGAAGCAGTGCGCCACGCGATGGGACATGGCCCAAGAGCTGCGCGAAGACATCCGCTCCTTCAAAGAGAAACACCATTGCAGCCGCATCGTGGTGGTGTGGGCCGCATCCACAGAGATCTATGTGCCCGTTGACGAAAAGGNGCACGGCTCGCTGGCCGCTCTCGAACAGGCCATGAAAGACGACGACCGCGAGCACATCGCTCCCTCCATGTGCTACGCTTATGCCGCCCTGATGGAAGGTGCACCCTTCGTGATGGGCGCCCCCAACACCACGGTGGACATTCCCGCCATGTGGGAACTGGCAGAAAAGACCCAAATGCCCATTGCCGGCAAGGACTTCAAGACGGGACAAACGCTCGTGAAATCGGGCTTCGCGCCCATCATCGGCACGCGCTGCTTGGGGCTCAACGGCTGGTTTTCCACCAATATTCTGGGCAATCGCGACGGTCTGGTGCTCGACGAGCCGCAAAACTTCCGCACGAAAGAGGTGTCGAAACTCTCCACCCTGGAAACCATCCTCAAGGCCGACGACCAGCCCGACCTCTACAAAGACTATTATCACAAGGTGCGCATCAACTATTATCCCCCGCGCAACGACAACAAAGAGGGCTGGGACAACATCGACATCTTCGGGTGGATGGGCTATCCCATGCAGATCAAGATCAACTTCCTCTGCCGCGACTCCATCCTCGCCGCACCGCTGCTGCTCGACTTGGCACTGCTCATCGACCTGGCCGCCCGTGCTGGGCGCTACGGCATACAGCGCTTCTTGAGCTTCTACCTGAAGTCGCCCATGCACGACTACACCAAGGGCGAAGAGGCTGTGAACAATCTGTATCAGCAATACACCATGCTGAAAAATGCCATCCGCGAGATGGGCGGCTACGAAGCCGATGAAGAAATCGACTGACACCCGCCGACGCCAATTACTGCTATCGCTGCCCATCGTGTTGGCAGCGATAGTTGTTATCGGAGCCGCCACGCTCATTCGTCCGGCCGACGAGCGCGTGGCGCGAGCCTCCGTGATGCTCGAATATGAGCGATGCTACGCCCTCGAAGCCGACGGGCACCCCCTGCTCTATCTCAACGACCTGGCTCTGGGCAGCACGCGCACCGACATTGCCACCTCGCCCGACTCGGTGATGTGGCATCGGCGGCTGGTGAACGGCTGCATGGCCTACCGTTTCCGGCTGTTTCCCGTGTGCAAAGGGCGCATCCTAGCGGCCGACCCCGACACGCAGGCCGACAGTTTGCTCCATGCGCTCAACGCCCGCATCACCGCCGTGACCGACAGCAACATTGTGCAACTCGCCAACGAATGCGACCGGCTGGAGCGCATCATCAAACAATTATACTACTATCTCGACGTACACAACGTGAGCGACGAAGGCTACAACCGCATGGCCACGCTGGCCGGCAANATGACCGAGGAACACNACAAACGCCGCCGCGCCCTCGCCACGCTGAGAGATGCACGCAAAAAGAGCAGTCTGCGACTCACCCTGCAACAGCGCTACACCTTGTTGCAACGCGACACCGCAGCCGACTCCGTGAGCCGCATTCCGTGCGAAATCGTCAGGCGCGACACGGCCCGCCGCCTAGTCCGGCTTCAAGCAAAAGACCACTTTATGCCGGACGGCACAAAGGCCATCTACGACAATTTTCGCACAGCCGGCATCATCGCCCGCGTGGTGGGCACGCCGCGGATGACGCGCGCCCTCGTGGAATATCGTGGCGAAGTGGAAAACGGACAGCGCAGCGGCCACGGCATTCTGGTGAACCATGGCAACAACACCTACTACGATGGCATGTGGAAAGACGACCGCCGCAATGGCTTCGGACTGGCCATCGACAGCACGGGCCGTCTGCAGGTGGGCGAATGGCAAGACAATATATACAAAGGAGAGCGGCTCACCTACACCGATGAGCGCATCTATGGCATCGACATCTCGCGATTTCAGCACGACATCGGCAAGCATCATTATGCCATAGACTGGGGAAAGATACGCATCCATCACTTGGGCACCATCTCGCAGAAGCGCGTCAAAGGAACGGTGGACTACCCTGTGTCGTTTGTTTACATCAAGAGCACCGAGGGCACCACCATCACCAATCCCTATTATGCCCGCGACTATGCCGATGCTCAACGCCACGGCTTCCGCACGGGGTCTTATCATTTCTTTTCACTCAAGAGCGGCGCCGCCGAGCAAGCGCGCCACTTTCTCCGCACAGCAAGCCTCAACGCCGGCGACTTCCCACCCATGCTCGACGTGGAGCCCTCGGCGGCACAGATTCAGGAGTATGGCGGCACCGAGGCTCTGTNTCGCAGCATTCGCACCTGGCTCACNCTCGTGGAGCAGAGCGTGGGCGTGCGTCCCATCCTCTACGTGGGCCAGTCGTTTGTCAACAAATACCTGCCCGATGCTCCCGACATCATGCGCGACTATCGCGTTTGGATAGCCCGCTACGGCGAATACAAGCCCGATGTGCAACTCGCCATCTGGCAACTATCGCCCGACGGACGCGTGAGCGGCATCCAAGGCGACGTGGACATCAATGTGTTCAACGGCTACAACGACGAGTACGAAGACTTCATCGATGCTCAGTGCATCAAGCCCCACGACAACACCGGCACGAGCACTTCGGCCAACAACCAATAGCCATAATTAGCGCAAATAAGCATAGCGGAAAATTGAAACGCCACACGCGCCGATTTTCCGCAATGTTTTTTCTACCCTGTTTTTTATAGAAATTCCACAAAGAAAATACAAATTCAGTCTGTCATTTTACTCTTTGCTAACAAAGCATGCACGTTTATCGGGTGTTGAATTCAACCCATAATGTGGCGAGATTTCATGCTAAAGCGTATTAAAATTTTGTGTGAATGAAAAAAATACCGTAATTTCGCGGCCATGAAAAGAAAGACTACTATCTGTATATGGGCCGTGGCGGCTGTCTTAGCCTTGGCGGCTTGCGGCAACAAAGAGAAAAACGACGATGCGCAAGAAGCGCAGGCCATGGGGCTGATGAGTCAGACAACTGAGACCGAAGGCACCAAAGCCAAGCGCACAAGTGAGCGCACAAGCGGGCTGGAGATACCGGCGCGAATGAAGGGTGTGCCCGAACAGATATTGCGCCGCACAGGATATACGGTGAGCTATAATTCCACAACAAAAACGCCCAATTGGGTGGCGTGGCATCTGACGCGTGAGCATGCCAACGGCTCGGCGCAACGCAGCAGAGACTTGTTTCAAGAAGATCCGGAAGTGAACAACGGACCGACAAACGACGACTACTACAACTCGGGGTTCGATCGCGGCCACATGTGTCCGGCTGGCGACAACAAGTGGAATCAACGGGCGATGCGCGAAACGTTTTACTTCACCAATATGTGCCCACAGGTACACGGGCTCAACTCGGGTGCTTGGAACGACTTGGAAATAGCGTGCCGCGGATGGGCAAAAAAATATGGCGACATCTATATTGTATGTGGCCCCGTGCCGCAGAAGTCGCCCATACGCACCATCGGCAGGAAAAAGGTATGGGTGCCGCAGAAGTTTTTCAAAGTGATACTCTGCATGCGTGGACAAGGCGCCCCGAAGGCCATCGGATTCATCTACCCCAACGCATCAGCCGGGCGCAAGATGTTTTCCTATGCCACAACAGTGGACGAGGTGGAGCGGCAAACCGGTATAGATTTCTTCCCGCAACTCGAAGACAAAGTGGAAAACAAGGTGGAGGCTGAACGGGGCTATTTCTAAAAAAGCACAAGAGCCACAGCGAAAACAGTCGCCATCGTGAAGGTTCCCAAATCTTTAATAATCATTAAAAAGACACCTAGGCGGCGCTCAGGGCGCAAGAAAATATATAACTTTGCACCACATTTATGCATGGCATGAAGATTCAAGAAGTAGTTGATGCCCTTGAACGTTTCGCGCCTCTGCCCTTGCAGGAAGACTACGACAATGCCGGTCTGCAATTGGGGCTGACAGAAGCGCAGGAAGTGTCAGGGGCATTGTTGTGTCTAGACGTCACCGAGGCGATAGTGGATGAAGCCATCGCCAAGGGGTGCAATCTCATTGTGAGCCATCATCCGCTTATCTTTCGACCGCTGAAACACATCACGGGCGAGAACTATGTGCAACAAACGGTGATGAAAGCCATTCGCAACAACGTGGCCATCGTGTCGATGCACACCAATCTAGACAACGCCGAAATGGGAGTGAATCACAAGATTGCCGAGAAGATGGGGCTAACCGATATTGAGGGCGGCGGACTGACCTTCGGCACCTTCAACCGTCCCATTTCGGCAAGGGATTTCATCACAATGATCAAGGACACGTTTGATGCTCATTGCGTGATGACCAACGGACTGCTTTCCCGCCCCATCCGCAAGGTGGCGATGTGTGGCGGTGCCGGCTCTTTCTATCTTGACGAGGCCATCAAGGCCGGAGCCGATGCCTTTGTGACCGGCGAAATGCACTATCACGAATATTTCGGGCACGAACAAGAAATACAGATCGCCGTGATGGGGCACTACGAAAGCGAGCATTTCACAAACGAGATATTCAAAGAGATTNTCGAGCGGGAATGTGCCGGCGTGATGTGCCATATCGCCGAAACAAACACCAACCCGATAGTTTATTGCTAAAGAATCAATACACATCTATATTATGGCAACAAAGAAACAACCGGTAGAAATGTCTGTAGAAGAGCGACTGAAAACCCTCTTCCAGTTGCAAACCATCCTTTCGGGGATTGACGAAAAACGGGCGCTGAGAGGCGAACTGCCCCTCGAAGTGCAAGACCTCGAAGACGAAATCGAAGGTCTCTCCACGCGTGCCGAAAAGATTGAGGGTGAAATCCAAGACTTCAAAGCCGCCATCGACCAAAAGAAACACGACATCGTGGACGCCGAAGCTACNCTGAAGCGCTATCNGGAACAGATGGACAATGTGAAGAACAATCGTGAATACGATTCACTCAACAAGGAAATAGAATTCCAGAAGCTGGAGGTGCAACTCTGCCAGAAGAAGATTCAGGAGGCCGAGATTCACATCAAGGAATGCCAAGCCGACCACGAAAAAGTGAAGGAGACCATTGCCGATCGTGAGCAAGCCTTGGAGGAGAAGAAGAGCGAACTCGACGAAATCATCGAAGAAACTCGTTTGGAGGAAGATCGTCTGAAGGGAAAGGCACGCGACCTGGAAGCCAAAATGGAACCCCGTCTGCTCACCTCGTTTAAGCGCATCCGCAAGAATGCCCGCAATGGATTGGGCATCGTATATGTGCAGCGTGATGCTTGCGGCGGTTGTTTTAACAAAATTCCGCCCCAGCGACAACTCGACATCAAGATGCACAAGAAGGTCATCGTGTGCGAATATTGCGGTCGTATTCTCATCGACCCCGAGTTGGCCGGTGTGAAGACAGAGACGCCTGCAGCAGCAGAAAAGCCGAAGCGCAAGCGCACCACCCGCAAGAAGAAAGACGAGGAGGCCGAAGAAGCCTAACCTGTAGCACGGCTCTCCGAGAGTCATCACAAGGACCATCATCATAGGATTGTGGCGCCATTCGGACAACGAGGCGTCGCAATCCTATGCTTTTGATTCATCAAGAAACGGCTCGCCATNAGGTACAAAACGGAAGGAAAATGTAGAAAATTCGCTTTTTCTTTCGTTTTACCAAAAATTTGCATTACATTTGCACACGTTTTCGAACAACCCTTAACAAAAACTTCAATCAACATGGACGACTATCACGCGGAAAACAACGAGAAAATGTAGCGTGAGGATTCGGCAAGGCCGGTCCTCAGGCGAAGGTAAGTTTCATCTTCTAAGGATCGGCAAACAATGAAGACATTTTGGAGCACCGACAACGGTTTGAAGCAAATCAGGCAGTGGGAGCCCGGCTGCTGGATACAGGTGACGTGTCCCACAGAAGAGGACCAGACTCTGCTTGAAGAACAATTCGAAATTCCCGACTATTTCTTTTCAGACATCAGCGACGCCGATGAGCGCGCCCGCTACGAGTATGACGATGGATGGACACTCATCATCCTTCGCATCCCCTACGTGAAAGAGGTGCGTTCGCGCACGCCATATACCACCGTGCCGCTGGGTATCATCCATAAGCGCGATGTCACGATCACAGTGTGTTTCTACGAAACCAACATGATGATCGACTTCGTGAGTTTCCAGCAGAAGCGCAATGAGGGCTTCACCGACCACGTGGACATGATTTTCAGGCTGTTTCTTTCTTCAGCCGTTTGGTATCTGAAACGCCTCAAACAGATCAACACACTCATCGAAAAAGCCAAGCGCAACCTCGACAGTAACGTGAACAACGAGAGTCTCATTGGCTTGTCGCGTTTGCAAGACTCACTCACCTATTTCATCACCTCCATCCGTGGCAACGAAACACTGCTGCAGAAGTTAAAATTCAAATTGCAGGTGGATGAGCTCGACGCCGACCTCATCGAAGACGTAAACATTGAGATGACGCAGGCACGAGAGACGGCCAGCATCTATTCCAATATCTTGGAATCCACGATGGACACCTATTCCAGCATCATCAACAACAACATGAACACCGTGATGCGTACACTCACCGCCGTCACCATCATCCTCACCGTTCCCATGCTCATATCCAGCATCTTTGGAATGAATCTGCGCAACGGCATGGAAGACACGCCTTGGGGCTTCGGACTGGCGCTCGCCATCTCGGCCGTGATTGCAATTTGTTCGTGGATGCTATTGAAATTCAAACGATTCGTTTAATTTCTCCACTTTCAAATTATTTATACATGAACGCACAGTTATTCAATCGGCGCGAGGTCATCCGATTCAAGCGTTTCAGTCGCAAGGGCTATTCGCTGTTCAGCTGCCTAGGTCGCGTGGTGATTGTGGGCACGCTCTCTGTGCCCACCCTATCCCACGCCAAAGCCAATGGCATCAGCATCCGTGTGGACGAGACCGAGGATGATCGCCCTCAATACGAGGTAACGCTCGACGACGTGGAAGTCGCGGGCTCTCGCGCACCGCTTGCCTTGGGACAGGCGGCAAGAGTGGTGACCGTGCTGACGCGCGAAGACATTCTGTCGGCGCCAGCACAAAGCATCAACGATTTGCTCAAACTTGTAGCAGGTGTGGACGTTCGTCAGCGAGGGCCCATTGGCGCACAAACCGACGTCAGCATCCGAGGTGGCACCCAAGAGCAAATCACCATTCTCCTCAACGGCATTAACATCTGCGACCCGCAGACCGGCCACAATTCTTTTGATTTTCCTGCCGACCTCTCCGACATCGAGCGCATCGAAGTGCTTGAGGGAGCTGCTGCACGCGTGTTTGGTACATCGAGCCTGCTCGGTGCCATCAACATCGTGACGCGCAAGCCTCTTCCCATCGACACCATCTCCCAAAGCTCCCGCTTATCGACCGATGCACGTATCGAAGGCGGCACTTTCGGCTACTTGTCGCTTGGAGGTGGCGCGGCGATCGCAAATAATCGTTGGCATCATCGACTGAGCGGTTCGTTCACGCGTAGCGATGGTTACAACCGCAGCACCGCTGGACGTCTGAATGCCGATTACAGCGGAGGGAAAGCTTTCTATCAAGGCACCTTCGACCACTCGTCCGTTCGGGTGGATTGGCATGCGGGACTATCATCCAAAGGTTTCGGTTCCAATACATTTTATAGTGCAAAATATGACGACCAATATGAGCACACCACTAAGCTATACACTGCCCTGCAGGCCGAAACCAAGGGTAGGATTCATCTACGGCCATCAGTGTATTGGAACCGCTCCTACGACCGTTTCGAACTCTTTCGCGACAATGCCTCGGCCTATCCGTTCAACTACCACCGCTCCGATGTATTTGGCGTGAACTTCAATGCTTGGTTCGACTGGTTGCTGGGGCGCACGGCCGTGGGCGCCGAGTTTCGCAACGAAGACGTGATCAGTGGCAATCTGGGCGAACCACTCCAACATCCCAAGCACATCCATGGCACCGACCGCTACTATGAATATGGCATCAATCGCTCCAACATCAGTTTCTTTATGGAACACAACATATTGCTGCGACGTTTCACACTGAGTGCAGGGTTCACTGCCGTGAAAAACACGTGGAACGAGATGAACTTCCGCTTCTATCCCGGCATTGACGCCAGCTGGCGCATGGCCGACCGGTGGAAAATCTATGCCTCGTGGAACACCTCGCTTCGCATGCCGTCGGTCACAGAGCTCTATTACAGCGTAGGTGGGCGCAAGGCCGACAAATACCTGAAGCCCGAAGAACTGTCGGCCGTAGAGCTGGGCGTGAAATACCTATCCCCTGCCCTTTCGGCCTCAGCCTCGACCTTTTATCATCACGGGCGTAACATGATCGACTGGATTTTTGACACCACTCAGGGAGATGAAGCAGTGTGGCAGAGTGTGAACCACACGCGCATCAATACCATTGGCTTCGAAGCGCAAGCCGCCGCCGATTTTCGCACGATGTGGCCCTCACAACAAGTGATGCGTCGTTTGTCGGTGAGCTACACCTATCTCTCACAAGACAAGGATCTTGAAGACCACCTGCAATCCATGTATGCACTGGAATATCTGCGCCACAAGCTCGTAGCACGGCTCGACCTCCACATCGTCGCAGCTCTCAATGTTGGCATTAGTTATCGTTTCCATGATCGCACAGGCACCTACACCACGGCAGCCGGGGTGGTGGAAGACTATCGCCCCTATGCGCTATGGGACGTGCGACTATCGTGGGATCACCCANGATATAACGTCTATGTCGAGTTTAACAATGTTTTCAACAAGAAAAACTATGTGGACTATGGCAACGTGCCCCAACCCGGGCTATGGTTCATCGCCGGCGCCCGATGTCGCTGGTGAAGCCGCAACGTAGAACACACAGCGAGGCTGCGCCCATCGATGGGAACAGCCTCGCTTTTATCTGTAAAANGTTGTGCCTATGCCTTAGTCGATCACCACGGTAGTCCAACCGTGCTTGTCTTCTATCGTGCCATACTGGATGCCACGCAGCGTCTCATAGAGTTTCGTGGAAACAGGGCCGGGCTTGCCATCCTTGCTAATCACATAGCTCTTGCCTGTCTCTAGGTCGTCTATCTTCGAAATGGGACTTATCACAGCGGCGGTTCCGCAAGCGCCGGCCTCCTCAAAGGTNTCGAGTTCCTCCTCGGGAATGGGGCGACGCTCCACCTTCAAGCCAAGATCTTCGGCCACCTGCATCAAACTCTTGTTGGTGATAGAGGGAAGAATGCTTGTGGACAGCGGTGTNACATAGGTGTTGTTCTTGATGCCGAAGAAGTTGGCTGCGCCACACTCATCGATGAATTTCTTCTCCTTGGCATCCAGATAGAATTCGCAGGCATAGCCCAAGTCGTGAGCCTTCTTGTTGGCCAGCAACGAAGCCGCATAGTTGCCGCCCACTTTATAAATGCCGGTGCCCAGAGGTGCCGAGCGGTCGTGATCGCGAATGATGACGTAGGGGTTGGTAGCAAATCCGCCCTTGAAGTAGGGGCCCACAGGTGTCACAAAGATTAGGAAGCAATACTCCGAAGCTGGATGCACACCCACTTGGGCACTCGTACCGATGAGCAACGGGCGGATGTAGAGCGTGGCTCCGCTCTCGTAGGTAGGAATCCACTCCTGATTGAGGCGCACCACTTTTTTCACCATCTCACAAAACAACTCGGTGGGCACTTCGGGCATTAGTATGCCGCGCGACGTGCTCTGCAAGCGAGCAGCATTCTCTTCCATGCGAAACACGCGCACCTTGCCATCGGGACAGCGATAAGCCTTCAAGCCCTCAAAGCCCTCCTGCCCATAATGCAGGCACGTGGCCGCCATGTGCAATTTCAGATATTCGTCGGAGCAAACCTCNATTTCGCCCCATTTCCCATCGCGGTAANAGCACCGCACATTGTAGTCGGTACGGCGATAGCCGAACGACAAATTTGCCCAATCTAAGTTCTTCATATTTCTTGTGTTTACTTACAGTCCGTCATTAAAACCCTGCAAAGGTAGTTCAATTGAGTGGAATATAAAAATAAAAAGTGATTTTTTATTCCCGAATGCCGCCTACCGAAGCCGTCAGACAGAGGTAACGCCATTATCTTTTTTCCACCAAAATCAGAAGGAATAGCTGAAACCCAGCGAGAGGTATTCTTTGAGTTGCCAATAGCCCATTTTATGGTCTTTGTCATCGGTAGAATCATCGAAGCGGGGATACACAAAGAGATTGGCTGCGATAAACTTGTTGAATTGGAAAGTAAACGTGTTTTCCCACTCTATTTCGGCGCGTTTGTAGGACGTGAAGCCATAGAGNCGTGTGGCCCACTTGATGTTATCGGAGAATTGCCACACAAGGTCGGCCGTGAGCGATGAACCGAAGTCGTGAAGCGTGTGACGGCCTTCGTTCAAGCCATAGCGGGTGGCAAGTGCGACACGCCCCACATATCGGAAATTGTAGGCCAAGGGGGCAAGTTGCACGGTGCCGGTGAGCCGTTTCTTAAACCAGCTCACTTTGTAGGACATACCGAGAGCTAGGCTCAAGTTGAAAGGCGAGAAGAAATCACTATACACGGTTTCATCGTTACTCTTGTAGCCGCGAGTAAACTGTGTATAGGCAATAAGNTGTAGGGTGTAATACCAATTCTTGGTGGCCTGAAGTCCCAATTTCGAAGTGAGGCGAATAAGGTCTTCCGAAGTCTTGAATTCGTGCACGGAGTCGCTACGCGAGGTGAGGAATCCCACTTTCAACTCCAATTTGTTGTCCCACGTCACCTTCTGCTTGTTGTTGTAGTTGGCCTCCATCACCACGCTTCCCAATGCCGAATAGTAGCTCTCGCCGCCTTTATACCAATTNCCCGAGATGTAGTTTTGCATAAACTGCAGGGCATAGTCGCCCTTGTAGGTCCAGAAATTGGGTTTTTCCACCACCACTTCAGGTTCTGGCGGCGCCACAACATCCACGGGCGCCTCGGGGACTTGCTCCGTGATGGCCGTGTGGCTCTCCATGGGGGTGGTGATCACTTGTCGGGGTGCGCCGGCCTCAGCCAATTCGGTTTCCGAACGCTCCACCAATTGCGGACTATAGAGATAGTTGTGGAGCATAGCATCGTCGATGGCACCGTCGGTCCCAGTGGTTGCATCGGCGAAACTGAATCGCCGCGCGGCCACGTCCTTAAAAAATGTACCCGAGGAAAACAAGCGGTAGCGATCAAAACCCGACAAAGCATCATCGCTCACAGTCATGGTGTCGATCTTGGCACGAGCCACGGTCAGCGAGTCGGTGTAGCGAGCCACCATCCGATCGACGTTGTCCTTCTGTGCGCAGGCGCCTTGGGCGTCTGTCCACACCAACACCATCGTCAGCAGCAGTTTGACCACCACAGCCAAAGAAATCGTTTTCTCGAAAACATTCTTCATAACGGGGGGCAAAGGTAAACATTCTTTCCCGACTTTCCAAATGTTTACAAGGTTCATTGCGATTTGAATTCATCCTTTTCTTCCTCAATTATTACAAACAAACATTGCATTTGGAAAAAAGATGAACACTAGGGGCTCTCACGTGCGCATAGGTGCTCGTGTTTAATGGTTCGCACGCGTAGAGTTCTATTATTTTTCATGCAATGATCTGTAAGGGTTGGCTCTTGTTATCTTGAAAATCAAAAATCGCATTCTTGACGATGAAGAATGGGACCTGACGCGGAGTCAGAAAGGGCATTCAACGTTTTTTAAGACCGGCAATGCACCAATTACACAAAATATTCGTAATTTTGCGCCCTATAAATTCGCAAACGCTCTCCACAAAGGGGGCAAAAAAAATGACATACAACACCATGACTACGAAAAAGTATAACGAGCCATGCGGGCTGAACCTCACCCAAACCAACCTGAATATCAGAAAAATGTGGGAACAGGAGAATGTGTTTCACCGCAGCATCACGGAGCGCGAAGGATGTCCACAATTTGTGTTCTTCGAAGGGCCACCCTCGGCCAACGGTCACCCAGGCATCCACCATGTGCTGGCACGCACCATCAAAGACACCTTCAACCGCTACAAAACGATGAAGGGTTTCCAAGTGCATCGCAAGGCCGGATGGGACACACACGGTCTGCCCGTGGAGCTCGGCGTGGAGAAAGAACTTGGCATCACCAAGGCCGACATCGACAACAAGGCCTCAGAGCGCTACATATCGGTGGAAGACTACAACCGCAAGTGTCGCGAAAACGTGATGATGTACACGCAGGAATGGCGCGAACTGACCGAGCGCATGGGCTATTTTGTGGACTTGGATCACCCGTACATCACTTATGATAACAAGTACATCGAGACGCTGTGGTGGCTCCTGAAGCAGTTCTACAACAAGGGATTGCTCTACAAGGGTTACACGATTCAGCCTTATTCGCCGGCCGCCGGCACGGGCCTATCGAGCCACGAGCTCAACCAGCCCGGATGTTATCGCGACGTGAAAGACACCACTTGNACAGCGCTCTTCAAGATGACAAATCCGAAACCGGAGATGGCTGAATGGGGCANGCCCTGCTTCATGGCATGGACCACTACACCGTGGACACTGGCCGCCAACTCGGCGCTCTGCGTGGGGCCGAAAATCGACTATGTGGCCGTGCAGACCTACAACCCCTACACAGGCGCGCCACTCACGGTGGTATTAGCCGAAGCACGCCTGAACGCCTACTTCAAGGAAGAAGGAAAAGNCTCNGATTTACAATCGTTCACAAAAGAAAGTAAAGTTATACCTTGGCGCATCGTGGGTCGCTACAAGGGCTCCGAATTGGAGGGGATGACCTATGAGCAGCTGATGCCAATGATCACCCCGATGAGTGATGGCGCTTTCCGCGTGATTATGGGCGACTATGTAACCACGGAAGACGGTACGGGCATCGTACACATCGCGCCCAACTTCGGTGCCGACGACGCTTTTGTGGCCAAAAAAGCCGGCGTGCCGCCCATCATCGTGGTGGATAAGAACGGCGAGGAACATCCCGTGGTGGATCTGCAAGGCAAATATTTTCGTATAGAANACCTCGATCAAGACTTCATAAAAAAACACGTAAACGTCGAAGAATGGAGCAAATACGCCGGACGCTACGTGAAGAATGCCTACGACGACACGCTCACCGACAAGGATGAGACGCTCGACATCACGATATGCATGGACTTGAAAGCCGCAAACAAGGCGTTCAAAATAGAGAAGCACGTGCACAGCTATCCCCACTGCTGGCGCACAGACAAGCCGGTGCTCTACTATCCACTCGACTCGTGGTTTATCCGTTCCACAGCCTGCAAAGACCGCATGGTGGAGCTCAACAAGACGATTAACTGGAAACCGGAGTCAACCGGCACCGGACGCTTCGGCCATTGGCTGGAAAATCTGAACGACTGGAACCTCTCTCGCTCGCGATTCTGGGGCACACCGCTGCCCATTTGGCGCAACAAGGAAACGCACGAAGAAATCTGCATAGGTTCCATCGAAGAACTCTACAACGAGATAGAAAAGGCCGTCAGCGCCGGCGTGATGAAGCAAAATCCGCTGAAGGAAAAGGGTTTTGTGCCCGGCGACATGAGTCAAGAAAACTACGACCGCATCGATCTGCACCGCCCCTACGTGGACAACATTGCGCTGGTGGGCAAGAGCGGGCAGCCTCTGGAACGCGAGACCGACCTCATCGACGTGTGGTTCGACTCGGGTTCGATGCCCTATGCGCAGGTTCATTATCCTTTTGAGAACCGCGAGACCATCGATGGGAACAAGGCTTTTCCCGCCGACTTCATCAACGAAGGCGTTGACCAGACGCGCGGATGGTTCTTCACGCTGCACGCCATTGCCACGATGATCTTCGACTCTGTGGCCTTCCGGAACGTGATTTCAAGCGGCTTGGTGCTCGACGCCAAAGGCATCAAGATGTCGAAACACATCGGCAACGTGGTCAATCCGTTTGATGAAATAGAGAAGAATGGTGCTGACGCCGTGCGCTTCTACATGCTCACCAACACGCAGCCGTGGGACAATCTGAAGTACGATCCTAAGGGCGTGGAGGAGATACGCCGCAAATTCTTCGGCACCTTATATAATACGTACAGCTTCTTCGCCCTCTATGCCAACGTGGATGGCTTTAGCAACGACATGCCGAAACCTGCTTTGGCCGAGCGTCCCGAGATTGACCGCTGGATACTTTCATCGCTCAACACCCTCGTGAAACGCGTTGACGAGGCGCTCAGCGACTATGAACCCACGAAAGCTGGCCGACTGATTGAGACGTTTGTGAACGACGACCTATCGAANTGGTACGTTCGTTTGAACCGCAAACGCTTCTGGGGTAAGGAGATGTCGGACGACAAACTTTCAGCCTATCACACGCTCTACGAATGTCTGCTCACAGTGAGCCGTCTGCTGGCGCCCTTCGCACCGTTCTATGCCGACGAGCTCTATCGCGACCTCACCAACGGCAACTCATCGGTGCATCTGGTCAANTTTCCCCAAGCCGATGAGACGGTCATCGACACCGACCTCGAAGCGCGCATGGAGATGGCACAGAAAATCACGTCGATGACGCTAGCCCTGCGCCGCAAGGTGAACATCAAGGTGCGCCAACCGCTTCGCAAAATCATGATTCCGGCCACCGATGCCGAACAACAGCAGCACATCGAAGCCGTGAAAGACCTTATCATGAACGAGGTGAACGTGAAAGAACTCTCGTTTGTGGAAGGCCAAGGCATATTNGTGAAAAAGGTGAAGTGCAACTTCCGCACCATGGGTAAGAAGTTCGGCAAACTGATGAAGGGCGTGGCCGCACAGATGGATACCCTCTCGCAAGAACAGATCGCCGANTTGGAAGACAAAGGCACATTGGCCATCACCGTGGAGGGGCAGCCCGTCAGCGTGGAGGCCGCCGATGTGGAAATCATCAGCGAAGACATCCCCGGATGGCTTGTGGCCAACGAGGGCAACCTCACCGTGGCGCTCGAAGTGCAACTCGACGACGAGCTCGTCAAAGAGGGCATGGCACGCGAACTCATCAACCGCATACAAAATCTGCGCAAGGACAGTGGACTGGAAATCACCGACCGCATCGACGTGACCATCTCGCCCGATGCCCACACCGATGCCGCTGCCACCGAATATGCCGAGTACATCAAGNCACAGGTGCTGGCCGACAATCTCATCGTAGCCGACAACGACGGCGAAGAGTTTGATTTCGACGACTTCAAACTCCACATCAAAATAGCAAAACGTTAAACCCTTTAGCAACAATCGTTCATAACAGACCAAACAACTATGGCAGAGAAGAAACGTTACAGCGATGAAGAACTCCAAGAGTTCAAAGACATCATCGAAGAAAAGCTCAAAGTGGCGCGCGCCGACTACCAGCAAGTGATGCGCACCCTAATGAATGCCGACAGCAACGACGTGGACGACACCATGCCCACCTATAAAGTACTGGAAGAAGGCAGCACCACCCAAACCAAGGAAGAGCTCATGTCGCAGGCTGCACGCATGCAGAAATTCATCCAAGGACTTGAAGCCGCATTGGTACGTATCAAAAACAAGACATACGGCATCGACCGCGTAACGGGCGAGCTCATCCCCAAGGAGCGCCTGCGCATAGTGCCCCATGCCACACTCAGCGTGGAGAGCAAGATGAAAGGACTGGGCAACGAAAAGCCCAAGCCCATACAGCAATAAACACTCCCCCGCCCGCTCATGGCAAGCACAATAGCAAAACGCGGCACGTGGCTCATACTGCTCATCGTGGCATTGATCGTCATCGACCAGGTCATCAAGATCATGGTCAAGACCAANATGCCGCTCTACAGCACCATCGAAATCGCTCCATGGTTTAAACTCCACTACATCGAGAACAACGGCATGGCCTTTGGCATGACCTTCATCAGCAAGTTGTTTCTCAGCATCTTTCGCGTGCTCGCCATTGGCTTGTTGTGCTACTACATCGCTCGACTCGTGCGACGCGGTGCCCGCACNGGCTACCTCGTGTGCCTCTCCGTGATCGCCGCCGGCGGCATCGGCAACATCATCGACTCCATGTTCTACGGCCTCATCTTCTCGGCCGCATCGCCCTACTATGTGAGCTATCTCGTGCCCTTCGGACAAGGCTACGCCCCGTTCCTCATGGGCCGCGTGGTCGATATGTTCTATTTCCCCCTCATCGAAGGCACTCTCCCGCAATGGTTGCCCCTGTGGGGCGGTGAGCACTTCGTGTTTTTCTCTCCCGTGTTCAATTTCGCCGACGCTTGCGTCACGCTGGGTGTCATCTCCCTTCTCATCTTCTTCCAGAAAGACCTTGCGCCCCTTTTCAAGGACAACAAGGCAGAAGAAGCGAAAACCGGGGATTGAGACAAATCAAGAGCTGTCTCTCAACGCTAAAAAGAAGCATGAAGCGCCTTCCTGTAGTCCTCTTGGCCATTGCCATTCTCCTTGCGGGTTGCAAGCAAGACAAGCAACTGCCGCCCGACGAGATGCGCGATATCCTCTACGACTATCATCTGGCGCTGAGCATGCTCTCCATCGACGGCCAGCGCGGCGACAACGACAGTGCACAAGCCTACAACGAGCAGCTCTACAAACTCGCCGTGCTCCGCAAGCACGATGTGAGCGAAGAAGAGTTTGAACNCTCCATGCACTACTACATGCGCCACACCGACGAGATGGAGAAGGTGTATCAGTCGTTGGCCGAGCGAATGAAGCAAGAAGCAGAGCGAATGGGCGTGAGCGCCAGCCGGCTCAACCTCGATGGCGAGTTCTCCGAAGACACCACCAACATCTGGCCCCTCGCCTCGGGTCAAGTGCTCATGACACAGTCGCCCTACAATGTGGTGTCGTTTCGCGTGCCCGCCGACACGGCCTTCCACAAAGGCGACCGCTTCAACATCTCCTTCGATAGTCACTTCCTCTTCCAAGAAGGCTACAAAGACGGTCTCGTGCTGCTCGCCATCCGTCTGGGCAACGACTCCGTGGTGGCCCACAACCTCCACTTCTCTGCCTCCACCCACTACAACCTCGATGTGGACGACGGCCGCAAGCTCGGCGTGAAAGAAGTGAAAGGCTTCATCATCCTCAATCGGGGCAAAGACACCNACGCTGCCTCCACGCTCAAACTCCTTGTGCTCGACAACATCCGATTGGTGCGCATGCATCGCGGCACGCCCACAACCGAAAACGCCGATGAAAACACCGAAAGCGAAGCGCTCCACGAGCTCGAACCCGACGACCAACCCGCTAACCAACCCGCTAAAGAGTTGCCCGCAAAAGATCTTCCTCTCAAGGAACCACCCATCAAAGCATCTGCCGAAGGAAAGCCCGTCGGCGTCAAGCCCGTGCGCGGCGTTGCCGACAGCGTCATCTTCCACAAGCTCCCCAAACCCGTTGGCATCCACAAAAAGGCGGTTGGCCGTCCATGAAGCCATCATCGACGGGCACGCCATCAGTCCTGCCGNCATCGAAATCGAAGGCGACACCGTCGTCAGTTGCTATCCCCTCACCGGCGAACTCCCCCACACTGAATGGTTGGGCGGCACGGCACACATCTGCAACGGCAAACTCCGCCTCTCCGACAATCGTAAAATCTGACACCGCATCGGGAATTTTCGGTATTTCTACACCATTCCGCCGTCTCTGAAGTTTTTTTAACAGAAAACGGCGCACGCCTTTTCGCATTATTTCTTATATTTGCAAGCGGAAAGGAACAACAATCCTTAACACCGAACAACACTAAAACCTAAATATTCACTAAAAAAATCTCTTTATGAAGAAACTTTTTACTCTTGCATCCGTAGCACTCATTGCCATGAGCGCACAAGCTGAAAACAAGACCGAGACCTACACCGCCGCTTCGGCAAGTGGGTTGTCGGCCGAATTCGCCGCAGTGATAGATGCCAACAATGTGGCTACCAACGCCGCCAATGGTCAGTCTATCGTAACTTTCGGCACCGACAACATGACCGTAACGGCCGTGGGTGGCACCACGCCTGCTGCCCTTGAAGGCACCAACACTGGCGATGATATCACCGCCGATGGCACTGTCAACAACTGGAAGGAGATCAAATGGGAACTCAAAAACCAAGGTGACATCAGTTTCTACTATATAAATGGAACGGGCAATCCCTACGTGAAGCTCAATGCTGAAGCAATCTCGTATGAAGGTGAACCCACGGGCTACTATCGCGCCTCCTACGAATACTATCAGCCCGATGGAAGTGCCGGCATGCCGCTCACCGGCCTTTACTACAAATTTTCTCCAAAAATGGCCGGCACTTTGAAAGTGGGCGTCTGGGCCAACAAGGGCAACCGTAAGACCTTCGTCGTGGAAGAGTCTTCCATGCAGGCCATGGCTGAAGGCACTTACACCATAGAAGGCTACATCAACGGAGAAAACAACGAGGACGGAACAAAGAAGTATCTCACCAATGATGAGATCAGCGCCATCCACAACACGGCGATGGATGCCGAAATCACCAAGGTGGATACCACCAGCACTTATACCGACGAAGAAAAGGCCACGCAGATTGCCCAAATCAAAGACAAATATGCTTACGTCATCGGCGACGGCAGACGGCCTGCTTGGGTGTGGATTTCTATCCCTGTGGAAGCCGACAAGACTTATTGGCTGTTCCAGCACTCCTCGCAAGTGGGCTTCCAAGGCTATGAATACACCTTCGACACAACCGGCATCGAGGAAGTCTCTGCAGACGCCACGGCCGATGCCGACGCTCCCACCTTCAACATTGCCGGACAGCGCGTAAACAGCGGCTACAAAGGCATCGCCGTGAAGAAGGGCAAGAAATATCTTATCAACTAACCCTACCCTCTCCCCAAGTGGGAGACACGCGACAGAGTGACGCGGCGCATCGCCGCGCCACTCCGCCGCGTTTCACTCCCCTTCAGAAAAGCTACAACTACTATACATCTATATAATATTAACCTTCAAATTTTCATTGTTATGAAAAAAGCTTTATCACTATTCGTCGCGGCGATCCTCGGCATGGCATTCAATGCTCATGCTGCAGAAGTCACGATCGACTTGTCGGCTCAGGGTTATACCAACCAACAAGCTGTAACAAGCACGACAAGCGGAGACGTCACTTTGACGTACGACAAGGGTACTAGTTCAAACGCACCAGCTTATTATTCTTCAGGAACAGCCGTTCGTGTATATAATGGCGGTACGATGACTGTTTCCTGCTCGGCAGGCAACATTACTCAAATTGTGCTTACGGCAACTGCTAATGGTTCTGCAACGTTGACGGCAAGTCCCGGTACTCTTAGCGATTTGACATGGACCGGAAGCAGTTCAAGTGTTGTGTTTACTGTAGGAACAGCAAAACATTACAGATTCCAAAAAGTGACGGTTACGTATGAGGAAAGCGCAACCGTCAAGACTCCGACCATCAGTGGCGAAACCCCGTTCCTCGGTTCTACCGAAGTAACGATTGCATGTGCTACTGAAGGTGCCAGCATCTATTACACTACGGACGGCACCGAGCCGACAGCTTCAAGCACAGCCTACACTGCTGCATTTTCCATTACTGAAACCGCAACCGTTAAGGCCATCGCTATCAGTGGCAGCGACAAGAGCAGCATCGCAGAGAAAACCTTTACGGCTATTCCGACAGTTGCTACTGTTGCTAAACTCAACGCACTGGAAAATGGTACTACGTTCGCTTTCACCGGAAACGCCATCGTGGCCTACTATAATGGCATGTACCTTTACATTAAGGATGATACCGGTTCTAGTCTGATTTATGGTACATTCTCCACAGAATTCACCGTGGGCAAGACCATCACGCCCAACTGGCAAGGCTCTGTTTCTATCTACAAAAACCTCTTCGAGGCNGTTCCCTCTACGACNATCACCGAAACCGAGGCCGAGGCTGTGGCAGTGACCTATCCCGAGGTGGAAGCCTCTGCTGTGACGGCTGACAACATGAACCAAGTGGTGACCCTGACCGGTTGCACCTATACCGCCGCTTCTGGCAAGAACTTCACCATCACCAAGGACGGCACCGAAATCGCCGGCTACAANCAGTTNGGNATCACCATCGACGAGCCCNTTGACGGCAAAACCTATACCATCGTGGGCGTGATCAGCGTTTACNATACCAATGTTCAGTTCCAGCCCATCTCCATCACGAAGACTCCCGAGGCCGTGGACATCAATCTGTCGCTTGAAGCCGGAGCTGACGTAGGTGCAAAGTATGACGAGGCCGCCAAGGCCATCACCGATGCCGGCGACTATGTGGCCAACGTGACCATCACCCTCGCTGCAGGCGAATACACCACCAGCAGCAGCATCATCGCTCCTGCCAACCTGACCATCACCGGCGACAGCAGCGTGATCGACGCTTCCACACTCAGCGATCCGTTCATCCAGATGAGCACAACGCCCGCAGTGGAGCTGGTCAGCGACTACTATCGCGTGGACAACGTGACCATCACCAACGTGGTGGTAAACAATGTGAAGAACAGCATCTTCTACGACAACAACACGAAATATTGCGTGGTGGACTTCAAGATCGACAACTCCATCTTCAAGCTCGCCACTGAGGCCGTGCAAAACGAGGCATTGATCTCGTTCAAGCAGGGCGGCGCCAAGAACTTCGCCATCACCAACTCCACCGTTTACGGCACAGGTGCAGTGGCTAAATACTTCATCCGCTATAACAATAGCGCTCGCCTCGACCGCTACGGCTTCGACAAGAGCAGCGACTTCCAGACCATGACCTATGAGAACAACACGTTCTACAAAACCATCATGGGCGACAACAAAGGTCAATGGGGTAACTACAATGGCATTGCCGGACAGCCCTACTCTAAGTTCGTCATCAAGAACAACATTTGGGTAGATTGCTCGCAAAACATCATTCGTCGTTTGGCCGGCGGCCGCTTCGGCACCGGAGCTCCCACGGAGTTTGAGAACAACACTTACAGAAGCAATGACGCCAATCAAGACGAGAGCGGATACGACAAGAGCGGTACGGCGCTCCAGACCGATCCCGAATTCAAAGATGCGGCCAATGGCGACTTCACCATCGGTGCCGGCACTCAGCAGGCCCAGAAGAAGACGGGTGACCCCCGCTGGCTCGTGGAATTCAGCGCCGACTCCATCACGCAGGCTCTTGACGTGACCATCACTCCGGAAAGCGGCGCCGAACTTTCTGCAGCCGTTACGGAAGCAGCCGGTGGTTTCCCCGTGAACAACCTCACCATCAACACCACCGAAGGTGCTTCCTACACCGTGACCAACACCATCAGCGCAGCAGGTAACATCACCGTGGCCGGCGCCGACAGCCTGGCTACCATCGATGCCAGCGGCCTGACGGGCACGATGTTCGCCAACTCGCTCACTACGGCTACTGATTGGCCTACTGTTACCGCTAAGTTTGCCAACATGAAGGTGACGGGGCTCACTCAGGCTCTCTTCGCTTCCACCGGCAAGAACGTGCTTTACAATGTGACGCTCGACAACTCTGTCGTTGAGTTGGGTGACGGCGCCGCTTCAACATTTAACTTCGCCAAGGGTGGTGTACCCACCACTTTGACCGTGTCGAACTCTACGGTTTATGCCCCGACGGCTACAAAGAATTCGTTCATCAGTACGCAAGGCGGCCAGAAGGCTACGGAATGCAGCACCGAGACCAAGGAGACCTTCTCCTTCCAAAACAGCACGCTCTACAACGTGACCTATAACAAGAACTTCATCTCTCACCGTCAGAACGGTCAGACGTGGCTCAGCTACGACCTGCAGAACTGCGTTGTCATCAATTGCGGTAAGGCTGACTTCATCTCCAGTTTGAACGGCGGGCAGCAATCTACCAATCCGACTTGCACCATTGGCACCAACTACATTGGTACGTTGACCAACGGCACTTGGGCAGAGCTGAGCGCAAGCCAGCGCACAGTGGAAGGCGCTGTCTATGCCACGGATGAGCCCATCGTGGCCTCTCAAATCGACAACAACGACTTCACGCTCTATGCAGGCACCGACGCCGCCAAGTATCAGATTGGCGACCCGCGCTGGCGCGTGGACTACGATGAAACGCTCTCCGGCATCCAAAGCATCAACGCCGAAGACGCCAATGCAGCCGTGGCCAACGGCAAGGTGTACAACCTCGCCGGCCAGGAAGTGAACGCCACCGTGAGTGGTCGCATCTACATCCAGAACGGCCGCAAGTTCATCGCTAAGTAAGCAACGGCAACAACGGTCGCGAGTTCTCCCCTCATAGGAGCACATACCCGACCGCCATCATCCTCAAGGAGGCGCACCCGCAACGGTGCGCCTCCTTCTTTTTTCCCGCACCCGTGCCCTCCTTCTCCACACACTGACCAAACGGAGGCTACGGCTCTTCCACCGCCCGACAACGCTCTCGAAAACACGAAGTCAGTGCTCTCGGAAACACGAAGCATCATGCTCGGAAACGCCAGTCTGTGGTCTTGGAAGCACAAATCCATATTCTCGGAAACGCCGGCTGGCGGTCTTGCATTCGCCTGCCAATGGTTTCGCGTTGGCAAACCGGTGGTTTCGCACTCGCCATCCATTGGCCTCATATTCGCTATCCATTGGTTTGCAACAATTAAGTTATTAACTTAATTATATTACCTTAATAACTTAATCTAATTACTTTATTAACTTAATTTCCTAAGAGCGGTGATTTGCGAATCCTCGACCACTGATGGGCGAGTGCGAAACCACCGGTTTGCCAACGCGAAACCACCAACGGACAATTACAAAGTTACCGACAGACCAACGCGAAACCACCAACGGACAATTACAAAGTTACCAACAGACCAACGCGAAATCACCTACTGGTCTTATCGTATGTCGATTACCAGCGACCCTGAAGGAGTCGTAGGCAGAGCGCAGNGAGGCGACATAATCCACGGTGGCGACCAACGGGAGCATCCGTGGGTAACAGCCGCATAAGGAATCGACCTCGAAGAGGTGGTGAAAAGATAACATCAACGGGAGAAGAATACATTAGACACTGCGGGCGCGGCGGCGGAAAGTAGCAGGTGCGGGCGGCGGGAATAGGAGAATATGACAGCGGATGCAGCAGAATGTGGCGGCGGAAGANGGAGAATNTGGCGGCGGAAGAAAGAAAAGAAGAGCGCTCGGGAGGGGTTCAACCGTTCCCGAGCGCTATGGGGTGGGCAGCTACTTACATCGCGCCGCTACAACCTCGTACCCTTGCTGCGTTCCCACCCTGGGGGATTCAGAGGGAGCTGGCCGTGCAAGACTGCCCATGTGTGTGATTCGGCTGCAAAGGTAGGAAGAAAAATTGTAATGGCGAAGGCTTTTGCGAAAAAAATGGGACCGTGTGGGCGATTTCCGTGTGTGAAGGGTCGTGATGTGGTGTTTTATTCGTATCTTTGCAGCAGAATAATGGTGCCAACCGGCTGAGAGAGATGACACGCTATGAGGAATTGGAGCAGTTGCAGGCCTATTCGCGCGTTGATGGCGCGCTGATGGCGGTGCTGTGGACGGTGAGTTTTGCCTGCTTTGTGGGCAACTTTGTGAATCCGTTGTTGGGGATGGTGTCGTTTGTGGTGGGCGCTGTTTCGCTGGCTCTGGCGGCGCAACGGGTGAGACGGTTTCGCGACGAGGTGCGTGATGGCGTCATCGGTTTTGGCAGTGCTTTCGGCTATAGTGCGCTGCAATACATGCATGCGGCGCTGCTGTTTGCGGTGGTGCAATTTGTGTATTTCCGATTTATCGATCAGGGTTTCCTGATGAGCCGATATCAGGCCATTGCAGGGCAGAAGGAGTTTCAGTCGATGATGGCAACTTGGGGCTTGAAGGCCGACGACATTGCGCTGGTGATGCAGAATCTGAATGCGCTACGGCCCATCGACATTGCGCTGCAATTTTTCACCACGAATGTGATGATGGGGCTGGCGATGAGCCTGCCCGTGGCGGCAATGATGCGGCGCACCGGCCGGCGGTAGCGCGGCGGCGGCGTGGCGAGATGCGGCACTAACGAGACTAAATGTATAGAAAATGAGATCATGGACATTTCAGTGATTATTCCTCTCTACAATGAGGAGGAATCCATTCCGGAGCTTTTCGCGTGGATTGAGCGCGTGATGAAGGAGAATGGGTTCAGCTATGAGGTNATTTTCATCAACGATGGTTCGACCGACCACTCGTGGGACATCATTTCCAAGCTGTGCGCGGATCATGCGGAGGCCAAGGGTATTCGTTTCCGCCGCAACTACGGCAAGAGTCCGGCGCTCTATTGCGGCTTTCGCGAGGCGCAGGGCGACGTGGTGATCACGATGGATGCCGATTTGCAAGATTCGCCCGACGAGATACCGGAACTGCGCCGGATGATTGTGGAGGACGGCTACGACCTGGTGAGCGGCTACAAGCAGAAGCGCTATGATCCGCTGTCGAAGACGCTGCCCACGAAGCTGTTTAACGCCACAGCGCGCAAGGTGAGCGGCATCAAAAACCTGCACGACTTCAACTGCGGCCTGAAGGCTTATCGTCGCGAGGTGGTGAAAAACATCGAGGTGTATGGCGAGATGCACCGCTATATCCCTTACCTGGCCAAGAATGCGGGCTTCGACAAGATTGGCGAGAAGGTGGTGCAGCATCAGGCCCGCAAGTATGGCACATCTAAATTTATGGGGCTCAATCGTTTTGTGAACGGCTATCTCGACTTGCTCACGCTGTGGTTTTTGAGCACGTTTGGCAAGAAGCCGATGCACGTGTTTGGCTTCTTGGGCAGCATCATGTTCTTCATCGGCGTGGTGTCGGCGGCGATTATGGGTGCCGGCAAGCTCCATGCGCTGGCCGTGGGGCGGCAGGCTCGCCTCATCACCGATTCGCCCTACTTCTACATCTCGCTCACGATGATGATGATCGGCACACAGCTGTTTCTGGCGGGATTCTTGGGCGACCTGATCAGCCGCTCGTCGCAGGGCCGCAACGACTATCAGATAGAGGAAGAAATCTTGAAGAAAGACAAGCAATAATCTGCCGGAGCAGAGCGCCCCTGCGCGGGAATCGCCCGCAAAAGGCCGCTCACGAGAGAAGGCTCCGCCCGCAACAAGAATATCATGCTACACCCGAAACACATCTTGTGGCTGCCGACCATGCTGCTGTTGTTGTGTGCCTGTTCGTCGATAGACTGCCCGCTCAACAACATGGTTTATTCGAACTATGTGTTCAAGAAGGCCGACGGCACGGCCGACACGCTTGCCGACACGCTCACCGTGACAGCCATCCGCAACGATGGCATCGACACCGTGGTGTTCAACAAGGGCGTGGGACTGACCTCGTTTAGCGTGCCCATGAGCTACGTGTATGACGAGGACGCGCTGCGCCTGACGTTCACCGACACGCTGGGGAACACGACGACCGACGAGATTCGCGTGACGAAGGAAAACCACACCCACTTGGAATCGATTGATTGTGCGCCGCGCTACTTTCACACCATCACCGGCATTGTTTACACTACCAACCGCATAGACAGCATCACCCTACAAAACGCCGAAGCAGACTATGACACGAGCAAAGAGCATTTCCACGTTTATCTTTCTGACAATTAGTCTGACGCTGTTGCCCATTTGCGGCCGCGCCCAACATCGTGTGTTGGTGGAGCAGCCCGACAGCACGCCATTGTTCAACGGCGTGGAGGTGTCGGTGGACCTCGTGGGCCCCATCATGAAGGCCGTGGGCGACTATGGGCACCTTGAAGGAGCCGTGCGCGTGAATCTGAAAGACCGCTATTTTCCCGTGCTGGAACTGGGCTACGGCTCGTGCGACTACGCCGACGAAACCACCAACATCCGCTACAAGACGGGCGCACTCTATGGCAAGATAGGTGTGGATTTCAACATTCTGAAAGACAAGCACGACATCTATCGCCTCTATCTCGGCGCGCGCTACGCCTACACGTCGTATAAAGCCGACTTCAGCGTGCCCGAGCTCACCGACCCTTATTGGGGAGGCGACGCCACGTGGGGCATCAGCGACATGAAATGCAACTACCANTGGGCCGAGGCCGTGGTGGGCACGCAGGTGAAGATATGGGGCCCCTTGGAACTGGGCTGGAGCCTGCGCTATCGCAAGCGCATACACTACAAGGAGGGCGAATACAGCCGTTCGTGGTATGTGCCGGGCTATGGCAAGTCGGGCAAATCGAGCTTTGTGGGCACGTTCAACGTGATATTTGCATTCTGAAAGCATGGCGTTGCCGGCAGCACCACGCCGCCCNGACGAGCTCCGCCAGGCGCCCTGCCCCTCCGCCGCCACATCTATAAACACTATGAACCATGGAAAACGATAAGAAAAGACGCCAATCTTTGTTGAAGCTGGGATTCCTGGCCTTTTTGGTCATCGGCACGGTGCTCATCATTCGCCACCAGCACGACATGCCCTATCAGCACGACGAGGGCATGACGTTCGGCACTTTCTACAACGTGACCTATCAGTGGGACGAAGATCTGAAGGCCGAAATCGAAGCCGAGTTGAAGAAGGTGGACGGAGCGCTCTCAATGTTCAACGAGCAAAGCATCATATCAAAGGTGAACCGCAACGAGCAAGTGGCACTCAACGATATGTTTAAACAAGTGGTGACGCTGGCGCTGAAGATTTCGGAAGAGACCGACGGCGCTTTCGACATCACCGTGGCGCCGCTGGTGAATGCGTGGGGCTTCGGTTTCAAGAGCGGCACCTCTCCCACCCCGCAAGCCATCGACTCGCTGCGCGCCACGGTGGGCTATCAGAAGATAGCGCTGCAGGGCAACGCCATCAAGAAGCAAAATCCGGCCACGATGCTCGACTGTTCGGCCATCGCCAAAGGCTACGGATGCGACGCCGTGGCCGCCATGCTGAAACGGCGCGGCGTGGAAAACTTCATGGTGGAGATTGGCGGCGAAGTGGTGTCGCGGGGCATCAGCCAGAAGCGCATGCCATGGCGCATCGGCGTCATCAAGCCCACCGACGACTCGCTGAGCACGTCGCAGGAACTGCAAACCGTGCTCAACGTCACCAACAAGGCCATGGCCACCAGCGGCAACTATCGCAATTTCTACTACAAAGGAGGCAAGAAATACGCCCACACCATCGACCCGCGCACGGGTTATCCCGTGCAGCACAGTCTGCTGTCGGCCACCGTTTTAGCCGACNACTGCTCCACGGCCGATGCCTTTGCCACCGCCTTCATGGTGATGGGCATGGAACGGGCCAAGTCCGTGCTGGAGCAACACCCNGAGCTGATGGCCTATTTCATCTATGCCGACGAGAAGGGCGAAACGGCCGTGTGGTACAGTCCGTCGATGGCAGACAAGATTCAATGACACGCGCCCGTGGCTTTAGCACACATCTATGAACGGTTGTTGTCGCTGCCGCTCTTCCAGGGCATGAGCAGCAGCGACTTGGAGCAAGTGATAGCCCGCACCAAGTTTGGATTCATCAAGCCGGNGCGGGGCAAACCAGTGGCGGAAGATGGTTCCCCTTGTCGCCACCTNTATATCCTCACCGAGGGCACATTGAAGGTGGAATGNCGCGCCGACAACGGCAGTTATACGCTCATTGAGCAGATGTCGGCGCCCGATGTGATACAGCCCGAGAGCCTATTTGGCTTCACACCGCGCTTCACGCGCACCTTCTCGGCCGAAGCGTCGTGTCGCCTGATGAGCATCGACAAGCAAGAAATGCTGAAGCTCATGGCCACGCAAGAGATATTCCGCATCAATCTGCTCAACCTGATTTGCACGCGCACCCAGCGTCTTGCCCATCAGCCGTTCAGGCAACCGCCGCAAGACATCCGCCAAAAAATCATCCGATTTGTGGCCGAACGGAGTTTGCGACCGGCGGGCAAGAAAANATTATACATCAAGATGGATGTGCTCGGGCGGCTGTTGGGCGAAAGCCGGATAAACATCAGCCGCACGCTGCACGCCATGAAAGACGACGGACTCGTGGACATGGGCCGCAACAGAATAGTGGTTTCTGCACTAGAAAAGCTGATTTAACGAAACGAGCGGCACGGCTGCTGCATAGCAAAAGGACACATCCCCGAGGCTCGGGAATGTGTCCTTTCCTTTGGTCGGCCTCATGGCGCGACCGTGTGTTCCTTCGATTACTCTTTGTCGAGCGGCACGGCATAGTAGGCTTTCTTGCCGGTGGGGAAGATGCCTTGNATGAAGAGCACGGGCTCCTTGCTTGTGGAAGCACTCTTCACAGCGTCTTGCAGCTCCTCGATGGTCTTCATGGTCTGGTCGTTCACCTTCTGAATGATGAATCCCTTTTGCACGCCGGCATCCTTCAGGGCGCCACTGTTCACCTTGATCACTTCCAGTCCGTAGCTGATGCCCAAGCGCTCTTGCTGCTCTTTGGTCACGGCGCGGAAGTTGCCTCCCAGCACATCAAGATCGGCCGTCTTCACCACGTTGGTGTTGCCCTGAGCGTTTTTCAGTGTCACGGTGGCAGACTTCTTGGNCTTGTCGCGCAGATAGGTCAGCGTCACCTTCTCTCCGGGGCGCTTGTTCACCAGATATTCCTGCAGCTCGGCCATCTTAGAGAGCGGCTTGCCATCGATGGCAGTGATCACGTCGCCCTTCTTCAGTCCGGCAGCGGCTCCTGCTCCGTCGTCCTGCACTTCGGCCACATAGATGCCGTTCACAGTGCCGAAGTCGGGCACTTCCTTACCCTGCTGCTTCAATCCATCGGTGTAATTGTTGAGATCGCTGCCCTGTATGCCGATCAAGGCGCGTTGCACGGTGCCATAGGTCTTCAGGTCGTTCACCACTTTGTTCATGATCGACGTGGGGATGGCGAATCCATATCCACTATAACTTCCCGTCTCGGAATAGAGCATCGAGTTGATGCCCACAAGCTCGCCGTTGGTGTTCACCAGAGCGCCGCCCGAGTTGCCCTTGTTGATGGCAGCATCGGTCTGAATGAAGCTCTGCACGCTGTTGCCGCCCATCATCGAACGGGCCTTAGCGCTCACNATGCCGGCCGTCACAGTGGTGCCGATGTTGAGAGGGTTGCCGATGGCCAACACCCACTCACCGATGCGCAACTTCTGGCTATCGCCTATCTTGATGGCGGGCAGATCCTTGCCGCTCACCTTGATGAGGGCGAGGTCGGTGCTGGCNTCGGTGCCGATGATCTTGGCCGAAAACTCACGATTGTCGTTCAGAATGACAGTGATTTCATCGGCGCCGTCCACCACGTGATTGTTGGTCACGATGTAGCCGTCGGCCGAGATAATCACGCCCGAACCCGAGCCCTGCTTCTTGGGCGTTTGCACACGGCGCTGCTGCTTGCCACCGTTGCCGCGCTGTCCGAAGATGCCAAACGGGTCGAAGAAGTCGCCAAACGGGTCGTCCACTTCCACGGTCTGCGTCTTCGAGTTTTGCACAATCTTCACCGTCACCACCGAAGGCAGGGCCTTGTCGGTGGCATAGGTCAAATCCACGGGTTGCCCGGGCACGGCTGCAGCCGACGACACNGCGGCAAAGGGTGTCTTCACGGCATAAACCTTTGCAAACGAGGCTGCTGAAAAGGCTATGGCCACGATGCAGCCGGCATAAACCAGATAATTCTTCATGTTCTTCATGATGTCTTCTTTTGTGTTGTTTGTTTGATATTCTTCTTTTAGTATTCCAACGGGAGCCGTGCCGGCGCGGGGCTGACAGGNTGTCGCCGTCTGACGTTCACGAGTGCAAAAATAGGGGCAAAATGTGTAAATCCGCCATTTTGTCGGTTGCTTTTCTTCACTTTTAACAGTCTGAAAAGCGTTGTTAGAAGTTGTTTAACCCCGCGACCGCCATTTTTACATTCGTTTACCGCTGCATGCCCCGTCTCTCGGNTCCAAGCACTTTTCCTGCAAAAATTTTGCTCATCCCAACAATTCGTTGTACTTTTGCGAGGCATAAGCACCAACGCCACACATCTATTTATATACTTATATATCATGCAAACAAGATGTCATTTCTCCGTGCTCATTCACAAACAAGCCGAAAAATACGGCGACCGCACGGCNCTCATCTATCGTGACTTCGGTAGCCTCACTTGGCAGGAATGCTCTTGGAACGAGTTTTCCAAGCAGGTGCGCGAAGCCAGCAATGCCATGCTCAACCTGGGCATACGCCCGCAAGAGAACATCGGCGTGTTCTCGCAAAACACCATACAATACCTTTTCACCGACTTTGGCGCCTTCGGCATTCGTGCCGTTACAGTGCCCTTCTATGCCACCAGCTCTGAACAGCAAATCCAGTTTGTTATCAACGACGCCCGCATACGCTACCTTTTCGTGGGCGAACAGGAGCAATACGACAAGGCCTACCGCGTGCTCACCCTCTGCCCCACNCTGCGCAAGATCATCATCTTCGACCGATCCGTGCGCAAGACGAAGGGCGACACCGAGAGCATCTATTTCGATGAATTCATCAAACTAGGTGAGGGCTCGCCGCGACAGAGTGAACTTGAAGCGCTCTATGCCCAAGCCTCCGACGACGATCTGGCCAACATCCTCTACACCAGCGGCACCACGGGCGACTCCAAGGGGGTGATGCTCNCCCACGGACAATTCAATGCCGCCCTCAGGGCCAACGACGAAAATCTGCCCGTCACCGAGCGCGACCGCATCATGTGCTTCCTGCCACTCACTCACATCTTTGAGCGTGGATGGTGTTTCCTCTGTCTCAGCGAGGGTGCCACCATCATCGTGAACACCCATCCCAAGGAAATTCTTCAATCGCTCGTTGAAACTCATCCCACATGTATGAGCGCCGTGCCCCGATTCTGGGAGAAAGTGTATATCGGTGTGAAGGCAAAAATCGACAACGCCGGCGCTGCCAAGCAAAAGCTCTTCCGCCATGCCTTGGCCGTGGGGCGCAAGCACAACATCGAATATCTCAGTCGCGGACGTCGCCCGCCCATCACTCTTCAAGCCGAATATCAGCTCTACAATCGCACGGTGTTCTCACTAGTGCGCAAGCAACTCGGCCTTGAAAATGCCCACTTCTTCCCCACCGCCGGCTCCTATGTGTCGTCCCAAGTGGAAGAGTTTGTCCACAGCATCGGCATTTTCATGATGGTGGGCTATGGTCTCACCGAGAGTCTCGCCACCGTCAGCAACGACCACATCAACGAGCCCTACACCATTGGCTCTGTGGGGCGCCCCATCAGCGGTCTCGACATCAAGATCGCCGAAAACGGCGAAATCCTCCTAAAGGGCCCCACCATCACACGCGGATACTACAAGCGCGACGCCCTCAACGCCGAAGCGTTTACCTCCGACGGCTACTTCCGCACAGGCGATGCCGGCTATCTCAAAGACGGCGAGCTCTATCTCAAGGAGCGCATCAAGGATCTCTATAAGACATCCAACGGCAAATACATCGCCCCGCAAATGATAGAGTCGAAACTGCTTGTGGACAAATACATCGACCAGATCGCTATCATCGCCGACCAGCGCAAATTCGTGAGCGCACTCATCGTGCCCGACTTCCACATGCTCGAGACCTATGCCCAAGACAACGACATTGCCTACACCTCGCGACAAGACCTGTGCTCCAATCCGCGCATCTGCAGCATGATGCTTGAGCGCATCAACACCCTCCAGCAACAACTCGCAGGCTACGAGCAGGTGAAACGATTCACCTTGCTGCCACAGCCTTTCACCATGGAAAACGGCGAACTCACCAACACACTGAAAATCAAGCGGCGCGTGCTCAACAAGAACTATGCCGCCGAAATCGAAAAAATGTACGCCGAATCCTAATACCCACNCCACACAGTGATCACATCCGACCAACTAAAAGACGTGCTCCAACGAGCCGACGACCTGCACCGCTATCTCGACATCGATGCCAAGCAGATAGAATACGAAGAGGAAGACCTCCGCACCCAAGACCCCAAATTCTGGGAAGACCCGCGTGCCGCTAAGGAGCAAATGAAAAAAGTGAAGGCCATCAAACGGTGGCTCGACGGCTATGCTCACGTGCGCACTCTCGCCGATGAGCTCAGCCTCGCCTTCGACTTCTACCATGAGCAAATGGTCACCGAGCAAGAAGTGGACCACGACTATGCCCTCGCCATCGAAGCCATCGAAGACCTCGAACTCAAAAACATGCTCCGGCAAAAAGAGGACCCCATGGACGCCGTGCTCAAAATCAACGCCGGAGCCGGAGGCACCGAAGCACAAGACTGGGCCGGCATGCTCATGCGTATGTACCTCAGATGGTGTGAAGCCCACGGCTACAAAACCACCATTGCCAACCTGCAAGACGGCGATGAGGCCGGCATCAAAAGCGTTACCATCGAAATAGAACAGGGCGAATACGCCTACGGATTTCTCAAGAGCGAGAACGGCGTACACCGGCTCGTGCGCGTCTCCCCCTTCAACGCACAAGGCAAACGCATGACTTCCTTNGCCTCGGTGTTTGTATCGCCCCTCGTTGACGACACCATCGAAGTGTATGTCGATCCCGCCAAACTCTCGTGGGACACCTTTCGGTCCAGCGGCGCCGGCGGACAAAACGTCAACAAAGTGGAATCAGGCGTGCGGCTCCGCTATTGGTACACCGATCCCGACACCGGCGAAGAAGAAGAAATTCTCATCGAAAACACCGAGACCCGCGATCAGCCTAAGAACAAGGAGAAGGCACTTCTCCTTCTCAAGTCGCAGCTCTACGACCGCGCCATGAAAAAGCGTCTCGAAGCACAAGCCAAAATCGAGGCCGGCAAAAAGAAAATAGAATGGGGAAGTCAGATACGCAGCTACGTGCTCGACGANAGGCGGGTGAAGGACCATCGCACCAACTATCAGACCTCAGACGTGGACGCCGTGCTCGATGGCAAGATCGATGACTTCATCAAAGCCTACCTCATGGAGTTCCACTCCGAAAATAGCGACGAATAACTTGGACATATAAATGCGCAGCCGCGGTCACGTTTTTCAACGTGGCCGCGGCTGCGTTTCGTGCTTTCCTGCGAAGCATCTCTACTGCAATAGCGGTGCAAGATATAAGACATCTTCACATAGGTCCGAAAATGGGCATCCACAATCGGCGATATGCAGCGAGAAGATAGCGGCGCAAGGGGAAAAGGGTTGTCCATATTCGAGAATAGAGACGCCACTTGAGTCCATCGGTGCGATCGAGACGCGAACGGCCCTTGCGATAAAATCCCACCACAGCACCGCAGATGTCGGCGATGGTGCATTGTTCGGTGCCTAGATTACCGTCGCCGCGCAAGGTGACTTGATCACCATTGATGGCCACAATGCGATGGAGCACATAGTGGCGGGGCGACACTTCGGCAAGCACTGGGTCGCCCACGCGGGGCGATGTGGGGGCGATAAGCAGAGCTCGGTCGCGATTGTCTTCGAGGAAGGGGCGCATGCTGTAGCCGCGTAAGCGCAGGGTGACAGTATGCCCTTGGCGAAGCAGTCGCACCACCTCGGGCAACAGCACGGCATTGGGCATTTGCACCTCGGCGAGCTTGGGCTTGGAAGACGGATTGGTGGTCATGGCCGGAGATGGGATGGCAAAGGCGTTTTCGACACGGCTTCGGCACACACGAGAGCGGCTTCGCGGTCGGGCCGACAGTGAAGGGTGTAGATGCCCGCCGTTTCCACGAGACGGGTGACCGTGTCGCACACGGCATTATAGACATCATGATCCCACTTCATGGAAGAACAGGCGGGTAGCAGCGAAGCAAAGGCCTGCACGGNATGAAGTTGTTCTACGGAATTGGTGGCAGCACGNTCGATGCGGGCGATGGCGCCGAGACGCGCGCGAGTGTTGCGATAGCAGGGAGTCTTGCCGCTCCATGGACTGCCGTAGATATAGTTTTGTCCGTCGATGATGCGGATGATGGGATTGTCGTCGTTCATGAGGTCGCAGCCTGGAATGTGGCGCAACCATTGGCTCACCTGTGTGCTCTTGCCNGTGCCGCTGCGGGCGATGAAGGCATANCCGTAGCCATCGCGGCGCACAAGGGAGGCATGAATCATCAGCGTTTGGCGAAGACTTCCGGCAAAGGCAAAGATGAGCATTAGAGCGTTGTTGAGCCCGAAGCAGCGCATGTTGTAGCCGCCGCGCAGAGCCACGAAGCAACGCGAAAAGTCTTTGTTGGTTTGCACCAGACAACAATCTTTCTCCCGAACGTCTCGGACGATGTATTGATAACCGCCGTCGGGGAGCAGATCAACGATGGTGTGTCCATTGCCCGTGTCGAAGGTGCCTATACGCTCGCGATCGGCGCCGCGGCGTGCGGGCAGCATGTCATCAACGGTGAGACTGAAAAAGAGATCATCATCGGGGAAAGCGTCCACTCGGAAAGGTTCAAGCGAAGGAATGAGTTGCACGCCGTTGCGCTCGGAGGGGAGGAAACGGATGCAGATGTTGTGGTCGGCTATGCGATAGAGATGGGTGGACATTGGCGGGGAGTTGGCCTATGTGTTAGCGCATACCACCTGAAGGAGGCGTGCCACCAGCCGGGCCGCCTGAAGGGGGTGTTCCCTTGCCGCCTGCAGNGGGCGGACCTTGAGGTCGACGCGAAGGCTTCTTTTCGGGGGCAGTGGTGACGGTCACCACTTCGGCCGGCTCCACGGCGCGGAAGCGGAAGTCGGCGGCTGTGAGATGGTGCACATCGAAGTGCCCTTTCTTGATATATTTGGTGGCCATCTTCTCGTATTTCTTGCGAATGTCTTTCTCACTGTCGGCATAGGTTACCACACAGGTGCGATTGGCTTCGCCGCGGCCGGTGAAATAGTCGCGCAACTGATTGGCATAAGCGTCGCGACCGGCCAAGAAGTGGGTTTTGCTGTCGATGCGACTGCTGTCGAGCCGCTGNATGTCTGTGAAATAGACCGTGGAGTCGTTGAATGAGGCAGAAAAGCCGAAGATATAGATGGGCTTCACGTCGGTTTTGGCCTGCACGGCAATGGCAGCGCCGAGCATCAGCAGCGATGCTAATCCTGAAATGATAAATCTTTTCACGTGTCGATCGATGTGAATATTATATATAATAGATGTGTTGTCAGATGCCCAAATAGGATTTGAGGGCTTTACTCTTGGTGTTGTGGCGCAGACGGCGAATGGCCTTTTCTTTGATCTGCCGAACGCGCTCACGGGTGAGGCCGAAGCGCTCACCGATTTCTTCGAGGGTCATCTCGGGCTTGCCGATGCCGAAGAAGCACTCAAGGATGTTGCGCTCGCGATCGTTGAGGGTGGCAAGAGCCGCATTGATTTCATCGCGCAACGATTCCATCACAAGCATGCGATCGGCTTGGGGAGCATCGTCGTTGACCATGACATCGAGCAGGCTATTGTCTTCGCCTTCGGCAAATGGGGCATCCACGCTGACATGGCGGCCATTCACCTTCATGGCGTCGATGATTTTTTCCTCGGGCATATCCACCTTGTCGGCAATCTCATCCACGCTGGGGCGACGTTCGTGCTCTTGTTCAAACTTGTTGAGCGCACGATTTATCTTGTTCACCGAGCCCACCTGATTGAGCGGCAAGCGCACTATGCGGCTCTGCTCGGCAATGGCCTGAAGAATGCTTTGGCGTATCCACCACACAGCATAAGAGATGAACTTGAAACCACGCGTCTCGTCGAATTTCTCGGCGGCCTTGATGAGTCCCAGATTGCCTTCATTGATGAGGTCGGGCAGAGAGAGGCCCTGGTTTTGATATTGTTTGGCCACGGAGACCACAAACCGCAGGTTGGCGCGTGTGAGCTTCTCGAGGGCTTTGCGATCGCCCTTGCGGATGCGCTGTGCCAGTTCCACCTCTTCATCAGCAGAGAGGAGCTCTTCGTGGCCTATTTCCTGGAGGTACTTATCGAGCGAGGCACTTTCTCTGTTGGTGATGGATTTGCTGATCTTCAGTTGTCTCATAGGGTTTTAGATTTTAAGTAAGCGCAAAAGTACGACATTTTGCCCGAACGACAAAAGTTTTGTACATTATTTTTGATTTATACCCAAATATAAGGATGCTGAGGATGAAGGGATTTGATTTCCGCAAGAAAAGCATCATGAAGTGAAAAAGCACAGGAGAAGCAATATCCTCCCCTGCTCCGCTCTCGTAAAACGNATAAAAAGAAATCAGCGGTCAGAGTTTGACCGCTGATATATCAACAAGATTGTTAACGATAGCATAAATGGTGAGACCGGCCGGACTATGAATCTGCAGTTTTCGTGCAATGTTGCGACGATGGGTAATCACGGTGTTGATGCTGATGCAGAGGTGGTCGGCAATCTCTTTGTTGCTCATGCCCTGCACAAGCGAAACGATCACATCTTTCTCCCGATCGGACAAAGCTTCGCCGTTGTCAGGCGACTGGTGAATCATGCGTGAGATTTTCACGCTCACATCGTTTTGCTTCGAGCGTCGTTCCAAACGCTGTATGGCGGGAATGAAGATCTGGTCTTCCATCTGAGAATGCTGTCCCAGCCATTCTTCGTTTTTATAAAGATCGTAGAGCACTGCCGTGAGCTGATTGTTGCGCCGCGTATCGCTGGGTAGATATTTGATGATGATATTCTTCAACTCCCGCAGGCGGGTGGTGATTTGACCATGATGCTTGGAGAAGGTTTCCACGTCGTAGTCGTCCACACTCTCCTTCTTGAGCAGCCTGTCCACATAGGGAAACACGTTCTGCTCCTCATATTTCATGTGGGAGCGTATCTCGTGGGCATAGCTATCATACATCTTTAGGATGAGCCGTGCCAAGTTGTCNTTGTCATCGAGGGCCTCCTTGAGCTCCTCGCGAATGTTGGGCAATTGGAAATCGAGATAGTATTCGTGAGAGGCCTTGAGATAGTGAAGCAGTGTGGGAATGGAGATGCGATCGCCATCATCGTAGGCTTTATAGCCATTGATGCTGAAATTGACGATGGCCAAGAAGGTGTAGGTGTCCACTCCTTGGTCTTCGCACACCTCCTGAACGGTTTTATCGCCGAAGCCCAGATTGATGCCGAAACGCCCCAGACTCTCCAACAGATTATAATTGTCGGCAATCAGATTGATCATCTTGTCGGAGGCTTCATACAACTTCTGATTCTTCATCTCCTTCTTCTTTCTCCTTTTTGAGTTGGTTCTCTCTCCAAATTTGAATTCGGAGAGTATTCCCTTGCGTAGGTTCTTCTGTGAATTCACATTAGCCCGTCTGTATTATTTGGCGTAAGCCACAGAACGGGTCTCGCGGATGACCGTGATTTTCACCTGGCCTGGGTAAGTCATCTCGTTTTGTATCTTCAGCGCTATCTCACTCGAGAGTTTTTCACTCTCCTGATCGTCCATCTTGTCGGCTCCCACAATGACACGCAACTCGCGACCGGCCTGAATGGCATAGGTCTTGGTGACACCTGGATAGCTCATGGCAATGGCCTCGAGGTCGTTGAGACGCTTGATGTAGGCTTCCACTATTTCGCGACGAGCACCAGGGCGAGCGCCNGAAATGGCATCACACACCTGCACAATGGGGGCCAAGAGNGTTTGCATCTCCATCTCATCGTGGTGGGCTCCAATGGCATTGCAAATGTCGGGTTTCTCCTTGTATTTCTCGGCGATCTTGGCGCCATAGAGTGCATGAGGCAACTCACTCTCCTCGTCGGGCACCTTGCCNATATCATGGAGCAGTCCTGCACGCTTGGCTTTCTTAGGGTTGAGCCCCAACTCGCTGGCCATCACGGCACACAAGTTGGCAGTCTCGCGAGCGTGCTGCAGCAAATTTTGCCCATAAGACGAGCGATATTTCATCTTGCCTACGATACGCACCAACTCGGGATGCAGACCGTGTATGCCTAAGTCAATGGTTGTGCGTTTACCAGTTTCAACAATCTCATTATCAAGCTGTTTCTTTACTTTGCTCACCACTTCCTCGATACGTGCCGGATGGATGCGGCCATCGGCCACCAACTGATGGAGTGCCAATCGGCACACCTCTCGACGGATGGGATCGAAAGCCGATATAACAATGGCCTCCGGCGTGTCGTCCACCACGATCTCAACGCCGCAGGCGGCTTCGAGTGCACGGATGTTGCGACCCTCGCGGCCGATGATGCGGCCTTTCACCTCGTCGCTGTCTATGTGGAACACGCTCACCGAATTTTCGATGGCGGTCTCTGTAGCCACGCGCTGGATGGTTTGTATCACGATCTTCTTGGCCTGCTGATTAGCATTGAGCTTGGCTTCATCCATGATTTCATTGATATAGCCGGCAGCATTGGTGCGAGCCTCGTCCTTCAAGCTCTCCACCAATCGGTTTTTGGCTTCTTCTGCGCTCAGTCCCGACAGTTCTTCAAGCTTAACGCGCTCCTGCTGTTGCATCTTCTCAAGTTCCTCCTGCTTGGCAGCCATCATTTTCTTCTCGTTTTCAATGCGCTGCTGCTGCTGATCTACATCCTGCTTGCGACGTCCCAGCTCCTCTTGACGCTGGTTGAGTCCTATTTCACGTTGCTTCAAGCGGTTCTCATTTTGTTGGATCTTCTGGTTGCGCTGTTGCACTTCTTTCTCCAACTCTGCCTTTTTGTTGAGGAATTTCTCCTTTACCTCAAAGAGTTTCTCCTTCTTCAGATCTTCGGCTTCTTTCTCGGCAACAGCCATTAGCTGCTTGTATTTACCGGTGAGTCCATAACGGAACACGACATATCCTAGCGCAACTCCCACAAGGAGAGCCACAATGGACGCAATAATTATAGGTGTCATATATGATTGGTTTGGTTTATAATATTCTTTCTATTTCCTTGGACAATGACGAAAGAATATTATCATAGACGGATGCACTGTTACTGCTCATCTCTTTTTTGTAACGAAGAGCAATATCAATCATCGCCATAAACAGGATCTCCTTTTCGCTCCTCTTATTCATAAAGATTTCAGCGTATCGGCTCACTGTACTGGAGATAAGCTTGGCCGCTTCACGATACAAATATTCGTCCTCGCGATTGATGTTCATCACGGGGATCTCTGTATCATATACGTGCAACCTTATATTTATCTTATCTTTTCCTTCCGCCATTTCACTTCTCGCTCAACACCGTTATGCAGCTGTTCACTTCCCGAATGAGTCCTGCAACACGTTTCTTGGCTTGCTCTATATCTCCGTCGGAAACTTCAAGCATCTTTGCCATTTTCAGATTGTTATAATTGCGATCGGCTTGCCCCAGCTCAGTTTTCAAAGCTTCGATCTCTTGGTCGCGCTTCTCCAACGTTGCACAGAGTTCATCGTTCTGTCTCTTCACCTCTGCAAAGCGACTCATCAGCTGCCTCACTCGAGTTGCAAACAAATCTAATGTCTCTGTGGAACTTGCCATACAAATGGATTTTGCTGCAAAGATATAAAGTTTTTGTGACACCACAAAATTTATGCCACTAAAATTGAGCGCAATCGGAAGAAATGGTTTATTTGAATAGTAGCAACAAACAGATTGAACATTTGTCTGCATTGCAAAAATCACATCAAAGAAATTTGATATATACATTCAAT
>Ga0065708_1006478_pt1 | contig 109203 bp, 92 predicted proteins | sample Hoacrofraction12_2_FD_59095 | JGI IMG/M metagenome (GOLD analysis project Ga0065708, IMG submission 59095) | Hoatzin crop microbial communities from Cojedes, Venezuela, sample from fiber fraction 12 v1 | ecosystem: Host-associated > Birds > Digestive system > Esophagus > Crop | place... | reverse complement strand
AAAACAGCGAAAGTCCCTCAAAATGAGAGACTTTCTTTAAGTTGGTTGGAATTATTTATGGTTATTTTAGTCCTTTTACTTTCCGATGCAGAAATGAGAGAAAATATTGTTTAGGGTCTCTTGTGAACTGATGGTGCCACCTACAATATCTCCTAAATAGTTTATGCACATACGGAGATCTTCTGATAAAAGATCGCCACTGACATTATTACGTAATCCTTCTATTACATAACCGATGCTTTGAGACGCATGATAGAGTGAATCGTAATGACGTGCGTTAGTTATGATGACATCGTTTTCTCTTATCTCGGGTATGTTGGCGGATGTGTATATAACGTCAAGTAAGTCGGTTACACCTATATCTTTCTTTGCGCTTATTCTCAATATTTTAGTATTACTTCCTTTAAGTTTTTCTTCAAGAGTATTGTGTACATTGTTTGTATTAGAATCCTTGTCAATTTTATTCTCTACGACAATGAGTTTTTTGTCTGTTGTCTTTTGAATAATATCATTTATTTCCGTATCAGAAGGTAACTCATCGATAAGCCAGATAATAATAGATGCTTCGTCTATTTTCTTGTATGTACGTTCTATTCCTATTTTTTCTACAGTGTCTTGTGTGTCGCGGATACCTGCTGTATCAATAAATCGAAATGTGACACCATGTATGTTTATTGTATCTTCTATAACATCTCTTGTCGTACCGTGTACATCACTGACTATCGCCTTGTCATCACCAATGATACGATTCAGAAGTGTGCTTTTACCGACATTAGTTTTTCCTATGATGGCAACAGGAATACCTTTTTTGATGGCATTACCCGTGTTGAAAGAATCCATTAGACTTTTTATTCGACTATCGATGGTTTCTGCCAAAGTAAGTAGCTCTTGTCTGTTGGCAAACTCTACATCCTGATCGCTGAAATCCATTTCCAACTCAAGCAATGAGGTCATTTTTAGCAGTTTGTCGCGCAAAGACGACAGTTCAGAGGAGAAATTTCCGCGCAGTTGTCCTAATGCTAACTGATGTGTCGCCTTATTGGTTGAGGCTATTAGATCGGCTACTGCTTCAGCCTGACTTAAATCCATCTTGCCGTTCATGTATGCACGCATAGTGTATTCACCCGGTTGTGCCTGACGACATCCGGATTTTATTAATGTCTCAAGTATGGATTTTACAATGTATGTCGAGGCGTGACATGAAATCTCCGTACTGTTTTCTCCTGTGTAAGAGTGGGGGGCACGATAAACCGACACGATGACATCGTCAATGGTATTTCCTTCGGTATCTAAAATCCTTCCATAGTGCAAAGTACGTCCTTGCGCCTCTGATATATCACAAGTAAAAATGCTATCAGTAATCTTGATAGCATCATCACCAGAAACCCTTATGAGGGCTATCGCTCCACCCATTGCTGTGGCGAGCGCACAAATGTTATCCATTTATCTCTTAAATTTCCTGTATAATTTCCAACCAAGAAGCAAACCGTCGAGCACACCTCCACCAATACTCATAAAAGAAGAAATCTTACTGCTCGGACGTGTTACCAAACCGCTTTTCTTTGGATGAAAAACAGTATTCCAGTTGTCTTGCATCGTTTTCTTCTCTGCATTAATCTTCTCCTTCAACAGCATTTTTTGCTGCTGCAACTCTGCCATAGACTTAATATCTTGAATATTTTGTGCCATTTTCGTAGTTATTTGTTATTATTCCAAGAGCAAGCTTGTAAGAAAACTTACCAAAGGTTTTTCTATTAGAGTTCGTCTGAAAATAATGAAGAGTAAGAATACAACGAAATAGATAGCAGCCATAATACAGAAAGCTGCTTCGGTTCCCACGTATTCCGATAGGAAATATGCTAAAGCAGCCGATAAGAACAGAATGACAAAGAGTCCGATTAGTATGCCGACAAACAATATCGCTATTCCTTTTAGAAGGGTAACAATCTTAGATATGGCATCTAATTTTATATAGTCCTTCTCTAAGCTTAGATAACGTCCTAAGGCTTCAACCAGCTGACTTATTGTCTCTATGTTCTTATCGGTTGCTATCATGATTTTACCTTTTTAAACAGCTTCGTCAACAGCTTCTGTGATCTCTTCTGCCAAGTCGGAAACGTCTTTTCTCGACAATTTTATGTCGTGCTTGTCGCAGAAATCAGAAACAGCATCAGTTATCTTCTTACGAGTACTTTCACCTTTTTCCGGTGCTAACAATAGTCCTATAACTGCGCCTGCGATAGAGCCACCTAAAAATGCTCCAATGTAACCTAATGATCTCATAATTTCNTTATTTTAAAGTTAAACAAAAATTCTCAGTACAANNTACTGTATCGCAAAAGTACAAAAATATCACAAACATTTATAAATTTAATTTGTAAAATAAGTTAAAAAACAATATTTTCTTGTGCTTTAACAATCTTTAGGTGGCTTTTATTTCTTTATTACTCGTTTTTTGCGTACCTTCGCATAACAAAAGGAAAAGTTTAATTAAACATATACTTAAAATGAAGAAAAATNTAATTTTTTGCGCAAGTTTGTGNGTTGCACTGACCATGGTTAGTTGTGGTTCTAAAGAGAGCGCTTACAGAAAAGCGTATGAGAAAGCAAAGGCACAGGAGGCTGTACAGACAGTACAACAGACACCTGAGACTAATGTGGTAACTCCTCTGGAGACCAAGACAGCTGATCAGACTACAATCAGAGATAATGCNGACAATGTTTCTGTAAGACAGGAAAATGTTAGCGTTGTAAACGGTAACGGTTTGAAGAACTTCAGNGTTGTTGTNGGTTCTTTCGGTCTGAAAGCTAATGCTGAAGGTCTACAGCAGAGACTGAAGAATGAGGGACACGATGCNCAGATNGTTTATAGCGAAGCTAAAAATATGTATCGCGTGGTNGCTTCAACTTTCGACAGNAAATACGATGCTGCACAGAGCCGTGAGAATTTCAGGGCTACTTACCCTGATGCATGGTTGCTATACAACGCTAGATAATATATGGGACGAATACTTGCTATTGACTATGGCAAGAAACGTACNGGAATAGCGGTAACCGATCCTCTTCAGATTATTCCAGGAGGNTTGGTTACTGTTGTTAGTACAGAATTGATAACTTATCTTGAGGAATATATTCTAAAAGAAGAAGTTGAAAAAATTATTGTCGGAGAACCGAAGCAGACGAATGGGCTACCNAGTGAGAATCTNGCGAGAGTACAGAATTTCGTAAACCGATGGAAGAAAATACATCCGGAGATTCCTATAGAATTTTTTGATGAACGGTTTACCTCCGTCATTGCCCATAAGACGATTATAGCTGCAGGACTGAAAAAGAAAGACAGACAGAANAAAGCGCTTGTCGATGAGATAAGTGCGACGATTATATTACAGAATTATTTGGATAGCAGAAAACATTTATTTAAATGATATTACCTATTTACATTTACGGTCAACCGGTATTGAGAAAGGTTGCGCAAGACATTGATAAAGATTATCCCGATTTGAAGCAGCTGATTGATGATATGTATGAGACACTTGCTGAGAGTGACGGTATAGGATTAGCAGCTCCGCAGATCGGTAAAGATATCAGAGTAGTGGTTATTGACTTGGATGTTCTTTCCGAAGATTTGCCNGAATATAAAGGTTTTAAACATGCTTTTATTAACGCTCATATCCTAGAGAAGGAGGAGGACAACACAGAATCTTTGGAAGAGGGATGTCTTAGTCTNCCTGGCATTCATGAGAAGGTGGTGCGCAGTAAGAGAATACACGTAAAATACATGGATGAAGATTTTAATGAGCATGATGAGTGGGTGGACGGTTATCTTGCAAGGGTGATGCAACATGAGTTCGACCATCTGGAGGGNCACATGTTCATAGATCATATCTCTGCATTAAGAAAACAGTTGATAAAAGGAAAATTAAAAGCTCTCTTGCAAGGCAAGGTGAGATGCTCATATCGAGTTAAAGTAAAGAAATGATAATAAGGCGACTTCTTCTTGTTTTAACGTTGTGCTGTTCTATATTTCATGCTAAAGGGCAATATAATATAGACAGATTGGTGATAGCAGGAAGAAGTGCTATGTATTATCAGGATTTTGTATTAGCCATACAGTATTTTAATCAGGCGATAGCTGCCAAACCGTATCTTTATGAACCGTGGTATTATCGCAGTATAGCGAAATATTATCTNGATGANTTTGTNGGAGCGGAAAAGGATTGCTCCGAAGCCCTNGCCCGTAACCCTTTTGTATACGATATCTATGAGCTTAGAGCTGTTTGTAGGGCCAACCTAAAGAACTATGACGGTGCGGTACAGGATTATGACCGTAATATTAAGTCTAATCCGACGAATAAGAATGCATGGTTTAACAGGGCGATATGCTATTTCCAGAAAGAGGATTATGACAGATCGTTAGGACAACTTGATACTATAACGTCTAAATGGAAAGATCTGTCTAAAGCGCATCTTCTTAGATCTGAGATATTCATGAATAAGAAAGATACGATAAANGCTTCGGAAAGTATAGACAAAGCATTGGAAATAGACCCGTATGACGGNGGGGCATGGACAGCAAAATCACTCATCTCTTTGATGCANCAAAACTGGAAATCTGCCGATTCTGCATTAGGAAAAGCNATACATTATAATCCNTTAGTTGTNAATAACTATATCAACAGNGCACTTGCCAGGTATAAACTGAAGAATTTAAGGGGTGCCATGGCAGATTATGACAAAGCCATTGATTTGGATCCTAATAATTTCATCGGTCACTACAACCGTGGTCTTTTGCGTCAGGAGGTTGGTGATGACAACAGGGCTATCAATGATTTTGATTTTGTCTTGAATCTGGAACCGAATAATATCATGGCTTTATATAACAGAGCTTTGTTGAGACACCAGACAGGTAATCTTCGTGGTGCTATACAGGACTATTCTAAGGTTATAAAGAGATTTCCGAACTTTTGGGCGGGATTACAGCAACGAGCAGATTGTTACAGAAGGTTAGGTATGACGAACAAGGCTGAGGAAGATGAGTTCAGAATACTTAAGGCTCAGATGGACAAACATTATGGACATCAGAAAAGATGGAAACGAGGTACGGCAGAGGCTATAAGGAAGAAGAGTGATGAAGACCTTGAGAAATATAATCAGTTGGTAATCGCCGATGACGAGAAAGAGGGTCTTACTACGGAGTACCAAAATGAATATCGTGGAAAGGTACAAAATAGGAAAATCAACGTAGAGGTTCAACCGATGTACATGCTTTCATACGTTCCTTATAGTAATGGTATGAAGAAATATCATCCATACGATAAGGTGATAGATGAGATGAATACTCGTGTGAGACCGTCTAGAAAGATCAACTTGTCATGTGGTAGTCACAAACTTACAGAGGCTGTGTCTAAATCTTATTTTGCAAGTATCGATTCTTTGACGAGCGCTATAGATGTTACAAAAACGAACAAGCAGAATATACCTATAATACTTCAGAGATCGATCGCATATAGTGACATACAGAACTTTAATGATGCTATAGATGATATGAACAGCATAATATCAATAGATTCTGCCAATGCTCATGCTTACTGGCAAAGGGCAGTACTGAAATCTATGGCAGGAGAATTCGTTAAGTCACAAGGGATAAACTCACCTAATATACAATCGATAAGCATTATAGCTGATTTTGATAAGGCTATAGAATTAAATGCTAAAAATCCCTATTTCTATTATGACAGAGGTACGTTCTATGTTATGTCTAAACGTTATAACGAGGCGATAGCTGATTTCGATAAGGCTTTGAGCATAGATAAAAATTTAGCTGAAGCATACTTTAACAGAGGTCTTGCTAAAGTATATTCAGACAATAAGGAAGAGGGTGTAAAAGATCTTAGTAAAGCCGGAGAGTTAGGTCTTTATGACGCATACGGTGTGTTAAAGAAATACACCGTTAAATGATTATTTCTTCCTACAGAGATTCTCCCAGGGGCAGTTGTCGCAGCGTGTCAAGTCTGTAGTAGGAGAGAACGGTTTATCTGGATTAAGTATTTCCTCAATCAATAATTTAAGTCTTTGCATAAATTCATTAGAATATGTGCTAATATCATTAACTTGTTCTTTGCTGATTTTCAAAGTGATATCGTAATCTTCCGCCAATGCATGTTGAATGAAGAGTAGGGAAGGGCTGACGGCTGTATCTTTTACCTTTTCCGATACAAGACAACAATAGAAAAATGTCTGTAGAAAATAATCACAATGTTTCTTCGTGACGAGCTCTGTGTTGAAGATGCTTTCTATGTCGGGCATACTGAGCTTCTCCTTATTATATGTGCCTGTTTTATAGTCAACAACTCTGATTTTCTTGTCTAAATATCCATTGCTATCATAACTGATCTCATCGATTCGATCGGCAGTACCACCTAGTGATACCGTAATGGTTTTATCACCCGATATTACTTCTATTTCTTTCTTGAGCTTTTTCTCTACTTCAATAATTCTAAAAGGACAGAACTTTTTGTCATAAATCAGCATATTTTTTAGATATCTTACGATAACCTCTCTGCTTATCAGTTGAATACCACTGAGACTCTTTATGAATTCTATACCTTTTTTATTGGAGTCTAAGTTCTTGGCCATAGACTCGTCAACGAGACTTTCTATACTCTGTTTCTTGTCTATATCCGATATTATAGACTCTGTTATAACCTGTCCTTCGTATGGTTTGTAGAGCTTTTCGGCTACCTCATGAAAGATAGTTCCAAATTTGATGTTACTCAATTCGTCTTCATCTTCCTCGTCTGGCTCTTTGATGCCTTTCACATAGTTATAATAGTACTGCAGAGGACAACGGAGATAACGATTGAGGGCAGAGGGTGAGATCTTTTCCGAGAATATCTCATATAACGTTGTCATGATATCTTTCGATTTATTTATCGTAGGTCTGTTGTTCGTCTTACAGAGATTACGTGCCTGCAATGTCTCGAATTTAATATCATGAGTACCATCAACCATCATCTGTAGCATAAACTGACTCTTTTCACCTGTCTTTCCATCTTCTGTACTATTATTATATGCGATGCTTATATCCTCGCAACGTTGCAGAAGTCGATAGAAATAGTATGAATACAATGCTACCTTTTTCTCAGGCGTAGTCAAACCAAAAGCTTTCCTTATGTTGTATGGAATGAAAGATGTGTCGTTATGGACATTAGGCATATTACTATCATTACATGACAATAGTAGTAAATGTTTGAAATCAAGATTTCTCGTTTCCAAAACACCCATTATCTGTACACCGATGGCCGGTTCCCCGTGGAAAGGAACGGAGGTCTGGGATATTATTTGATTTACAAGTCGCCTATAAGTATTGAGATTGATATTTAAAGATCCTTCATTGATGATATTCTGTAAGCGATTAAGTATTGTGTAGCATCGATATAAAGCTTCTCTATTGAAATTATCCTCTATCTTTAGTTTACAGATTATTTTAATGAGCCAGCTATTGATATTCTTTACAATAGGAGTATTTTCTGTTTCTATGATATGTTTATATATTATGTCCTTCCGTTCTTCATCAGTAAAAAACTGTTGAATATAAGGATGTCTTTCTACTGCCGTTTTCTGTCTTCTAAGGAAATCGTTCCGTCGGTTACTCCATCCTACGGTCTGTAATGACATCAGTAAGGATATTAATGATGCGACTGCTGATTGCCCCAAGGGGTAACCTGAGGTTATGTTTATATCTGAAACTTCATCCGGAACACAGTATATAATAGATTGCAGAAGGTTTTCATCACACATAACAATGGCAGTACGATTACCGTCCTTGTATCTGTCATTATCCTTTAACCATGTCGTAACATAATGAGCCTGTATATTTTCTGTTGTTGATGAGAGGAATGTTATACTCTTATTTTTTGACATATTGTCAAAGACTTCACTTGACAGGTCGATGGCACTAGGTAAATTCTGTATGTATTGTCTTATAAAATATCCGGGAGATGTAATGCCCCACTTATTATTGGGTTCTTTTATGTAAAGATAGTATTTATCTATATCCCAATAAAACAGAGCTTTCCCCGTAGCCTGAATTTTTCGAAGAAAAGAATACTCAACAGTTTGTAAGACGTTGAATCCAACGAAGACATAGTGGTCATAGTCGAATTCTATGTTTTCGTTTTCTACTACATCTCGGTAGATCATTCCTTCATATCCGATATTCTGTCCTCTTAAATTCTCACGGAAAAGATTGTATATTTCGCCTATCTTATCCCATATACGTAGAAAATTATTCTTAAGGTTACTGTTGTATGCACCATTGAAACTGGAGAAAAATCTTTGCAACAGTTCTTTCTGTTCGGCAGTAAGATATTCAAGCGAGTCTAATTCATGGATATTAGCGATGTTCTTGAATATTTGTCTGGCATCAGCCATACTCTTGTCTATATCATCAAAATCGGATATCATGAGTTGTCCCCATGAAAAGAAATGGTCTAATTCTTCAGTGGATCCAGTGCATGTTTTGTATATCTGATATAGGTCGCATATCATCTTAATACTGTCACCTATGGCAAGATCGCTATAACTTTGGAAAAGTTCGCTAATAGTTAGATATGTGGGAGACCAGATAGGTCTGTCCTTAACAAGAGCATCGTTGAAAAATAACGATGCACGTTTGTTTGGAAAGATAACGGCTGTTCTCGACAGGTCGTTTCCTATCTTTTCTATTATATCATTTGCAACGATCTCTAAAAACGCTTTCATACCTTTTCTATCTTGTTAGAATAAAAATACCATAAAAATCCTTCTACATCTTCGTTACCCATGTCATGAAGGATTTCAACATATTCTCTTACTTGTTGTTTATGAATGTCCTTAGGCTTACCAAACTTGAAATCGATAACAACATATTTCTTTCCATCAGTGATAACGCGGTCGGGACGTTTCTTTTCTACTAATCCTTTTTCATTACGTAACAGAATATTTGTCTCATTAAAGACCCTAGTCCATCGTTCGGAGAACCATTCTCTAACAGTGTCGTTTGTCAACCGATCGTGTATTAGCTTAATCAGACTCTCTTTAGGCATTTGATCATTGTATAGAAGACCCTCCTGTTGAAATTTTCTAAGTTCCTTGTCTATATCATTTATATTCCTTATCTTGCTAAACAGCGCATGTAATATTTTTCCATTACAGATAAACTCTTCCTGTTTTTTTACATTTGGCATGCCATCCCATCCTACTTGCAAGTTGTCATCGTATTCGTCCTCTTCGCCAACGATATTTTTCATGAAGGTATTACTGTCATTACTCTGTCTAAAATGAATTTTTTTATCGTCATTGTCAACAGTACCAATCTCCTGAAACATTACCTTCTCAGGAAAAGATACGATGTCTATGGTTTTATTCCGAGGTGTGATAGTAAAGATGTTATCTTTGTCGGTTTGTGAGCGTTTTTCATCTATATCATATTTGCCGAAGATATATTTCCGAATATCATTTTCTTCTGTAAAATTTGATTCGATATCGCTGGTCTCGTGCATCTTTTCAACAGTTTTTCTGATAAGATCAGCACGATTAGTCTTCGTTGTCGTTATTTCTCCTTTTTTATTTACGTTATATTGACTTATTATGTATAGGTGCTTTTTAGCTCTTGTAAAAGCAACATAGAGTAGGTTGAGATTGTCTACGACTTTTTGAAAATGCTCCTCTTCGTAATCGTCTATGAAGATAGATTCATTGAGACTTGTTCCATATTCTATAGGGACTATCTCTAGCTCGTTAAACGGAGAGATGGTCGGTTTGCACCATAAGGTATTTCCTAATTCTATATTCCAGTCGTTGAAAGGGATAATTACGTAGTCGCTCTCCAATCCCTTGCTTTTATGGATACTCATAATCCTTACACCGTCAATGTCATCACTTTGTATCGTCTTTAGTGATAGGGTGTCATCCCAAAAATTGATAAAATCCTCTATGTCAGCTGATTTATTTGCAATAAAAGAACTGAGATTATCGAAAAAAGTACATAGGTATGCACCATCTGCAGGACTTTTTATGTTGAGCACGCTACATATATTTTCCACCATGGCATATAAGGGCATGTTGGAAAGTTCTTTTAACTGTTCCAAGACTTCTTCTCCTGCAACATCCTCTGCCATGGCTTGAGAAATATTATCTTCAGGGTTGGCAATATATTTCAATGCTGCCATTACTCTATTTACCGATTCAGATGATCGCAACTGAAAAGCTTCATCGCTGATGATTTTGATATTTGGATTATTAGTACTGAAATATTCCGCGATGAGTGGTATATACTTGTTTGTTCTGATAATAATGGCTATATCTTTTTGGCGAACACCTTTTTCCAGCAACGCAATGATACTGTCTTCAATAATTTTAATTGTGGTCTCTACGTATCCACTATCTATATTGGCGCGAACGAAATCAACCTCAACGTACCCTTCTCCGTTATTACTGTTTGTCGGAATTTTTTGTGCTACGTCTTCGTATGCCCTTTCGAGTTGTAACCTTTTTTCATCGTCATCAATAGACTCTTTGATAATATCAACGGCTCTTTGGAAGAACGAGTTATTGAATAAGATGATGTTAGCATTTGAACGCCTATTCTCTTTGAGATTCTTTGTTTCAATTGTTCCGTGCGCGTCTTTCAGTTCATGGTCTATATTGTTCAGAATCCTCCAGTCTCCGTTTCTCCAGCGGTAGATGCTTTGTTTTACGTCGCCAACGATTAGGTTGTCTTCGGATCTACTCATACATTCTTTGAGTAAGACCTTAAAGTTTTTCCATTGGAGCATACTTGTATCCTGAAATTCATCTATCATAATATGCTCCAATTTTGTACCTATCCTCTCATAGATGAAGGAAGAATCGTTATCATTGATAATCTTATTGAGTAGATACTGCGTATTACTGAGAAGGAATCTGTTTGATTCTTTGTTGAGGCGTTCCATTACACTTCCTATTTCTCCAAGCAGTCTCAACTCATTGATGTGTCGTAGGATTTCCTTTGAGGAGATGTACATACACCATAGCTCACCCCTTCTCCTTTCGGCATCTATGAGAAACGGTATCATCGTGGTTTGTACGAATCCCGACAATTCCGCAGCCGTGTCTCTTGTTACCCAACTATCCACGTCATACATACATTTCAAGACGGTTGCGGTCACCGTTTTCTCCAAGCTCACATTGTCGCTGCTTTTTAATTTCTTGAAATAAGAATCAATACCTCTTGAATTTCCTTTGAACGGAATTTCTTCAAGACCATTATCATTTAATAGAGAATAGTATTCGTCGGCAATGGTTCTTATTTGCGACATGCTGTTTTGTGCAATGGCTCGTAGCTTTTTTATATAATCGTCGATATGATCACTACCTTTTCTTATCTCGTCTTCATGAAATTTATATTCATCAGACAATACGGCATCTCCGAAATGGAGAATGTTTTTTATTATATTCCAAGTCTTATTCTCCTGAATATTACTGTTTATATACGACATTAACCATTTGAAGATGCCCTTGTCATCCGCTTCGAGTTCGTCAATCATGACGTTGACAGCCTCCTCTACAACTTGTTTGTCATTCAATTCAACACGCAGGTTAGGAGAGAGGTTGAGTTCGTATGCTATACTTCTCATTATTGTTTGGAAGAAAGCATCGATGGTACTTATCTTAAAATAATTATAGTTATGTATTATCAGAGACAATGCCGTTTCAGCCTTTTGCCTTATCTGTTCTTTTGTTATATTCTCATCATTCTTATGTATTCTATCGTATACGGCATTTAGATAACTATCAGAGCTTTGTAATCCCTTGCTTATACCATATAGTTGGGATAATATTCTGGTTTTCATCTCGTCTGTTGCCTTATTAGTGAAAGTTACAGCGAGAATGTTTTTATATGACGTAGGATCTTTTACGAGTAGGGAAATGTATTCCACTGCGAGCGTAAAGGTTTTCCCACTTCCGGCAGAGGCCTTATATACGTTAAGCTGACTCATGCTACCATTTCTTAAATAATTCGAACGTAAATCTTGCGCCGGTACCTTCTATCTTACCTTTGACTAAATTAAAGAAGAGTCCCACACACGCAAAACGTGTCGTAAAACCATAACCAAATTCTACGTAGGGTGAAAGCTCTTGCAGTGAAAGGGCGTTGGTATACATACGTTCGCTTTCAATAAATCTTCCGACAAGAGGAATCCACGCGGCTAGCATAAAAGGACGTTCATAAGTTACATTTGCCCTGACATAGTAGTTGGAAAAGTTGTACCAATTATAGGAAAGTAACTGAAAATCTCCTGTCCAGTCATCATTCCATCCTCCAGGAAGGTTGTTTTCGTGGAAATTCTTGTAGTCGAGGAAGTAATTATTTCTTTTGTCAAGATAACATCCAGCTCCCAGTCTAAGCGATAGACTACATAAACTTCTAAGTCGTATTAGTCGTCTGGCATCAATTTCCAATCGATGATAATCGAGTTTTGCTTTATCGGGCATGTCCAATCCTTTTCCCCATTCGTATGATAGCGAGAGGTTCGCGCCATCCCAACCCGTTGGTCTCCATGTCCACTCTGTAGAAAGAGCAACGGAGTTGTATCTTGTGGGAAGGTTCCATTGTTTAAAATGGTCTTTATGTAACGCTGATCGTGTATAGTATCCGACACCGGCATTAAAAGATACATAATCGCTGATATCGTAATTGTTTGTTAAGGCCCAGTGATAATTAACGAAGTCATAAAGATTGTAAGTGTCTCTGTTTTCTTCATATCTATAGTCGTCTTCGGGAAATATTTCATTTTGGATAGAAGAGTTTCTAATAATATTTCCCATGTCTACGTATAGCTGTAACCTTCCATTTCGCCGTAGATTATAATTAAAGTCAAATGGTAGTTGTAGGAAGAAGCGATGTTGCTTGGTTCTATATCCTGTTTTCACTCGCGCATATAGATTTCTGTTGGGAGTAAACACATAACCAAGTTTTAAATCATAACGGTAAGTAAAACCTTTGGTATGCGAGTAACTGAAATACTGTGGGTTGAGCAATGCTGTTAGTTTAAGCCAACCTTTATTGTTGGTACCGAAATTGGTTCTCACACTATTAAAGAGATTGTCTCCAATCCTTTCCCATTTCTTGTTCTCCCAAAAGTAACGTTTCTTTGGTATAATGGTCGTGTCGGCTTCTGCCAATTTCGCCGCCTCCTTTAACGAATCTTCAATGAAATAAAGTCNTGCTTCATGCTTATTTAATGGTTCCGCTCTTAATGTATCAAAGGCTACTCGGTCATCTAAGTCTCTAATACTATCAGGCAGAATGTGGGGCCTACCAAAGAAGGAAGAGTGTGCACCTCTCACCTTATTGCCAAGAAAATTGAACCACACTTTTAATCTACTGACTTTCGGTAATAGAGAGAGAAATCCTTTTTCGAACATGTCAACATCAATATTGAACTTAATCATGTCGAATTCTCCTGAAAAGTTAGCATGTTTGATACGTCCGGTGTTGTAGTCGACCGTTGCAAAACCTTTAACCAGTTGAGTACTATTTAGCCTAGGCTTGAATTTTAGAATAACCGTACTGTCGTCGGCCATCGATATGTGGAAGGAATAGTACTTCTTATTCGTTTTGACAAAAGGTGACAGTACAGATTTCTTGAACATCGTCGTCCTATATAAATCAGGGGTGAGGAAACCTGTAATGGTCGGGAATATATGTCTATGATGAGGGAGACTAGTTACGTCTATATGTCTGTGCTCTTCAAAAGAAGTCGTATTTTTGAATTTCAGTGTACTATATGATTCTCCAATAAAATGTCGTCTTTTCCCATGCTCGATATGATACAAGGTAGGTACTCCCATAAGTAAAATGTTTCTTTTGTCTACATCGAAAGTAGACTTCGAATATACACGAATATCTTCTGGTATACTGTCTGTAGGTATGGTATTGATATAACCGTATAACCTGCCAAGGAAGTTCTTGTCTTTTTTCTTAGTTTTACCTTCTGCTTGACAAAGACANACCGTAGTAGATATCAGTAGTATGATTATTTTTATAATCGTTTCTTGNTTCACGACTACAAATTTAGCGATTTTTTACAAAATAATCACGCTATTTGGTAAAAAATAAGTTGAAAAGATTTTGTTTAGAGGGTATGGTAAGTCTATATATAGACGAGAGGGCATATCCTATACCGGATATACCCTCTCGAAAACATGTATTACTCTAATTCTTTATCCTAGGTATTTTGTGAGAATAGCTACGTTTCCACTTTCACGCAGTTTCATTATTGATTTCTCACGTATCTGACGTACTCTTTCTCGAGTTAGACCCAATTTGTCTCCGATTTCCTCAAGACCTTTCTCTTGGCAACCGATACCGAAACATTCACGAATGATGATGCATTCTCTTTCTTTCAGTACACTGTCTAGAACGGCGTTAAGTTCGTTTGCCATACTCTCGTGATCAACACCCTTATCCGTTCTACTGTCATCACCGCTTGCCATAACGTCGAGCATNCAGTTCTCTTCGCCGTCTTGGAAAGGAGCATCGATACTAACGTGATGACCATCNGCCATCATGGATTGACCGATCTTATCTTCATCTAGGTTCGTGGCTTCAGAAATCTCACTGATAGACGGACGACGCTGATTTTCNTGCTCAAAGCGGTTTATCTCGTGGTTAATCTTACTCAAAGAACCTACTTGATTAAGCGGTAGACGAACAATTCTACTCTGTTCAGCAATAGCCTGTAGTATGCTCTGACGGATCCACCATACAGCGTATGAAATAAATTTAAAGCCTCGTGTCTCGTCGAATTTCTGAGCCGCTTTGATAAGTCCTATGTTACCCTCATCAATCAGGTCGGTCAATGATAGACCCTGGTGTTGGTACTGTTTCGCAACAGATACAACGAAACGAAGATTGGCTGTGACAAGTTTATTCTTTGCTCTCTCGCCTTCACGGCCGCCTTTACGGATTTTCTGTGCGAGCTCTATCTCTTCCTCAATACTAATCAGCGGAGCTCTACCAATCTCTACCAAATACTTGTCTAATGCCTCACTTGAACGATTTGTAATACTCTTTTGGATCTTTAATTGTCTCATTCTGTTACCTAAACCTTTCTTTTATATATACCTTAATAATAATTTTATTTCTATACCAAAATTCGATGCTATGACATCATGCCGCACAAATTTATGTGTTGTTACGGCATCTGATTTTTTACAAATTCTAATTATGTGTCCTTTTTACGACCCCTTTCTATATTATAGAACGGAATTAACACAAATGGATAAAAAATCGGTCGTTTTTAACTCAAAATTAACATAATTTGTTCGTTTTTGTATTTTGAGTCGAGATTCGAGGTCTTAATGGTTGGGTATATGACAGACTTGCTCTGTACAGCTAAAGTCTTTGTTTTCTGCTTCTATAGTAACATGCTGGATTCCAATAGACATAAGTTCGTTCCGGATTTGAGCGATTATAGTTCCCGTTCTCTCTATATTGGTGATATGAACATGTGCTGTCAGTGCATTTTCCTGGGTCGATAACGCCCATACATGTATATGATGTACTTCCTCAACTCCGGGTATACTCATCATGATATTTTTGATGTCATCGATGTCAATATTCTCGGGAACGCCATCTATAGTGAGACGAATGTTCGTTATCAGTAATTTTATGGCGGGAACTAGGACAATTGCAGCGATAATAATAGATAGAATTCTGTCTATAATCCCTATTCCTGTAATCATTATTATAATACCAGAAACTAATAAACCTATAGAGACAAGGATGTCTGCGAGTTTATGAATAAAGATCGTACGCAGTGCCACATCGTTCTTTTGTCCTTTAGATAGCAGATAAACAGTTATAAGATTTACGCAGAGGGCAATTATTCCCATATACGACATGCTCTGTCCGTTGATATGGCCGTGTAACTGCATTCTTTGCAGACTCTCGAAAATGATTATGATAACTGTCGCTATGAGTATGATGGAATTAATAAGTGATATCAGTATGGTCGTCTTTTTGTATCCGTATGTAAACTTTTTAGTGCTTTTCATCTTGGCTAACAGGAAAGATATAAGAACTAATATCATGCCAAGGGAATCGCTTAGAGTATGTCCGGCATCCGATATTAATGACATGGAGTTGTTGGTAATACCGATGATGACCTCCAAGATAACAAATGTAATGTTTATTATTATCGCAACAATAAACGGTTTGTTTATTACCATGTTTACATTATCACTATTCCTTTCTATCATACTGTTTTTCTTATAGAACGCAATCTTATGCTCATTTCTTTTGGGCGTGCAAATTTATTAAAAATTTTCCATCTTGATACCATTAATATCTAATTTTGTCTGTTTTTTTATCTTATGAAACAGCATTTTTCTTAATATGCTGACGCAAAATACAAAAATTATCGTAAATTTGCATACGAAACATAGATTTGAAAGGATATGGACATAACATTTTTTATTCTTATTGCGCTTATCGTTTTTGCACTCATCGTAGTGAAGAAGAGTATTGTTATTATACCTCAGTCGGAGACGAAGATAATAGAAAGACTAGGTAAGTATTACGCTACTTTGAGTCCGGGTATTAATGTTATAATACCATTCATTGATAGGGCTAAAGTTATCGTTACTTTGGTAAGAGGACGCTATGCATACTCTGACAGTATTGATTTAAGAGAACAGGTCTATGACTTTGATAAACAGAACGTTATAACCAAAGATAATGTACAGACACAGATAAATGCACTGTTGTATTTTCAGATTGTCGATCCGTTCAAAGCTGTGTATGAGATAAACAATCTTCCTAACGCGATAGAGAAACTTACACAGACAACATTGAGGAATATCATCGGTGAATTGGAATTGGATCAAACACTGACATCTAGGGATACGATAAACACAAANCTGCGTGCTGTGCTTGACGATGCCACAAACAAATGGGGTATTAAGGTCAATAGAGTGGAATTGCAGGATATAACTCCACCGGAGAGCGTGCTTCAGGCAATGGAGAAACAGATGCAAGCTGAAAGAAACAAACGTGCTACCATTCTTACTAGCGAAGGAGAAAAAGCTGCTGCCATTCTGCAGTCTGAAGGAGAGAAAACAGCTGTGATAAACCGTGCTGAGGCCAATAAACAAGAGGCTATTCTTAATGCCGAAGGTGAGGCTGAGGCGCGTATCCGTAAAGCGGAGGCTGAGGCTGTGGCAATAGAAAAGATTACCGAAGCAGTAGGGAAGAGTACAAATCCTGCAAANTACTTGCTTGCTCAGAAATATATACAGATGTTACAGGATGTAACGACAGGGGCTAAGACGGTTTATCTACCATACGAAGCTACAAACCTCATGGGTAGCATAGGTGGTATAAAAGATTTGTTTAAGGAGAATTAAGCGNAATTGAAATTTTGTTGTAAGCTATTATTCTGTTTATTCCTTTATNGTCTGGTCATTTCCTGCTTTAGTAAACGGAATAAACAGTATACTCCTTGGGGTACTGAGATAACGGATGATGATGCAACCGATACACTTGATGTTTCGGATGATGTTACGTTGCAGGATATTCAGCGTAACGGAGAAATCATCGTCGTTACTCAAAGTGGTCCAAACACCTACTATGAATACCACGATCGAGGAATGGGTAAGGAGTTCCTGCTTTTTGAGAAGTACGCTCAAACGTTAGGAATAAAGGTTAGGGTAGAGTTGTGCAATGATACATCCGAGATAATACGTAGAATACTTGATTGTGAGGCAGATGTGGCGTTGTTTGCCGATGATTCTATAAACAACGACAAATTAAAGAAAGTTGGACATCTTTCAAAGATAACATCCTTGCCTTGGTATTGTCGGTCTGCAAATAAGGATATCGAAGAATCCATAAAAGAGTGGTACAAGCCNTCNTACATAGCNGANGTTGAGCAACAAGAGAAGGATATGTTAAGTACGAAGGTCGTCAGACATGTTTATTCTCCNCTTATGAACAAGTCGGGAGGTGTAATATCCCGATGGGANAGNTATTTCAAACAAGCCGGTGCTACACTGAGATGGGATTGGCGATTGATAGCNGCNCAGTGTTATCANGAGAGTTGTTTCGACCCGAAGGCAAAATCGTGGGCCGGTGCCTGTGGTCTGATGCAGATTATGCCAACAACGGCGGATCATCTNGATNTNCCACGTTCAATGCTCTTTGATCCCGTAGCCAATATTACTGCAGCAACAAAATATCTGGTAGAACTTAATCAGATGTTTAATGATGTNAGGGATAGCAGNGAACGTATGTGGTTCGTATTGGCGTCATATAATGGTGGACCGCATCATATCAGAGATGCGATGTCTTTAGCCGCCAAGAATGGAAGGAATAAGTATTCCTGGGCCGAGGTTTCCAGATTTGTACTNAAACTGATGGAACCGCAATACTATCAGGATCCTGTTGTCAAATACGGTTACATGAGAGGTACAGAGACCGTAGACTATGTNGCGAAAATNAGACAACGTTGGCAGAGCTATTCCGGTATAAGTTCATCTGCGGTTGCCACACCTTTNTCGTTTAAGAAATACTCAAATAAGGTAAACCGTGGTGTACACCGTCCTCCTGTGATATCCAATGATTTCCGTACGCCGCGTGAAGCTAAGCGGAAAAATCGGTACGCAAAATAGTATTTCCCTGCATATTAGTATAAAAAGAGCCGGGAAAGTAAAAATATCTTTCCCGGCCAAAAAAGCTTTTAAAGGGTCGTTAAGAAAAACACAGAACGTGTTTAAAATACGACAAGGGTAAAAGCTTAATCTTCATCGCTCGATTCTGCTTCATGTTCCTTGATCAACTGCTGCTGCAGNTCNTTAGGAACGAGCTCGTAGCTGGCAAACTTCGTTGAGAAGCTGGCTCTACCACCGGTGAGACTACTCAGCGAGATAGAATAGTTTGACAGTTCCTTAAGAGGAATCTTAGCAGATAATTTCTGATAACCAGCCTCAGAGTCCATACCCATTATCATGGCACGACGTCCTTGCAGGTCGCTCATTACATCTCCCATATAGTCTGCAGGTACATAAACCTCCAAATCGTAAATCGGTTCCAAAATCTTAGGACCGGCATCCTTGAAGGCCAATGAGAACGCGTTGCGTGCTGCAAGCATAAATGATAACTCATTAGAGTCTACGGGGTGCATCTTTCCATCGTATACAACAACTCTCACGTCACGTGCGTAACTACCTGTCAGAGGACCACTTTCCATACGCTCCATTATACCTTTCAATATAGCNGGCATAAAACGCTGGTCAATAGCTCCACCNACCACAGAATTGATAAATACTAACTTACCGCCCCATTCAAGGTCTATCTCTTCTTTTCCTTTAAGACTNATCTTTATTTCNTGACCGCCAAATTTGTAAGAAACAGGATCTGGCATACCCTCAGAATAAGGTTCAACGATGAGATGAACTTCTCCGAACTGTCCTGCACCTCCAGACTGCTTCTTATGTCTGTAGTCGGCTCTNGCTTGTTTCGTAATGGTCTCACGATACGGGATTCTTGGTTCTGTAAATTCCACAGCCAACTTCTCGTTGTTCTCCATACGCCATTTTAGGGTACGTAGGTGGAACTCACCCTGACCACGTACGATGGTCTGTCGCAACTCTTTACTTTGTTCAACCACCCATGTCGGGTCTTCCTGTCTCATCTTTAACAGGGCTGCCATCATCTTCTCTGTATCAGCCTGATTTACGGCTTTTATAGCACGTGAGTACTTAGAGTTTGGATATTTGATAAAGTCAAACTTGTTCTCACTGTCTTTGTCATTAAGAGTATTACCCGTCTTTACATCTTTGAGTTTTACCGTACAACCGATATCTCCAGCCTGTAATTCGTCTACAGGAACTCTGGTTGCTCCGGCACATGCATATAAGCTGGCGATTCTCTCCTTACTGCCTCTGTCGGTGTTTGTCAAATCATCTCCAACTTTTACAGTACCACTCATAACCTTGAAGTAACTAACCTCTCCGATGTGTGGTTCCATACCCGTCTTGAAGAAGTATATGCTTGTAGGCGCAGATGCGTCGGCCGTAATTTCTTCACCACGTGTNTTATGAACCTTAGGCATGTCGCTAACGAAAGGAACAACATTACCGAGGAACTCCATCAGTCTGCGAACTCCCATATCTTTTCCTGCGCATACACAGAAAACGGGGAATATAGAACGTGTGACAAGACCTTTTCTGATACCCTCTCTCATCTCATCTTCTGTAAGTCTCTCTTCCTCGAAGAATTTTTCCATGAGAGCCTCATCATTTTCTGCAGCAGCTTCGACAAGNGCTTTNTGTAGCTCCATNGCNTTCTCCTTCTGATCTTCAGGNATTTCCTCTATTGTCGGTTTTCCGCCGTCTGGCCCCCACGAATATTTCTTCATAAGAAGNACGTCTATAAGNGAGTTGAAGTTTGGTCCCGTCTCAATAGGATATTGTATCTGTACACACTTACTACCATAAATCTCTTTCATCTGATTCATGATATTGTCGAAGTCACATTTCTCACTGTCAAGCTGGTTAACAAGGAATATTACAGGTCTTCTTCAGCTTCTCAGTGTAACGGAAGATATTCTGTGTACCCACCTCAGGTCCGTACTGTCCATTAATAAGAACCAAAGCCTCATCTGTTACATTGAGAGCGGTAATAGCACCTCCTACGAAGTCATCACTTCCCGGGCAGTCTATTATATTTAATTTCTTGTTGTTCCATTCCACGTGTAATACAGTAGGGAAGACAGAGTAACCGTATTCCTGCTCAACAGGGAAATAGTCACTTACCGTATTCTTTGCTTCTACGGTTCCGCGGCGTTTAATGATACCTGCTTCAAATAGCATAGATTCGGCAAGAGTCGTCTTGCCGCTACCCGCACTGCCAACAAGTGCGATGTTTTTGATTTCGTTGGTTTTGTAAACTTTCATATTAGTTATAGATTAAAGTTTGTAATATTCTTTTAGTTTTATCCGACTGCTAAGGTAATGTTTTTTCATATAAAATCAAAGAAAAAGGGAAGAAAAGTGATTTTTTTTTAATAAATTTGCATTTATATGGCCGGAATATATATTCATATACCATTTTGTAAGGTTCGCTGCGCATATTGTGGATTCTATTCCACGGAATGTCATGACGAATCTATACAAAGTAACTATGTCTCCGCTTTAATTAAGGAGTTCGATAGTCGATACGATTATATAAAAGGAGAGAAAGTGGATACCATATATATAGGTGGTGGCACCCCCTCGTTTATCTCTACAACACATATACAACGACTATTAGAACATATCCTCAGTAAGATAAATGTTGCAGACAATAATCTGGAGATTACGATGGAGTGTAATCCCGATGATATGGATGAACGCAAAATACGAGAGATAGCTTCCTTGCCCGTAAACCGTGTAAGTATGGGAGTGCAGACATTCGATTCTCAACTATTAAATGTCTTAGGAAGAAGGCATAATAACGAGGAGGTGTATTTTGCAACTGAAACATTGAGAAAGTACGGTATATCGAACATAAGTCTTGATCTGATGTATGGTTTACCTGGACAGAGCATAGAGATGTTGAATGAGGATATAGAAAGAATATTAGACTTAGCTCCTTGTCATATTTCTACCTATATGCTCAGTTACGAAGAAGGCACACCTCTGTGGAGAAATCTCAGAAAAGGTATTATCCGTGAGGTCGACGAAGAACTTGGAGAAAAGATGTATTTCACAATCATTTCAAAACTGAAGGAGAGAGGATATGAGCACTATGAACTGAGTAATTTTGCGTTACCGGGGAAACGGTCACGTCATAATTCTTCGTATTGGCATGAAAAAAAATATCTTGGATTAGGTGCCGGCGCGCATTCTTACGATGGAGACAGCAGACAATGGAATATCCCAAACGTAAATAGATATACACATAATGTGATGGAAGGTTCGTCTGTAGTAGATGGGAGAGAGGAGCTTAGTGAGTACGATAAGTATAATGATATCATAACAACGACCCTCCGTACGTGTGAGGGGATAAATCTCAAGGAGTTGTCAAAAAGATTTCCTCGGCGTATTATGCGAAAGGCTCAGGAGAATGCAGAAAAATTGCTTTATGAAGGAGAATTGGAAAGCATTTCTAATGGAAATATACGTATAGCAGAACAATATCTCTTTGTCAGCGATGCTGTAATGAGAGAAATGATTGTGTTAGAAGATTGAGGATAATTATGACACAAAATGCGCAAAAGTGCTAAATGTTCTGTATTTATTTGCTATTTCGTACAAAAATGCTTACCTTTGTCATGTTTTTGTAGTTAAAAAGGAATTAAAACTAATAATATGAAACATCAGTTACGCAGTGCGGTCTGCACTGAAGNCAGGAGAATGGCTGGAGCGAGAGCTTTGTGGGTCGCTACAGGTATGAAACAAGAACAGTTTGGAAAACCTATTATCGCAATAGTTAATTCGTTTACACAATTTGTNCCGGGACATACGCATTTGCATGAAATCGGTCAGATAGTAAAACAGGAAATAGAGAAAATGGGTTGTTATGCCGCAGAGTTCAATACTATAGCGATAGATGATGGTATCGCTATGGGTCATGATGGNATGCTGTACTCCCTNCCTTCTCGTGATATCATNGCTGATTCCGTAGAATATATGGTAAACGCCCACAAGGCGGATGCAATGATATGTATTTCCAACTGCGATAAGATAACTCCGGGAATGTTGATGGCGTCGATGCGTCTAAATATCCCGACGGTATTCTGCTCCGGAGGTCCGATGGAGGCTGGTAAATGGAAAGGCGAAAACGCTGACCTTATCACGGCGATGGTTAAAGGTGCAGACCCTGAGGTCGGACAGGAAGAACTGGATGAGTTGGAGAGATGTGCTTGTCCTGGATGTGGCTGTTGCTCGGGTATGTTTACAGCTAACTCCATGAATTCCCTGACCGAAGCAATAGGTATGGCTTTACCGGGAAATGGTACAATACTTGCTTCTCATACAAACCGTATCGAACTCTTTAAGGCTGCTGCTCGTCAGATAGTAAAGAATGCGATGGCATATTATGTAGACGGAGATGAAAGCGTCTTGCCTAGAAATATCATGTCTCGTGAGGCATTTCTCAATGCGATGACACTGGATATCGCTATGGGTGGATCTACAAATACTGTGCTTCATCTCTTGGCAATAGCTCAAGAAGGAGAGAAGGACTTTAAGATGTCTGATATCGATGCTTTGAGCCGTAAGGTACCATGCTTATGTAAACTGGCTCCAAACACCCAGAAATACAGTGTTCAGGAATGTAATAGGGCTGGAGGTATCTTCGGTATTATGAAAGAACTGAGTCGTGCAGGGTTGATTAACCTTGACTGTCAGAGAGTAGATGGTAAAACCATTGGTGAACAGCTTGATAAGTATGACATAACGAAAGGTAATATAGATCCTGAGGCAAACANAATATATCAGAGTGCACCTNGCGGTAAGTTTACCACGAAGATGGGTTCTCAGAGTGCAGAATGGGGAACTTTGGATACCGATCGTGAGAATGGCTGTATAAGAGATATTCAACATGCTTACACTAAGGACGGCGGTTTGGCTGTATTGTTTGGTAATATAGCACAAGATGGTTGTGTGGTTAAGACAGCTGGAGTAGCTGAAGAACTTTGGCATTTTGAAGGTCCTGCAGTGGTCTTTGATTCACAGGAAGACGCATGTGATGGAATCCTTGGCGGAAAAGTTCATAAAGGTGACTGTGTAGTTATCACACACGAGGGACCAAAGGGAGGTCCTGGTATGCAGGAAATGTTATATCCTACATCATATATCAAGAGTATGCACATGGGTAAGGAATGTGCCCTTATTACTGATGGTAGATTCTCTGGTGGAACAAGTGGTCTGAGTATCGGACATATCTCTCCGGAGGCTGCAGCGGGAGGTAATATCGGTAAGATAAAAGATGGAGATATTATTGTTATAGACATACCTAATCGTTCTATTGATGTTAAACTGANTAATGAGGAATTAGCATCACGTCCGATGCAACCGCTAAACAGGAAACGTGTTGTATCTAAGGCACTTCGCGCTTACGCTCAAAGTGTTAGTTCAGCAGACAAAGGCGGTGTAAGAATAATAGATTAAGTTTTTATGGAAGAGATAAAGGGCTCAGAAATATTGATGCACGCCTTGAAGGCAGAAGGTGTAAAGACAATNTTTGGCTATCCGGGCGGAGCGATAATTCCAGTTTTCGATTCTCTCTATGATTATACCCGTGGAGAGAAGAAATGTTTTGATCATATACTCGTTCGTCATGAACAGTGTGCTGTCCATGCTGCTCAAGGTTATGCGCGTGCAAGTGGTAATGTNGGTGTCTGTATCGTTACTTCAGGTCCTGGTGCNACAAACACCATTACGGGTATAGCCGATGCGATGATGGATTCCACTCCTATTGTCGTTATCGCAGGACAGGTAGGTGTCGGTGCTTTGGGTACGGATGCGTTCCAGGAGGTAGACCTTGTCGGTGTATCAGCACCTATATGTAAGTGGGCTTATCAGATACGTCGTCCTGAAGATATTTCTTGGGCTGTGAGCAGGGCTTTCTTTATCGCCAAAAGCGGTAGACCGGGTCCTGTAGTATTGGACTTCCCCAAGAATGCTCAGACACATTCTTGTGAATACATACCGAAACATGTCAATTTTATTCGTAGTTACGATGCAGACCCTTCTATGGATCTTTCTAGTGTTAAGGATGCTGCGGATATCATTAACAATGCGAAGAAACCTTTTGCATTGGTAGGACAGGGAGTAGAGCTCGGTAATGCACAAAAGGAATTGGTAGCATTCTTGGAAAAAGCGGATATTCCCGCAGGNCGAACATTACTTGGATTAAGTGCTCTGCCTACTGATCATCCTTTGAATATGGGAATGTTAGGAATGCACGGTAACTATGCAGATAATATTAAGCAACAGGAGGCTGACGTTATTATAGCTATAGGAATGCGATTCTCGGATCGTGTTACCGGACGTACAGACAAATATGCTAAACAAGCGAAGATCATTCAGTTGGACATTGATCCGTCAGAGATAGACAAGAATGTAAAGACTACAGTTTCCATCATTGCAAACTGTAAGAAATCTCTTCCTGCTCTCACGGAACTTATTGATGCTAAAAAGCATACAGAGTGGATAGAATCATTCAAACCATATTGGGATGAAGAAAATGAAAAGGTTATAAATCCTTCTCTGCATCCAACGGATGGTCCTTTGTTGATGGGAGAGGTCGTAAATGTTGTATCAGAGGTTACCAACTCTGANGTGGTTATGACCAATGATGTGGGAGAAAACCAGATGTTCAGTTCCAGNTATTTCAAGTTTAAGAATTATCGNAGCATTATAACCAGTGGTGGACTGGGAACCATGGGCTTTGGTCTGCCTGCTGCCATAGGTGCTGCATTNGCTTCCGATAAACCGGTGGCGTTGTTCGTTGGTGACGGTGGNTTNCAGATGACTATNCAGGAATTGGGTACAATAATGGAACATCGTATACCAGTAAAGATATTCCTTTTGAACAACAATTATCTGGGCAATGTCCGTCAGTGGCAGGATTTGTTCTATAATGAAAGAAGATCGTTTACAGAGATGATGAACCCCGAGTATAGTGATATCTGCAGAGGTTATCATATCCCTTATGATGTTGTTATAGATCGTAAAGACCTGCGTTCTAAGATAGAAAAAGCGATGTCTACCGATGGTNCGTATTTCTTGGAATGTGCTGTAGAGAAATGTGAGAATATCCGACCTATGGTGGCACCGGGTTGTTCTATAGATGAAATGGAACTCGTTTTTTAATAGCTAATCAAGATATTAAGATATGAATGAGGATAAGAAATTNTATACGATATTAGTTCACTCGGAAAACGTAGCAGGTGTACTTAGTCAGGTTACCGCGGCTTTTACTCGTAGACAGGTGAATATCGAGTCACTTAATGTTTGCGCATCTATTCTTAAAGGTGTACATAANTATACTATTACNGCATACACTACCGAGGAACAGATACGTAAGATAACAAGTCAGATNGAGAAACGTATAGATGTAATACGTGCTATATACTTTACCGATGATGAGGTCTTTTTCCGCGAGGCTGCAATCTTTAAGCTTAATACCGATGTGGTTTTGAAGAATCCTGAGGTCTCGAGGACAATAAGACGTTTTGATGCCAGATTTTTGGAGGTTAACCCTACATATTGTATAGTAACGATACATAGTACGACGGAAAATATCCAGCATCTTTTTGATGCCTTGAATAACACGGGTTGCATCCTTGCGTATACCAACAGTGGACGTATTGCGGTGTCTCGTAGTTTTCAGGAACATGTAACGGATCTTATTGCAAGACGTGAGAAACAACAGAAAAAAATGGGTGGTGACACACAAGATTGGGAACATCTATGATGAATACAGAGAATAAAGATACAAATGAATTGACATCGAAAGTTGGCAGATATGAGTTTTTTGCCATGCCCTTTCATTGCGATTTTAATGACAGACTGATGATTGGGCATTTAGGAAACTACATGNTAAACGCTGCTGATTTTCATTCTCGTGACCGTGGTTTCGGTTTTGATTATCTATTTGCGATAGATCGAGCATGGGTACTGTCCCGTGTATCGATCGAAGTTCTTGAAATGCCAAAAGCATACGATAAGTTCTATATAGAAACGTGGGTTGAGAGTGCGATGAAATATTTTACAAGGAGAAATTTCAGAGTCGTGTCTCTTGACGGTTCAACAGTATATGCGTACGGTAGAAGTATCTGGGCCATGATTAATACGAAAACACGTCATCCTGAGAATATCTTAGACGTAAGAGAAGGGAAAATCATGGATTACATTGAAACAAATAAGCTCTGTGATATGGAGGATGTTTCCAGGGTTATCATAAAGAATGATGTGGAAAAGGTACGCACCATTGGTACTTACTACAGCGATCTTGATATTAACGGACACGTCAACAGTGTAAAATATATAGAACATATACTTGATCTCTTCCCCTTATCATTGTACTCAGACAAGAAGATTAAGAGATTGGATATTGCGTATGTGGCTGAGGCTCACTGTGGAGATGATCTTAATTTCTATGTTGCAAAAGAAAATGAAGCGAATTTGATAAAGGTAACGAGAAATTCGGGCGATGAGGAAGTAGAAGTTTGTCGTGGCAGACTTATATTTGTATAGTTCTATTTGACGTAAAATCGNCCTCTTTTTAAAAAGTTTGAAAGATATTGCAGTAAATAAAAAATAATTTGTAATTTTGCATCTTGAATTTGGAGCAAGATTGTAAGTATGTTACAAGGTTAGCTCTTGATGATAAGAAAGCATTGTTAATTTTTAAATATAGAAAAATATGGCACAGATGAATTTTGGTGGCGTAATGGAAGAAGTNGTCACCAGTAAAGAGTTTTCTTTGGAAAAGGCTCGTGAGGTACTGAAAGATGAAGTAATCGCAGTGCTTGGTTATGGTATACAGGGCCCTGGTCAGGCTTGTAACTTGCGTGACAACGGTTTCAATGTTATCGTTGGTCAGCGTGAAGGCAANACNTANGACAAGGCTGTTGCTGACGGTTGGGTACCTGGAAAGACNCTCTTTTCTGTAGAAGAAGCAGCACAGAAAGGTACTATAGTATGTATGTTGCTTTCTGATGCAGGTCAGATCGCTGTTTGGCCAAAGATTAAACAGTATCTTACTGCAGGNAAGGCTCTTTATTATTCACATGGTTTTGCTATCAANTGGAACGATCGTACAGGNGTTGTTCCTCCAAAGGATATTGACGTTATAATGGTTGCTCCTAAGGGTTCTGGTACTTCTCTTCGTAGAATGTTCCTCGAGGGTCGTGGTCTGAACTGTTCGTATGCTGTTTATCAGGATGCTACAGGTAAAGCTAAAGATAGAACAATTGCATTTGGTATCGGTATCGGTGCAGGTTATCTGTTTGAAACAACCTTCCAGCGTGAGGCTACATCAGACCTTACAGGTGAGCGCGGNTCTTTGATGGGTGCTATCGAGGGACTNTTGGAGGCTCAGTATCAGGTACTCCGTGAACATGGACACTCTCCATCAGAGGCTTTCAACGAGACTGTAGAGGAGTTGACACAGAGCCTTGGCCCGTTGTTTGGCGCAAAAGGTATGGATTGGATGTATGCTAACTGTTCTACAACAGCACAGCGTGGTGCACTTGACTGGGCTCCTCGTTTCCGTGATGCTATCAAACCAGTTATGGAGTGGTTGTATCTGAGCGTTAAGACAGGTAATGAGGCACAGATAAGTATCGACAGCAACTCAAAACCAGATTATCGTGAAGGTCTGAACAAAGAGTTGGAGGCTATGAGAAATATGGAAATGTGGCAGGCTGGTGCTACGGTTCGTAAACTACGCCCTGAGAACGAAGGTGAATAATCTCTTCTGAAGCAAGGTTCTCCAAAGCTTTATGGAGAGCTTTCTCAGAAACTTTGATATTACGGAGCTCCTCAAAAGAATGGATTTTCCCATCTTTGAGGAGCTCCATTATTTTATCGTTGGCTTCTTTAAGCTCCTCTGCAGTCAGTGGAGTATTGTTGGTACATACATCACATTTACGACAATCCGAGCTTGTCTTTGACTCTTCGCCAAAATATAAGAGTAATTGTCTAGAACGACAGACGTATGAATTTGTTGCATACTGAATCATCGCATTGATACGTTGCGAGAACTGCTCAAGTCGTTCCTCATATACTTCACGACCGATCTCCAGTCTTTCAGGATCTTCACGATATCTGCTAAAAAATATTGTAGGGAGTTTCTGACGAGGTATAAAACTTATGATATTTCTCTAGTCGTAGAGACTTAAACATCATGTAAATGTCATTGATGTTTCTTCCCGTTTTCTTTGCAATAAACCCTTCGTCAACAAAGACGTAATCCGTAAACATCGAACCGTAGGTTCTCAGCATTATCTCTATAAGATCATGAAGTTCCTTCGGTAAATTGTTTATGCGATCGAGTTCGGAACGTTCTACAATAATTTTTATTCTGGCCTTAGTATCATTGTCTTCGTTATATTCTATATACCCTGCACGTTGTAGAATTTTCAGCGAAGAGTTCACCCTGATAGGGAAATGCTTAAAGTTTCTGCAGAAATCATCGATATCGAAAGGAAAAGAGTGGATGGGTTCACTTAGATATCCTAATTGATAATAGTAGGAGATGTCTTCGTAAACCTTTCTTACATAATCCTTCTCAGGGAAGGTATCGGCTATACGTTTCTGTAGTTTTGCCTTATCGTAATCGTTATATAGGAGAACAGCGTATGATTTCATACCGTCGCGTCCCGCCCGTCCTGCTTCCTGGAAGTAAGCCTCTATAGAGTCGGGACAGTCGAAATGTATAACTAGTCTAACGTCAGGTTTATCAATACCCATACCGAAGGCATTGGTAGCGACCATAACCCTAAACACGTTATCTTGCCATTTCTCCTGTCTCTCTTGCTTTGTTGTCGTTTCAAGTCCTGCATGATAGTATGTGGCGGTAAAGCCCTCATCGTTGAGAAAGTCGCATATTTCTTTCGTTCTAGCCCTGCTACGTGTATATACAATAGCGCTCCCGTTAGTATTATTAAGGATGTGGAGCATCTCTGCACGTTTGTCGTTGGCTATTCTGACTACGTATGCGAGATTCTCACGGCGAAAACTCATGCGGTATACGTTGCGTTCCCTGAATTTCAGTTTGTCTTGTATATCGTTTATAACNTTCTCTGTGGCTGTAGCAGTNAGCGCAAGNATNGGAACATCATATCCTAAAGTTTTCTTTATGTCAGCGATTTTAAGATACGAGGGTCTGAAATCGTAACCCCACTGACTGATNCAGTGTGCTTCGTCAACAGTAATAAAACTTATGTTTGCNTGACATATTTTTTTTATGAAAAACTCCGAAGATAGTCGTTCNGGAGAAACATATAGAATCTTTGTTCCTCCTAAGATGGCATTCTCCATGGTTACGAGAATCTCATTATGNGNCATNCCAGAGTGTATGTATGCGGCNCGAATACCTCTTTTTATCAGATGGTCNACCTGNTCTTGCATAAGTGCGATAAGAGGNGTGATAACCAGGCATACGCCAGGTTTGATAAGTGCAGGAACTTGAAAACAGATGGATTTTCCTCCACCTGTAGGCATCAGTCCGAGAGTATCCCTATCGGAGAGTATGCTACTTATAATTTCCTCTTGAATACCTCGGAAACTATCATATCCCCAATATTCTTTCAATACCCTAAGGGTGTCGTTCATGTTGTTGGTCATTAGATTACGTTGTTTATAATTATTTTCGTTCTTCTTTACCTTCTTCCTCAATAGGTTTTATATCCTCAATCTGCAGTTGGATATCTTGCCGTTTGAAAGTATTTTCTTCAATAGTATATACTATATCAAATGCTCTTTTTGATTTTATATACCTTGCAGAAGCACTTTGTCCGAAGGCTATACCATTCATGACATTACTCGATTTTGAATCGACTAATTCTAACTTTATATGTTCCTGTTCCCGTCCTACGACCTTNCTNGTGCCGTANTCATATACATGATGGGTACAGAAAATAGGTTTCTCGTTTCCAGGTCCATGCGGTGCGAAACGTTTTAGATCATGATGTAACTTACGTGTTATATCCTTGAAGTCTATCTCTGCATCAATATTCAGAATCGGTTGTGTCTGTTCTTCTAAGATATGCTCCTCGACGTATTCTTGAAACTGTTTCTTAAACTCTTTTATTTTATTCCATTTGAGTGTTAATCCCACAGCATACGTGTGACCACCGAAACTGGTTAAGAGATTTCTGCAATGCTTAACAGCGGAATATACATCGAAACCTGTAACTGAGCGTGCACTTCCTGTGGCATACTCACCATCTTTCGTCAGTACTACGGTAGGACGGATAAACAACTCCGACACNCGCGATGCAACGATACCGACNACACCTTTCTTCCAATTCTCATCGTAAAGAACAATGGAAGAGTGGGGGTCTTGTTTCTCCAGTCTTGCCACAATATCGTTGGCTTCCTCCGTCATCTGTTTGTCGATATCCTTTCTCTGCTCATTATGCTCATTNACTTTTATAGCTTCTTGCAGAGCNTTNGCAAAATCTTTCTCTACCAATAGGTTTACTGTCTCTACGCCGGAGTCAATTCTTCCTGAGGCATTGATACGTGGTCCTATTTTGAAGATGATATCACTCATAGATATCTCTTTGTTGTTNAGTCCGCAGATATCAATAATAGCCTTCAGACCGATACAAGGATTTTGATTTAATCTCTTTAGACCGTGGTAGGCTAATATCCTGTTTTCGTCGGTAACCTCCACCAAGTCTGCAGCTATGCTTACAGCACACAGATCCAGTAGATTTGTTAGACGAGAAAAAGGTATTCCATTACTTTTAGCCCATCCTTGCATAAGTTTAAAACCAACTCCACATCCAGACAACTCTCTGAAAGGATATGTGTTATCTTCTCTTTTAGGATTCAGTATAGCTACGGCAGGTGGCAGTTCTTCATCAGGCACATGATGGTCGCAGATGATAAAATCTATTCCCTGTTCCTTAGCGTACTTTATCTCCTCGATTGCNTTTGTTCCNCANTCGAGGATNATTATCAACTTAACACCTTGCTGCTTTGCNTAATCTATACTTTTATAGCTTACTCCATAACCTTCCTCATATCTGGAAGGTATATAGTATTCCATNTTNGAATAGAACTGCAAAAGGAATTTATATACCAGAGCAACGGCTGTACATCCGTCCACATCGTAGTCTCCGTATATCATTATTCTTTCTTTGTGCCCCATNGCATCATTTATCCTNTCAACGGCGATATCCATATCGTTCATTAGAAAAGGATTATGCAAATCTGTCAATTGAGGGTGAAAGAATCTNTTAGCTGCTACGGCAGTATCAATACCTCTATTAATAAGTACCCTTGCTAATACGGGACTAATATTTATTTTTTCTCCAAAAGATATAGCTTCTTGTTGTTGCTCTGATGTCGGGACGGAATATTTCCANTTATAATTCATCAGATTCCTAAGTTTTTTACGTATTATCTTTCGGTATTGCATTCTTATTAATCATATAGTCCATGGTATTATAGGCAATAAATGTTTTTGTCATATACCATGTACCCTTATATTCGTTATCTTCTCCCCAAGAGTTCTTAACCATGTAGTATTCACGACCGTTTTGGTCTTTGGCGATGCCGTATATCAACATACCGTGGTCATCGGTCAATTCCCATGAGTCATATCTTTTCTGACGGTCAGCTTGCGTTGGCGTAATTTCCGGAGTATTTATACCAAGAGAATCCAGCTTGTCTTTTTTCTCAGACTTAGACAAACCCAACCAATGTGATTTGTCTGAACCTGTCAGCGACTGAACTTTTTTCTCGTCTATGGCGTATGCAAGACCGTTACGAGTAAAGCCATCTTCAGATACGTCACCTCCCCATGCAATAGTATATCCATTGTCTAAGGCGTTGTCTATGATTCTCATCATATCTTCCATAGGTACATTCCAACTTTCAGGATTTCTCCAGTTGTCTTGCACCTCTACAGGGAATGCTGTCCAAAAAGGATGATGAGTATAGGAAGTTATACTAACGTAATCATTCCAATCCAATCCTAAGCTCTCTGCGAAAGATTTTGGAGTATAGGTTTTTCCCTCGTATTTGAATGATTCAGGACATTTACCAAGATAAGAATCCAAAATACCCTGAAGACCGTTCTTCCATACAGGAGAAATCTTTTTAGCTTCAGATTTGGAAATAGCGTCAACGTAAGGTGTCATTACAGAGAAAAGTTCATTGAAGTTGAACAAAGAGTCACCTTGTAATGTGCCTGGAGCAGGCATCGCTGTCTCCGGACANATACCGTATGTCTTCAATACATAAAGAACATCATACGCGCTACCGCCCTGTGAGAACTGCATGTCACCATGTAAGCGAACCTTTGCCTGAGCACGGTCCATGTAATTCTTATTAGCCACGAAAGCTTCACATAAATCGTATGTCTTACCCGTCTTTTTCAGTATCTCAGCCTCAAAAAAAGACAGCGTAGAGAAATCCCAACAGGTACCCGACCTGTTCTGATCCTTTACGCTTGTTATAGGCACCGATTTGATCGTTGTGAACACTGGCTTGTTCAGGTTTTTGGCAGAGTCTTTCTTCTCCTCTGCACTGGCGCCCATGATGAATGTCATCATGATTGCCATTGTCATTAATCTTTTCATTTTTTCTTATATTTATTTTAATTAATTTTTTGCTCATGAATTCTTCAATATCTTTGGGGTGATAAGGTATAACATCTTTACCTACTATGCGACAACCATCCTTNGTGATGAGTATGTCGTCCTCTATTCTGANACCACCAAAGTCTTTATATTCCTCAACCTTGTCGTAGTTGATGAAATCTTTATGCAANCCNCGTTTTCTCCAATCATCAATCAGTGCCGGTATGAAGTATATACCNGGCTCATCGGTAACCACAAATCCTTCTTGCAGTCTCCTGCCCATGCGTAAGAATTTTGTACCAAACTGTTCCAAATTAGGTCTTGTCTCTTCATCGTAACCTACATACCTCTGTCCCAAAGCCTCCATGTCGTGAACATCTAATCCCATCATGTGACCTAATCCGTGTGGGAAGAAGAGAGCATGTGCACCTGCTCCGACGGCATCATCCACGTTGCCTTTCATCAGACCTAAGTCTTTCAGACGNTCAGTCATCAACTTACAGATTGCAAAATGAACATCCCAACAGAATCGGGCACCTAGGTTTNGCTATGTCAAANACCAAGTCATGACAAGCCTCCACAATGGTATATATATCCAACTGCCTGTTGGTGAACTTACCGTTGACAGGATATGTTCTGGTATTATCGGAGCAATAGTTGCTGTATGTCTCAGCTCCTGCATCACACAATACTAGTCTACCGTCTTCCAACGTTCTTGTTGTCGGTATCCCATGCATTATTTCTCCGTGTTGCGTNAAGATTGTGTTGAAGCTGACCATAGCACCGTATGAGTTGGCTATACCGTCAATTTGTCCTGCGATAAAATGTTCGGTCACTCCGGGCTTGGTAAGTCTCATACCCGTTGTATGCATCTTATAACCTATCTCGGCAGCTTTCTCAAGTTCCTTTATCTCTTCTTCTGATTTNACGGAACGTTGTGATACAACAGCCTTAATAAGTTCCAGTGATGCAGCCTTCCTCTGTTCAGAAGGATGGATTCCTAACAAATCCNTTATCATGATTTGCGTATCGTGTCTGTAGGGAGGAAGGAAATGTATTCTTCTGCCTTGTTCTTTTGCCTTTTTTACAAAATCCGTAAATNCTTTTATGTCACCGGTTTTCTTTATACCGACTTGTGCTGCAAGATCTTTCACGGAAGGTGTGAACCCCATCCATACAATATCCTCGATGTCTATATCATCACCATAAAGAACATCATCATTGTTATCGATATCTATTACTCCGATAAGTCCGTTTCTCTGTATGCCGAAATAATACAGAAAAGAAGAGTCTTGTCTGAAAGGATAATAAGGGTTAGATGGATAATTACAAGGGCTGTCATTATTTCCCCAAAAAACAAGAATACCATCATTTACTAATTTTTTTATANCCTCTCTCCTGTTAACATAAACGATCTCGTCAAACATAACTTTTCCTTTCTATTTATATCATACAAAACAAGGAGATAATATCCAATTATCCCCCACGATATTGCTCATACCGTTAATAACGTTGCAAATATACGAAAAAAAAGTGAGATAGGTTATTACTGACGTGTGAAATAATGTAAAAATACAGAACTATTCTACATGTACTCTTTACAGAACTGTTCTCCTAATTTCAGTCCCTCTTCATACAACTGCTCTAATTTTGCTGTATCTTTTTCGAGTCTGTCTACTTCAATAGGGTTGACGGGACGGATACATACGATTTTTCCCTCAGACTCCAATTGGTCTACGAGATCCAACTGTTTATTGTAGGTGACTTGTCTTTTNCTNAGAACAAGTCGTAGTCGAGGATAGTTCCTGTATATAAATTTGGGTATCTTATGGTCCTTAGATGTCGATCTCCAACCTTTATTTCTTGTAAGTATGCACACATTCGTTTCGTGTCCCGTTTCTATGGCTCTCATCACAGGAATAGAGTCAACGATACCTCCGTCCAACATCGGAATGCCGTCAACATTCACCATTTTACTCACGTACGGCAGAGAACTGCTGGCTTTAACTATTTCTATGAGTCGCTCCTTTGATTCTTTCTCCTGTAGGTAGCAAGCCNTACCTGTAAGNCAATTAGTCGTTACNATCTCGAACGTTCCTTCGTTTTTAAAGTATGCGTCATAATCGAAAGGTATCAGTGTATTGGGAAAATCATCATATAGCAGTTTTTGGTCAAAGATACTACCTTTGGTTACTAAATTCTTTATACTGATATAGTCATATCTAGCCAAGTAGTCGATATTTGAGATACGTGCTCTACGCATCTGTCTGCTCATATAGGATAAGCCATTGCATGCTCCTGCAGAAACGGCAACATTATAACGGAAGTATACGTTATGTTTCATAAAGGCGTCGAGAACGCCTGAAGTAAATACGCCTCTCATTCCTCCTCCTTCGAGTACCAGTCCTGTGTTGTATGAGATTTTCATTATTGCAATGTTCCTTTTTAAAACCGTTTATAAGTCAAAAATAGCAACTACTGGCAGATGGTCGCTGTATCCGCCATTGTATTTATACCCTAAAAATGTTCGCTTGGGTTTTACTCCGCCCTTGCTGTCTTCTTCTAACAAGAACGGTGCATCATTGAGATAACATCCAATAAGATTTTCTTTTAGTGGCGTCGATACGATTATATGGTCGATCTTTTGCCATCTGCCTCTGTATTTGTATGTCGCCATGGCTCCGTTCTCGCCCTCTGCGTCCTCGGAGATGTCATGCATATCATTTCTTATTATCATTTTTACAGACTCGTCCTTTTGTGTGGCGTTAAAATCTCCTGTCACTATGATATTCGCATTGACATTTATGTGTCTGATAGAATCAATGATGTGATTTATTTCGTTACTGACATGTTCCCTAAATGGATCGGTAGCCTTCTTACCTCCTGTCATACTGGGAGCATGAGCTACTATCACGTGAATGGTGTCTTCATTCACAGTCTTACCTGATATACAGAGCAAATCCCTTGTCAGTTTCATACCTTCAAGGCAATCTATTCTTACAGTCCGTTGGTTATAGGGCTTGAATGTCAGATGGTTATACATCAATGCCACATCGATGCCGCGCAGATCTGGCGATGTCGTCATTATATATCTGTACCCGCGCTTTTTAAATTTGTATTTTGTCGTCAGAGTTTTTAAGACATAATCATTCTCCACCTCGCACAAAGCGATGAGGTCGGGGAGGGTCTCTCCTTTGTCAGACACACAGAACAATAGCGCTTGTTGAATATTCTCAACTTTGTTCTTGAACCTCTCAAAAGTCCAATGCCTGGAACCTTTAGGGGTATACTCGATGTCTTGTTTCATCTCGTCATGTCTGACATCAAACAAGTTCTCGCAGTTTAACTCTGCGAGCGAAATCATGGTGCTTAGTATTAATGTTGTTATCATAATTAAAGAATTAAATTCGTTCTAAGACAAGCTTTATTAAGTCATCAATTTTGTTTTTATAATTGGTGTCAGCCTTTTTGGCCTTACGGTTTGCTATCACCATACAGCATGTTGTGGCAGCGTGGCCCAATAGTCTTGATAAACCGGCCAAGGCACTGCTCTCCATTTCGATATTCGTTATTCTTAGCTCACCATCTTCAAACTCGCCTAATTTCTTGTTTTGGTCAGGGTCGGCCAACGGGATACGAAGCTCTCTGCCTTGTGGTCCGTAGAAGCCGCCACAACTGATTGTTATACCTCTCACCATGTCCTGTTGAGCAATTCTTTCCGTAAGTTCTTTGTTGGCTTCAATTATATAAGGATCAGCTAATTGTGGGTTCCAGCTCATGTGTTTCTTGAACTTTTCTTCAAGAGCAATATCACATACCTCATTCCTACCTTTATAGAAATTCAGTAGACCGTCGAAACCGATACTTTTTTGCGAAACGACAAATGTACCTGTTGGAGTGAAGGGTTGTATACCTCCGCATGTACCGATTCTCACGATGTCAAGACTTTTTAAGTTTTTCTTTATTTCTCTTGTCTCGAAATCGATATTTGTCAANGCGTCTATTTCGTTTACGACTATGTCTATGTTATCNCANCCTATACCCGTGCTTATACATGAGACCCTCTTGCCNTTGTATAATCCNGTTATAGTGTGAAACTCTCTACTCTGTACGTCACAGTCTTTNTNTTCNAANTGACTGGCAACGAGTTCCACTCTNCCAGGGTCACCAACGAGGATGATTTTTTCTGCTAACTGCTCTGGAGTTATATGNAGATGGAATATACTGCCATCATCATTGATTATCAGTTCTGAATCTTCGATCTTTCCCATATTATAAGGTTTTAAATGTTATGTGATTTTAAAAATTCTTCAGCTCTTTTNAGATCTTCCGGCGTGTCTATGCCCACGGTCTCTATATCTGTAATACCAACGCATATCTTGTATCCATTCTGTAACCAACGNANCTGTTCCAGACTCTCNACCTTCTCCAGTGAGGATTGTGGAAGTTTNGTNAGTTCAGAGAGNANATGACGTCGGTAGGCGTAAAGACCGATATGTTTCAGATAGGGGTATGTTTTTGCCCATTCCTTTCTTTCTTTTCCACGTGCAAAAGGTATGATGCTACGACTGAAATACATAGCAAATCCTTTGTTGTCTACNACAATNTTAGGACTATTGGGATTTTCTATTGCGTCAATATCATCACCGAAAGGTTTACCTAATGTCGCGATTTGTGTGTCGGGATTATCGAAACATTTACAGACTGTTTCGATTTGACTGCGTTGTATAAACGGTTCATCTCCCTGGATATTTATTACGATATCGTAGTCTCCACCGATTTTTGTTGCGGCTTCCTCTATTCGGTCTGTTCCGCTTTGATGATCACTCCTGGTCATAACGACCTTACCGCCAAANGATATTACTTCGTTTTGGATACGTTCATCATCCGTAGCTACATAAACGTCGTCGATAATAGAAGCTACTTGACTATATACTCTGTTTATAACTGTTTTTCCACCGAGAATAGCTAATGGCTTTCCCGGGAAACGTGTACTCGCATAGCGAGCNGGGATTACTGCTAAAATCTTCATACTGCATGCAAAAGTAATAAAAATATTTCATAGATATGGAAAATATACTTAAAAATGAAAGATAAAATTTGCCAGTATAAAAAAAAATTCATACTTTTGGCTTTAAATTATATATACGGAATGAAGAATAAAATAAAAATTGCAATATTATCACTATTATTATATATCCCATCGTATGCTCAGAAAATGTCGTTAGGTTCNTGTGTGACACGTGACGGCGGACAGTACCAAGGAGAAATGGTACAAGGGAAACCTCATGGGAAAGGTAAGTGCGTTTACAAGAACGGTGACACTTACGAGGGTGAGTACGTTAAAGGAAAAAGGCAAGGATATGGTACTTACATTTTTTACGATGGTGAGAAATATGAGGGTGAATGGTTTCAGGACCAACAGCATGGTCGTGGCACATACTATTTCATGAATAATAATAAGTACGTGGGACTGTGGTTCCGTGATTATCANCAGGGNCATGGTATAATGTACTATTACAACGGTGACCGATATGAGGGAAACTGGTTGCAAGACAAACGTAACGGAAAAGGAAAATATACTTTTGCCAGTGGNGCCTATTATGAAGGTATGTGGAAAGATGATAAAAAGAACGGTCAGGGATTTTATGACTGGGGTGACGGCTCTACATACGAAGGACAGTGGTTGAATAACCTTCGTAACGGAAAAGGTACTTTCAAATATGCTGATGGCGATTACTATACCGGTGGTTGGGCTAATGATGTTCAGAACGGTAAAGGTATATACAAGTTCCAGAACGGTGATATCTATGAAGGTGATTACGTTATGGGTGAACGTACCGGAACGGGTGTCTTCAGATATGCCAACGGNGATAAATATACAGGAGGTTTTAAAGATGGNGACAAGAGCGGAGAGGGTACCATCGTATGGAAGAATGGTAATACCTATACTGGTTCATGGAGCAAGGATAAACCGAANGGAAAAGGAAAACTGGTGATGAAAGCCGGTGATGTTTATGAAGGTAATTTCAGAAANGGACAGATTGACGGTGAAGGCATTGCTCATTACAGTGACGGTTCTAAGTTTAAAGGTACCTTCGTAAACGGAAAGAGAAATGGTCCTGCGATAGAAGTCGAAAAGGATGGAAAACGTTTTGAGGGAAACTANAAGGATGATAAACGTGACGGAAAATACGTGGAGAAAGANCGTGACGGACATGTTATCTCTCAGGGCGTATATGTGAATGGTAGAAAAAGGGTTAATTAAAATTTAGAAGATATGATTATTGACACGTTAGACAATTTTAAGAATTACGTAAACATAAACCCATTATTCGAGAAGGTTTATGAATTTATGAAGAAAAATGATCTTCAGAAGTTGGAGAATGGTAAACANGAAATTGACGGAAAAGATCTTTTCGTTAACGTTCAAGACGCTAAAGGACGTGATATGATGAATGCCGTTCTTGAGACTCATAGANAGATGATNGATATCCAGATACCTATTAGTGGTGAAGAAACTTTCGGATATACACCTTTGACAAATCTTCCCGATGTGGAATATAATGAGGAAAAGGATATTACGAAATACGAAGGTCCTGCGGAGAGTTATGTAACATGNCATCCTGGTATGTTCGCAATTTTCTTNCCTAGTGATGGACATGCACCATGTATAACCACTGATGAGACNATTCATAANGTAATATTTAAGGTTAAGAATGTCTGAATAAATTAATATATTATGGCAGAGAAAAAAGATAGCAAAAAGGCAGNATCTGCAAAGAAAAGTACTGCTAAAAAAACTGCAACCAAGACTAAAAAGGTGACAACGAAGAGAGCACCGAAGGCAACTGTTTCAGAAACGAAGCCAAAGCATATCGGAGTCGTAGCTCATGATCCNTGGCTTGAACCTTTTGAAGATGCNATACGTGGTAGACANGATCATGCCCTTTGGAAGATCAACCAGCTTACGAATGGTGGAAAACGTACGTTGTCTGATTTTGCATCAGGACATCTCTATTTCGGACTGCATAAACTTGCAAAAGGGTGGGTGTTCAGAGAGTGGGCTCCTAATGCGACGGAGATATACCTGATAGGTGACTTCAACGACTGGAAAGAAAATGACAAGTACAAACTAAAGAGAATAGAGGGTACAGGCAACTGGGAATTGAAACTCTCGGAGAAGGCCATGAAACATGGTGACCTTTATAAAATGAAGGTAAAGTGGAATGGTGGAGAAGGTGAGAGAATACCAGCCTGGGCTCAAAGNGTGGTACAAGATGANAATACGAAGATTTTCTCTGCTCAGGTATGGGCTCCAAAGGNNCCGTATGTGTTTAAGAAAAAGAAATTTAAACCCACAANATCACCTCTGCTTATTTATGAATGCCATATAGGAATGGGCGAAGNTGCAGAGAAGGTGGGTACATACACAGAATTTAAGGAGAATGTGTTGCCCCGCGTTATAGAGGACGGTTATAATGCCATACAGATAATGGCTATTCAGGAACATCCTTATTATGGATCTTTCGGTTACCATGTAAGTAGTTTCTTCGCGGCATCGAGTCGATTCGGAACGCCTGAAGATCTAAAAGCCTTAATAGATGAGGCTCACAAGAATAATATTGCTGTGATAATGGATATTGTTCATTCACATGCAGTAAAAAATGAGATTGAAGGTCTTGGTAACCTTTGTGGAGATCCTAATCAGTTCTTCTATCCCGGTGATCGTCATGAGCATCCAGCATGGGATAGCCTCTGTTTCGATTATGGAAAGGATGATGTGATACATTTCCTACTGTCTAACTGTAAGTTCTGGCTAGAAGAATACCATTTTGATGGTTTCAGGTTTGACGGTGTGACATCAATGCTTTACTATAGTCATGGTTTAGGTGAAGCTTTCTGTAATTACGGCGATTACTTCAANGGTCATCAAGATGATAATGCTATATGTTATCTGACTTTGGCAAACAAACTTATTCACGAAGTTAACCCCAATGCTATAACTATAGCTGAAGAGGTTAGCGGAATGCCAGGTNTGGCTGCAANATTCGAGGATGGAGGATATGGTTTCGATTATCGTATGGCTATGAATATCCCGGATTATTGGATAAAGACATTAAAAGAGCANCGCGATGAAAATTGGAAACCGAGCAGTATCTTCTGGGAGGTAAAGAACCGTAGAGCAGATGAACGCACCATATCATACTGTGAGAGTCACGATCAGGCACTTGTGGGTGATAAAACTCTGATATTCTGGCTTATNGATGCTGATATGTATTGGCATTTTAAGAAAGGATATGAAAACGATGTCGTTNACAGAGGTATCGCNTTGCACAANATGATNCGTCTTGTTACNGCNGGAGCGATAAATGGCGGATATCTAAATTTCATGGGTAATGAATTTGGTCATCCAGAATGGATAGATTTCCCAAGAGAGGGTAATGGTTGGAGTTATAAATACGCCCGTCGCCAGTGGCANCTTGTAGATGATAAGGAACTGTGTTATCATTGGTTAGGAGATTTCGATAAGAAGATGCTCGAAGTGATAAAAAGTGAGAAGAACTTTAACAATACTCCTGTTCAGGAAATCTGGCATAATGATGGCGATCAGGTCTTGGCTTATATGAGAGGTGACCTCGTNTTTGTATTTAATTTCAGTCCAACACGTTCGTTTACCGATTACGGTTTCCTCGTACCGATGGGCTCGTACGATGTAGTATTAAATACTGATGCTAAGGAATTTGGAGGTAACGGTTTNGCTGATGATAGCATGACGCACGTCACCAACTANGATCCGCTTTATGTCAAAGACCAAAAAGAATGGTTGAAACTGTACATTCCAGCGAGNTCCGCNGTNGTCCTCAGAAAAAANTGACGATTNNTAATNNTTACAAATAGGCATTTAANTNTCNANNCTCAATTCTCAACGACCGANGAGCCAAATGAGCANACTAAGCNNGCTTAATGTCTGCTCATNNCGAGGNGGTCGNACNNTGCGNNGCANAGAACTATNAATTAGAAATGAGTGTGTGTCAAAAAGGATGCACACTCATTTCTTTTATTGGATTTTTTTTTGTAATTTTGCACCCATATTTTAACGTAATAAGTATTTGAAATGAAAGCATTTGTTTTTCCAGGACAGGGAGCCCAGTTTGTTGGAATGGGCAAAGACCTTTACGAGTCTAATGACTTAGCAAAGAAATTGTTTGATAAGGCTGATGAAATTCTTGGTTACAAGATTACAGACATAATGTTTAACGGTACNGACGAGCAGCTTAAAGANACAAAGGTTACTCAACCGGCAGTATTTCTCCACAGCGTTATTTCTGCACTATGTATGGGCGACGCTTTTAAGCCCGATATGGTTGCAGGTCACTCTTTAGGTGAGTTCTCTGCTTTGGTCGCATNAGGTGCCTTGAAGTTTGAGGATGGTTTGAAACTTGTATATGCACGTGCTATGGCAATGCAGAAAGCGTGTGAGCTTCAGCCAGGTACTATGGCAGCTGTTATNGCTCTTCCAAANGAGAAGATAGAAGAGGTATGTGCTAAATACAATACAAGCGAAGCCGTTTGTGTTCCTGCTAATTACAACTGTCCCGGACAGTTGGTTATAAGCGGAAGTGTTGAAGCAATAGGAAAAGCTTGTGAGGAGCTGAAGGCTGCAGGTGCGAAGAGAGCACTTGTATTGAATGTTAGCGGCGCTTTCCATTCACCACTTATGCAACCAGCAAAAGATGAGTTACAGGCAGCTATTGAGTCAACCNCGTTCTCTACACCTAAATGTCCTGTGTACCAGAATGTTGACGCTAAGGCTCATACAGATGCAGAAGAAATAAAGAAAAATCTTATAGCTCAGCTTACTAGTCCTGTTAAATGGACGCAGCAGGTAGAGAATATGATAGCAGACGGTGCTGATGACTTCACCGAATGTGGTCCTGGCAAAGCCCTTAGAGGTATGATTGCCAAGATAAACAATCAGGTGTCAGCTCATGGCATAGAATAATTTTCGATGGGTAAGAAGATTATTATTTATCAAGTCTTTACCCGTCTGTTGACCAATCGTAATATGACCCGCAAAGAGTGGGGCACTGTGGCAGAAAACGGATGTGGTAAGTTTAACGATTTTACTCCCGAAGTCCTTAAAATGATTAAGGACAAGGGAGTTACTCATATATGGTATACTGGTGTTATACGTCATGCCACAGTGACGGATTACAGCAAGTATGGTATACCGAGAAATCATCCTGAAGTTATAAAGGGACGAGCAGGTTCCCCATACGCTATTGTTGACTATTATGATGTCGACCCGGATTTAGCGCAAGATGTGAACAAACGTATGGAAGAATACGAAGCTCTTATAGTCCGTACACATAAGAGTGGTCTGAAGATCATCATGGATTTTGTCCCNAATCATGTGGGACGCGAATACCATTCTATATGCAAGCCAGAAGGTGTACGTGACTTAGGTGAGGATGATGACAAAAATATGAATTTNTCACCAAGAAATAATTTCTACTATTGCGGTGGTGAACCCTTACATGTTCCCAATACGCCTAATACCGGAATAGCGCAATACACTGCTGACGGGGATTTTAGACCCTACGAAGAGATACCGGCCAAGGCTACTGGTAATGATCATTTTGATGCGTGGCCGGGGGTTAATGACTGGTATGAGACGGTGAAGCTCAACTATGGTGTAGACTATTGCGATGCTGGTGGTAGGAGTTATCATTTTGATCCGATACCCGATACGTGGGTTAAGATGCGCGATATCTTAATGTTCTGGGCTTCTAAAGGTGTAGATGGTTTCAGATGCGATATGGCAGAGATGGTTCCTTCGGAATTTTGGTCGTATGCCATTTCAAGCGTGAAGAAAAAATATAAGAACATTATCTTTATAGGTGAGGTTTATAATCCATCACTTTATGAAACGTACGTAAATAGCGGCTTCAATTACCTATATGATAAGGTCGGTATGTACGATACAGTGCGTAATGTGATATGCGGAGGTGACGCTTCCGAGATAACAAAGCGCTGGCAGGAAACAGAGAATCTGAAAGATAATATGTTGTATTTCCTAGAGAATCATGATGAACAACGTATCGCTTCTGATTTCTTTGCCGGTGAAGCACGCAAAGGTATTCCCGGTTTGGTAGTTAGTCTACTTATGCGAAAAAATCCTTTCATGCTATATGCAGGACAGGAATACGGCGAGAGAGGAATGGATAAGGAAGGCTTTAGCGGTGTGGATGGACGTACAACGATCTTCGACTACTGGGCAATGTCTTCAACGATGAATTCCATACCTAATACAACTCTTCGCAGACGTAATACGAAATACTGGACTAATAGTCAGTGGACTATAGATCAGTTGTATGGTAGAATAATGAAGATTGCGTCTGTTGAGAAAACTGTCTCACAGGGAGATTTCTTCGATCTTATGTACGTACAGGATGAGANTAGGTTTGATAANCGTCATGGATTCACATTCTTACGGAAATATAATGAAGAAGTTATGCTTGTGGTGGCAAACTTCAAAGATCAACCGCAACAGTACGGTGTAAAGATTCCAGCTCATGCACTTGATTATTTTGGTATAGAAGAGCAGACTGCGGAGGCTACCGAATTGCTTACGGGAGCGAAAACGGATATTACCTTTGAACGTGATGGAGAGGTGGTAGTAAATGTTGGTCCATACAGTGCACAAATTTTTAAAATAATATTGACACAGATGAAAGAAGTGGTATATCAACTTAATGATCATAATAAGGATGAGTTTCCACCTGCACATACCGCTGAGCATCTGCTTAACCAGGTTATGGTTAGGATGTTCGGTTGTGAACGTTCAAAAAATGCTCATATAGAGAGGAGGAAGAGTAAGATCAGTTATATCCTTGATCATAAACCATCCCGACAGGAAGAGAAAGAGATTCAACAGAGGATGAANGAGTTGATAGAACAGGATCTTCCTGTGACGTACGAATTTGTTGACAGAGACCATCTNCCCNAAGGNGTTGACATAAGTCGCTTACCAGANGATGCNAGTGAAACGATACGAATAGTAAGGATAGGTGACTTTGATGTCTGTCCGTGTATAGGTAAACACGTGAGAAGTACATCTCAGATAGGACGTTTCGAAGTCTTGGGAACGAATTGGGATGAGATGACCCACTCCTTTAGAATTCGCTTCAAGATAGTTCAATAAAAAAGTGTGCCCATTGGCACACTTTTTTAGCTAACTAAAAGTCAATTTTGCTAAATACCGGTATATGGTCTGAGTATGTCAGTTCCTTTTTGTAATAGCTTACACCAGGTATACTCTTGTCATAGAAAATATAGTCGATGCGGAAAGCTTTTTTGCCTCTGAATGTCCACATCCAACCGCCTCCCTTATCACAGAAACCATCTTTTAGATCGCCCTTGAGCGTGTTGTAAACGTATGAATACGGCACATCATTAAAGTCACCGCAAAGTACAACAGGATATTCTGACTGGCGTACTTCCGTAGCAACTTGGTTAGCTTGTCCTGCTCTAATCATCAGGTCTAACATATAGTTACCATAAATAGCTTTAAGCACCTTACTGCTTTCCACTTTTTGTCCTTGTGCAGATGCTTTACCAGCCTTATACAGAGTTCTGTTTACACCAGTAGTCTGCATGTGTACATTAAAAACCCTCAACATCTTTCCGTTGACGTTGATGTCAGCATACATACTACTATTGTTCGTTTCTTCAAATTGAATATTCTTACTACCTGTAATAGGGAATCTACTGAAAATAATCATGTCTTTATTTCCCATGGCAGCATACGGGAATTCCTCTTTATATCTCTCCGTATTGTTGATGTCTCCGGAATGTTCTCTGTACTCCTGGAAACATACTATATCGGCGTGTTGATTTTTTAATTCGGATAATATATCCTGTGATATATAGTTGGACGCCTCTTTTCCAAAACCGCCAACATTGTAAGTGCAAATTTTAAGACCGAGTTTGTCTATCGTATCCGGAGCCCCAGATCCCAATCTGAAGAATGTTCCGATATATCCAAGACAACACAATACTGCAATAAAAGGCATCAATGCCCAGTACCACCTTTTCAATATGAGCCATAGTACGATAAGACAGATATCTATAGCTATGAGTATAGGTAGTGCAAAACAGAACATTGCCTCCGAGGTTCCTCCTCTGGATGCTGGATTTGTATCTCCTCCGAACAGACCGTATATGGTAGCTACAGTCATGAAAGCTGTAAATACCAATATAATGAATCTGAAATATTTTTTTACTGCGAGTTTTGCCATATTAGTCTTTTCTTATATATTTCTCAATCATAGCCCTAAGATTTTCTATTCTAAACGGCTTTGCCAAGAAATCGATACATCCAGCGTCCTTAGCTTTCTGTACATCAGCAGCAAAGGCGTATGCACTGAGAGCGATGATTGGAGTGTCGGGATATACCTCTTTGATAATATTTGTGGCATCAATACCGTCCATATTCGGCATCTTCATGTCCATAAGAATAAGGTCGGGGTTGAGTTCCTCGTTAAGAGTAACGGCTTCTATACCGTCTTTGGCTCTTACAAGTTTATATAGCTTTTCAAGAACTATTCTCACAAGTTCATAGTTGTTGTCAGAATCTTCGGCAACTAATATTAATTTCTTCTGTGATTCAGCAACGGCGTCAACACGAATGGTATTAGTTACGGTACGCAGTGAAGCGTCACGCTGACTATTAGTATTCTTGTATGGGAAAGTAAATGTAAATGTTGTTCCTTCACCATAGTTGGATTCCACATTCATCTCACCTCCCAATTTGTCTACTATCATCTTACTGAGAGGCAGACCAAGTCCAAATCCTTTCTTACTTCCGGTTTTGTTTTCGTCACCGCTGACATACAATTCGAATATTTGACCTAAGTCTTCAGGTTTAATACCCTCTCCCGTATCCGATACAAAGAATTTAACTTTTGTATCATTATCTGTCAAACGATATCCGAAGGTGATGGTTCCGCGTACTGTGTGTTTCAGAGCATTGCTTATTAGGTTCGAGAAGACCTGTATGATTCTGTTTTTATCGGTCATCATATACACTTCATGTGAAGGCTTCTCGACAACCATCTTAACCCCTTCGCTGACTCTGAATCTAAATACATTTTTGATTTCCATACACATGGTCGTCAAATCGGTATTGGCGAGGTTGATAGTTATATCTCCCTGTTCAACTTTAGACAGGTCTAATATCTCGTTCACAAGTACAGAAAGTCTGTTACTATTACTCTCGATGATGTCGAGATAGTGCATTCGTTCATCAGGATCATCTGTTTCAGCTATGACGCGGGAAAAGCCCTCTATAGCGTTCAACGGAGTTCTGATCTCATGACTCATGTTGGCAAGGAAAAGAGATTTCATTCTGCTTGCTTTCTCAGCTTTCTCAGCTTTCTCTTCAAATTCCTTGATTGTCTTGTTGGCTTCTGCAAGTCTTTTTATCAATTCGTCTTTATCATCACTCATGACACGGATCCATTTAATTAGTTCTATTCAGATTGCAAATATACAAAAAAAATATAAAATAGCACGAATGTTGTCCAAAATATTTATTCATTCTAACTTCTCTTGGCTTTCTCCCAAGCTCCGCTAGTGTTTTTATATAGATAACGAAAACCTCTGAACACGTTTATGTTCATGAAAATGAAGTAGTAGCATATCTTAGCTAATTTGTTGGGCTTCGGCGTGTTCTGTTTGCTTTGCAAATATCCCAATAAAGCTAAGGTATAGACGAGCATCTGTGCCAAAAGGATGATGATGTATATACTCTTGGGCATCTCAAGACATAGTATAATATTTGTGATTATGAGTATGATAAGACATACGGGAGTTATACTCCATCGAAGTACCCTATGGGATACATACTGAAACCATACGATGGGATGGGGGATGGGTATTAGCATTTTCCACAGTCTTATAATACTCTGAATGCCGCCTGCAGCTATCCTGCGTTTACGTTTCGCTTCCTCTTCGTAGTTGGCAGACCCGTATTCCATAGCGTATGCATCTGTAGTGTATGCTATCCTGTATCCTCTCTGTACTATCAGCATACTCATAATAAAATCGTCAAGGAGCGTATCTTCGGGCATCTCGGTATATAGAGCCGTCCTGATAGCGAACAACTCACCTGCAGCACCCATTGCGGAATACAGATTAGAATCCCATTTTTTCAGAGTACTTTCATATTTCCAATATAGACCCTCGCTTTCCGCTGCACCATCTCTATCATTTTTAGATTGTACTTTCTTCTCTCCAGACACACATCCTACTTTGGGGTCTTGGAAGAGACGTACAATCTCTTTCATCGAATTTGTGTTTAGATAAGTGTTGGCATCGGTAAAGACAACGATATCCGTTTTTACCTCTTTAATACCATGGTTTAATGCCGCCGTCTTACCTTTTCTTTCCGGTGTAAAGACAATGTCAACGTTATCGTATTTCTCCAACAGATTATTTGTGTTGTCGTTGCTGCCGTCAGTAACCCACATTATCCTTATCCTGTCTTTGGGATAATCTAAGCTATTGCAATTTTTCATTTTCTCAGCTACGACATCCTGCTCGTTATAAGCACAGATAAGTAGCGTTATATATGGCAGATTCTCATCTTCTGGCAATGTCATCTTTTTGCGTGGAAACAGAAGTTTTCTTATTTTAGCAAGAAAAAACAGAACTATTCCATAGCCAATGTAAGTGTAGAAGACTATGAATAGACAGACCCAAAATATGATTTCGAAGACTCTCATCTATGATTTTGTTTCAACTCTTTTCGTTGGTTCCTGTTCCTTGTTACGTCTGTTCACAACTGTTACAACCGCTTGCGCGAGGTTCAGATATGATAATCCTGTTATCGAATCCGATTTAACGGATGCTGGTTCCCCACTGTCACCGCTTTCACAGATACTTTGTACCAAAGGTATTTGTGCTAACAAAGGAGTGTTTAACTCTGCTGCCAACTTCTTGCAACCATCTTTACCAAAGATGTAATATTTATTGTTGGGCAATTCTGCAGGTGTAAACCACGCCATATTTTCGACCAATCCCAGAATAGGTACGTTAACCTTCTCGTTTCTGTACATATCAACACCTTTTCTTGCATCAGCCAAGGCCACCTGTTGCGGGGTACTTACGATTACGGCACCGGTGATAGCCAAGGTCTGCAGCAGGGTGAGGTGAATATCACTTGTTCCAGGAGGAGTATCGAGAATAAAATAATCTAATTCACCCCAGTCTGCATCAGCAATAAGTTGTTTCAGTGCATTCGATGCCATGGCTCCACGCCATAATGTAGCAGTGTCAGGAGCAACGAAGAAACCTATGGATAACAGTTTTATTCCATATTTCTCTATTGGACAGATAAGATCTCTTCCATTCACTTTTACGGCGTATGGACGTTCGTCCTCAACATGAAACATTTTAGGTATTGACGGTCCGAAAATATCAGCATCGAGCAGTCCCACCTTATATCCCATTTTTGCGAGAGATATGGCAAGGTTCACAGCTACTGTACTCTTACCGACGCCACCTTTTCCCGAGCTTACCGCAATAATGTTTTTTACATCGGGAAGAAGTTTGTCCAACTCCGGTCTTGGTGCCGATTTGAATTCGGGCGTTATGGTTACTTCCACCTCTTTTCCTATATGATAGTGTATCGCCGCCTCAGCTGCCTTGATGGTAGACTTTAGAAACGGGTCGGTATCTCTGGGGAAGATAAGAGAAAAACTTACCTTTGCACCATCGATCCTGATGTTGTCGGCTACCATTTCACTCTCTACCACATTCTTCTTTGTACCTGGATAGGTTACATTTTTAAGTGCATCTAATATTAAATTGGGATATAGTGTTACTGCCATAATTGTAATTAAATCCTTATTGTATGATAATCAGTTTCTATTACAATGCAAAGTTATTATTTTTCTATGTAATATCAAAATTTTTATTTTAAAATGACTACCTTTGCACATCTCTTAAGCAGAATTAAGGTTTCGATAGTATGGTGGAAATGGTAGAATATTTGGATAGTGTAGATAGTCAGTTGATGTTGACGTTAAACTCGATGTATGTATCGGCATTGGATCAGTGGTGGTACATGGTATCGTATAAGTTAACGTGGATTCCGTTATACCTCGCTATCCTGTTTGCTGTATTGTACCGTTACGGCAAGTCAAAACAGACGATAGCAGCGATACTTCTTTTTGCCGTTGCTATAACGCTCACAGACCAAACCTGTAGCGGTTTACTGAAACCCCTCGTAGCCAGAATGAGACCGAGTAATACGAATGGAGATATATGGCAGATGATACATATCGTGAATGGTTATCGTGGCGGTCCGTACGGATTTCCGTCTTCACACGCAGGAAACTCCTTTGCAGTGATGACCTTAGTAATAATGCTGTTTAAAAACAGGTTAGTATCTGCATTCTTTGTCTTATGGGCAATAGTACATTCGTATAGCAGGATATATTTAGGCGTACATTATCCTGGTGATGTTATGGTAGGGATGTTGATAGGAGTAATATATTCATATCTTGCCTACAAGATTTTCGATCATTATTTCCGTTTTCAGAATGTTCGTAGAACAAAATACGAAATAGTCATGCCTGTGGTGGGCATGACTACATTCGTTGTTATTACAATACTGTCTATGACAGTCTATTAACAGTCTCTCTTATTTCGCTTGTAAACGTAAAACTCTACTAGACCAGTTTACCTTCTTGTTCCAATCTACATCGTGGGTATAAGGCATTTCCAGNCCATGTTCCATAAGGAATTTTCCGCTGTAGCTTTTCCCTTCGCAATATAGAGGATTGTTATCTATTCTATCCAGTTCATGTACGGTATACATTTTGTTGGCGTCCAATCCTGCCATCTTTACTCTCGGTAGATGTTCATTTTGGAATTGTTCCGTTTTCCACCAGAAGAATACCGCCTCATCCTTGTTTTCTTTTACATACATAAGCGAAGCTAAGCCCTCATGGTCGTAAGGCGAAACGAGTCGGTATAAATCACCGAACTGAATGATCGGTCTTATCTCCTTATATTCAGCTATCGCCTTCTTGCATAGATNCTTCTCTTCNTCCGTCATATTCTTTGGCTGGATTTCCATACCCAAACGTCCACTCATGGCAACATCTATACGCATCTTCAANGATGTCGTTCTGAAAACCGTATGGTTAGGTACGGCAGAGATGTGTGAGGCCATAGCGATAGCAGGGAAGAAATATGACGTACCCCATTGCATGTATATTCTCTGTAAAGCATCAGTGTTATCGCTTACCCAGAACTCATCGAAGTAGGGTAGAAGACCCCAGTTGGCTCTACCGCCACCGCTGGCACACAACTGGATAGTAAGTTTGGGATATTTTGCACGTATCCTCTTGCATGTCTTTTCTAAGCCCTTGTGATATTCGATATACAGATGACTCTGGTNACTCATGTCGAGATACTGACTACCATGGTTCAATATCGGCATATTTGAGTCCCATTTGATATAATCAATATCAGGGTAATTACTCATTAAGTTNTCCACGATGTCAAACACAAAGTCTTGCACCTTCGGATTAGACATNTCTAATACCACCTGAGTACCTCCACGTCCCGGTACGACATCCCTGTTAGGAGCTTTAACAACCCATTCAGGATGCTTCTCATACAGTTCGCTCGTNATATTNCTCATCTCNGGTTCTATCCAGATACCGAACTTAACACCGTTTTTCTTGGCATCTTTCAGTAATCCGTCGATACCGTGAGGCAGTTTNCTCTTATCTACCACCCAGTCACCTAAGGATGATGTATCTTTATTTCTTTGGTATTTGTCNCCGAACCATCCGTCGTCCATAACAAACAACTCACCTCCCATGTAAGCGATATCCTTCATCATTTGGTCCATACCNTCTTCATTGATGTCGAAATATACACCTTCCCATGAGTTTAGCAGGATCTTACGTTGTGTATCACCATTGGCAAGTTTATATTTTCTTCCCCATTTGTGGAAGTTACGACTGGCACCGCTCAGTCCCTCGTTACTGTATGTCAATGCGAGACGTGGTGTGGTGAAGGTCTCACCTTTTTTTAGACGGTAAGTAGAATTATCTTCATTNATNCCNGCAAAGAAATANTGNTAATCAGTATCGTCGGTATCTATTTTCAGTCTGTAGTTACCTCCATAGCACAGTGCTGCACCGATAACATCACCGAAATTTTCCTGTCCTTTACCGTTTAGTGAGAACATCACCTCTGCATGGTCGGTATGTGAGTTTCTCGTACCGTCTCTATTCTTTATAACTTTCTGTCCCTCAACGAGTCTCTCTTCTATCAGCTTACCTTCACTTCCCCATGATCCGTGCAGATGACTAATCCACACATCACCTTTACGTATAGGCAACATAGCTGAAGCGAATTGGTTAAGAGTGACTGACGATTTTTCGGAGTTTTTAATGTCTGTCCATACCTCAATCATATCAATATCGTTGTAAGCCTTATAGTTTATGTCAACGGTGAGGTTATACTTAGGGTCTTTTGTATGAATACACGTTATAGTACCACCTTTTTCGTTTTTCGTCAACGTTCCCGTAACTTCAAGTTGCGTAGACATATTTCCGTCGCTGTGTACCACTGCGATAGCAGCTTCGGCAGGGCAGTTCATTCCGTATGCAGGGTATGCATCCATTCTGCCATTGGCAGTGACCGACAGATTACTTATATCTTCAGACTTAAGCTTATTCCCGAAATATAGATATGTCGGAGCCTTACCTTTCTCGGCGTTAAGGATAAGTGATATATTTTTTGTTTCAACCTTTATTATATCTGCCATACATATCATGCTATATGCAGACAGAAATGTCATTAATAATATCTTTCTCATACAATGTTTATTGACATTTTACGTCCTTAATATCTTTAAGCATCATCAACTTAGGTGACTCTATAAATTTCTTGAAGTCGTCAGCGCTCTGTTGATTCTTGTCTGGAGTAAAATACTCTTTCGGATCGTTTCTCCACGGAAGAAGGTACAGAATATCGAATTTTTCCAAGATAGGTTGGAACACTCTTGTCCACCATGTAGCATCAGGTATATTTTTATATCCACATTCTGTCAGAGCGAAGAATTTACCGTTCTTTTTAGAGAAATCACTTAAGAAGGTTAAATCGTCTGTCAACTGCTTTACGAAGTCTGCTTCTGTTCCCCACTGATAAGCATCTTCTCCGATAATAGTTACTCTGTCATTTCCAGGATAACGTTTCATATAAGTAGAATCGTTATAGTTGCCGTCTAGATTAGGAGAATAGCTCCATACCAAGTTATCGAATCCTTCATAGTTGAGATAGTCCTGTAACATATTCCACAATGCACGATATTCTTCATCAGTGCAGAGTTTCTGTCCCCACCAGAACCAAGAACCGTTATTCTCATGCCACGGACGGAATATGATTGGTATCTTCTCTCCTTTATCCGTAACCAGAGTCTTCATGTAGTTGCCCACTCTCTGCATCCACAGTTGGAAGAGATTATAGTTCTCACCTCCAGGGAGTATGCTCTTAACAACCTTGTCGCTGGTTACATCCCATGATGTACCACCCGTCAGAGGATTACGCGGATGCCAACTTATTGTTATTATACCACCCCTTTTGTAGTGGTTCTGAATCTCCTTACGTATACGATCGAAAGGTACGCTGTCCAGGTTCTTTTCATCACACATCTCGATACCTCCGAGATCGAATCCCATTATGGCAGGATAATCACCGACGAGTTCTTTAATATCACTGCGGTTTTCGTCCCAATGCCATGACAATCCGTACATCGGATCATCCTGATGTCCGAACATATATCCTTTCTTACTTAGGTCTGTTAGTCTGTGTATAAGGCTCTGAGCCGGTGTACACTTACATTGCTTCTGACAGTTGTCTTGTGCCATAACAGGACTTATGGACATGAAGCATAGAATTGACAGAAATAGTTTTTTCATATTATAAAAATTTATTTGGTTATCGTTTTATTTAATGCCCAACTCTTTCATGAGCCACTCGTTCCATTCGTCCCACTGCTCTTGATACCAGAAATGTGCCGTTTGTTGATATGGATGTATTTCCTTTTTCCCTTTCACGATATTGTATGTTGCCCATGCTGTTGTTGGAGGAACCACGTCATCGTTATAACCGAAAGAGAACCAACCGGGACATGTTATTCTCCGTGCGAAATTTACGCCATCGTAATATCTGCTGCCCTCAATTTTCTGTTGACTGGCATTCTTGTCGTAGTAGAAATAATGTGGCCAACCATCGGGCTTACCTTTCAGTGATCCCGTCATATCACATATCGCTGCATGCACGGCACCGTAACATGTAACACGTTTATCCAGTCCCGCGCAGACAAGTGAAAGGAATCCACCCTGGCTACTACCAGTAACACCCAGTTTCGTACCGTTCCATTCTTTGAGAGTGGCAATATAGTCAATAGCTCTAATACATCCTATTACAACGCGTTTATAATAGTTGAGATCCCTGTTATCCACATTTGAGTCCCAATAGCCGTTGAGCGCACCGTTGGCAAGATTATCATAAATACTCTGTTTCATTGTTACAGGAATACCATGTACACCAATCTCAAGAGTTATGCAACCCTCTGATGCGAACCATGAATCACCCTGATATGGACGTACTCCTGCACCTGGTACACGGAGTAGGGCGGGGTACTTACCGCTTGCCTTTGGTATGCACAGTATACCGTATGTGCGACTGTCGTTTCTTATGTTATTAAAACTCACCTCGTATGCGTTAACCTTGTCCGTACACCTTTCAGGCAGAAGTTCCACGTGAGGGTTAAGAGGCGTTTTTCTAGCCTCATCAATAGCATTTTTCCAGAAACTATCGAAGTCTTTAGGATCAACGGTCGATGGTTGTAGCTTCTCTGGAGAGAACGCAGCCGTAGCTACACCCTTATATTCTTTCTTTCCGATTTTCGCTTTTACGGTGAGACGATAGAATCCCGGTTCAGTCATTTTTCCTGTCCATGTCATCTTCCCGTCTTTTAACACCTTTTTCCCATTTGCATCTGGGTACATCTCAGGTCCTGCTTCATACTCTACGGTAACGTTTTCTATCGGAGTAGAAGAGCGGAGGACAGAAACATCAAACTTAGCCGTTTCACCCACTTTATACGTCCAATCGCTGTGGTCGGGTTGTACAAGTACAGTAATCTCACTTCCAAGAATCTGTGCAACAGATATCAGCGAGACTGTTGCCAGGCAAAATAGTAATAAAACTCTTTTCATTGTTTCAGTATAATTTGATTTTATCTTTTATTAATATCGTTTACAATCGTTTTGATAACCTCAAGAGTCGTAGTATCGCTTGCGAATACCGAATTCAGACCCTGAGCCTCCTGTGCGGGGTCACCGGTATAGTCGTCACCAACCTGCCATTGGTCGTGTGTAGGTTCTGCGAAACCACCCCATCCCCAGAAGTTACATCCAACAAAATATCCACCAGTCTTAGAGTCTTCCTTGATAAGAGAAAAAACATAACGATAGAAGTCATCCCTTACGGAAGTAGTACTCTCTTTGCTATAAGAAAAACCGTCGCGTGGGAAACCAAACTCTTCCAGTACCAATGGTTTTTTAAGTTTCTCTGCTACCACGAGGTGATTGTCAATATATTTTTTCGTGTTCTCGCAAGACCTTGTGAGATCCGTTTTTAGATGTCTTGAACGCGCCCAACTCCAGTTGTATGGCCAGAGGTGAGCATTTAGGTAGTCGATATTCTTGTCTGCAGAGATCTCTTCAAAAAGATTCATATCGTTTTCACAACCCCATGATCCCTCAGAACCGATAGAAATAAGATGGTTATGGTCTAATGAACGTATTAGAGCTGCAGCCTCTTTTATCCACGCGGCAAAGGGTCTCTTTGCCTCCTGGCTGAATGCGCGAGGTTCGTTTCCTATCTGCCATGACATGATAGCTGGGTCGTCAACATATTTCTTTCCAGTATATCTGTTCGTTCTTCCGATGATGAACCTTACATAATCGTAGAAAAGTTGATGAGCCTTCTCACAACTTGCATATTTTGCTACAAAGTTCATAAAAGCAGGATAGCCATCCTCGTTAGGACGTGGTGCAACACCTTCTCCCGCATGTTCTAGGTAGAAACCGTATCCGCCGCTCCATTCCCAAGAGTTGTTGAGATAGAGTACAGCCACCATGTTTCTGTCGGCAAGACATTTCATAAAGTAGTCTAGACCGTCAAGAATCGTATCGTTATATATACCAGGAGCTTCCTGTAGAGTAGGTTCAACCTTAGTGGTAACCCCTCTTTTTCCGTCGGAACCGACAAGTACTCGTAGGTTGTCAATACCTATCGACTTCAAGAAATCCAGTTCTTTGTTCAGTCTGTTTCTGTCTCCACCTTGTCCCAAGCTACCAAGAATAGGCCCATACCAAAAATTAGTACCGATATAGTAATACGGACTGTTTCCACGATAGAATTTCCCGTTTTCTACCTTGACGAAATTTGTCTTACCATTTCCTTTGGCTTGCAGAGCTGTCAACCCGAATGTAAGGATTAGGCAACATGTTATCAGTAGTCTTTTCATCTTTTTTTAGATTTCAGTTTCGTGCAAAGTTACGATAAAAAATCGATTTTTAGCAGTGTAATAAGAAAAAAGTCAAAAAGTGGAGTTCAACAACAAATATATGGCTTATTGATTATTTGCATATTTCTTGAAATTCTCCGCCTGTTCCAAAACTTCCTTAAACACCTCATCATTAGTGACGGGCGGGTAGTTATGCTGCGCCAACACCACAATCAGGTCCATTTTCAGTTCCGCCTTGATGTCATCGCGTGCAGCCCAGTCTGTATATTTTGACTTGTCGTCTACAATCTTTTTGATTTCCTTTGCCAACGTGAGTAGTTTTTCTTCCGGATAATCAAATTGGAATTTCTTGGCGATAGCCTTAAGGATATCGTAGAAGGCCTTTTCTTCGAAGGTAAAGCCCGGTGGAATATTCTGCTTTTCTTTGTTTATTTCTTGTAGCAGTTGTACCATCTGTTCTGTTACTTCCGTAATCACCTCATCTGCAAAGATGGCATCGTCGCTTCGATCGTTATATCTTGTTACAAGTGCGTTGAGACGTTCCGTAAAATCCACGCCTTTCATCTTGTTGACCTTCTTAAACTCGCTGATTACCATTCTGAGCAATCGTTCCATAAGTTTTACTTTCGTGTTGGGCAGTTGCAAGCGAGCGAGTCGTTGCATATATTCTTCACTCAACACATCGAGGTTCTCTTGATCGTCGCCTACTTGTATAATTTCTTCGATGCCTTCTGAGCGGATAGCCTCCTCAATCATTTTGTTCACGCGACGATTCATTTGTGCGGTATCGGGTGCCTCTCCCTTGGTTAGTTTGTGAATAATCGATTTTACGGCACAGAAGAAATAGATATCTTCGCGCTCACTGTCACTGATGTCTTCGCTGCTGGAACAGAGATTATAGGCCGACTTCAGCTTGCGTGTATGACCCATAAACAGATTTTCTTGTTCTTTAGTGTGTTGGGCATATTCTGCTCCACGATTCAGACAGTCGAGTTGTTCGAGTGGTGTGCCAGTGGTAAACTTGGTATAATCGAAGTTACGGAACATTCGTCTCAGAATGTCGAGTTCGTCTTTCACCATTGTCACCGATCGCTCAATCGTTTCCACGTTATCTTCGGCAGTTTTACCCGTAGCATAACGTTTCAGAGCCGCATTCATATTATTCTTGATACCGATGTAGTCAACCACCAACCCTTTATCTTTTCCTGGATAAACGCGGTTTACACGTGATATGGTCTGTATGAGTGTATGCTGCTGCAGCGGTTTGTCTATATACATTGTGTCGAGACAAGGCACATCGAATCCCGTTATCCACATATCCACCACGATGGCGATTTTGAAGTTGGAACGTGGATCTTTGAACATAACGTCCATGTTTTTGCGGTCTTCGTCGGTTCCCAATAAATCGTAAAGTTCTTCTGGGTCATCCTTGCTACGTGTCATCACCAACTTGATGCGCTCCGCAGGTTGCGGTTGATTACCATAGGTTGACATAGACGCAGCGGCCATGCTGTATGCAGGACGGTCTTCTTGTTGTGGTATGATTCCCCATTCTGGTCGCAGTCGGAGAATACGCTTATACAGATCATAGGCTATAGTACGATTGGCACATACAAACATTGCCTTACCTCTTACGGTACTTCCTTCAGCGATACGCTGTTCATAGTGCGCCACGAAATCCTCTGCCACTGCCTGCAGTCTGTCGGGATTACCCAATATGGCCTCCATCTTCGTTACCGCCTTTTTACTCTCTTCTATTTGATATTCGTTCGTACCTTCTTCAGCACACTTTGCGTAATAGTCTTCAATCTCCTTCATTTTGGAGTTGTCGAGCATCACCTTGGCAGCCCTACCTTCATATACGATGCGTCGTGTTATGCCGTCTGCCACAGACTCTGTCATGGTATAGGCATCCACAACGGGACCGAACACGTCTATCGTGGCATCGATAGGTGTACCTGTGAAACCCACGTAGGTAGCGTTGGGTAACGAATCGTGCAGATATTTTGCAAAACCGTAGCTACGTCGTACGCCTTCACTGGTCTGGCGCAACAGCTGTTCCAGATTTGTTTGCGAGCGATGTGCCTCGTCGGAAATACAGATAATGTTCTTGCGGTCGGAGAGTAGTTGCGTGTCTTCTGTAAACTTATGAATGGTCGTGAGAAAAACGCCACCGCTACTACGTCCCTGTATGTGCTCGCGCAACTTGGCACGGTTTTCCACTTCCACTACACAATCGTCACCGATGAAACGTTTTGCTTTTGCAAATAGGGCTGAGAGCTGTGTGTCGAGATCAGTGCGGTCGGTAATCAGTACTACCGTTGGACTGGCAAAGAATCGGCTCCGCATCAGCATACGAGTCAGGAAAAGCATTGTCAAGCTCTTACCGCATCCCGTAGCACCGAAATAGGTACCACCTTTTCCGTCACCATCGCTGTTTTGTTTTGAGTGCTTTCGTATGTTATCAAACAATTTATGTGCAGCGAAGAATTGTGGATAGCGGCACACCATCTTCGTCTCTCGTTTCGAAGAATCGGGAAAGAACACAAAGTCTTTCATCACACTCAGTAACCGCTCTTTCTTGAACATACCCTTTATCATGGTGTGTAGTGAGTCGATGCCATCCGTCTCGGTGTCTCCAGCCTCAGCTTTGCGCCATGCATAGAAGAAATCGTATGGTGTAAAGAGCGTACCATACTTACTGTTCACTCCATCGCTTATTACTACAAAGGCATTATATTTGAATAATTCCTGAATGTCTCGTCGATAGCGTACCGTGAGTTGTGTGAATGCATCCATGATGGTCGTATTTTCTTTTACGGCACTCTTAAACTCCAGTACCACGACCGGTAGGCCGTTTATATAAACTATGGCATCAGGAATGCGCATCTCACGCCCCTTTATCACCAATTGGTTGACTATTCTGAATACGTTGTTTCTGCTGTCCGTGAAGTCTATAGGTTCAATGAAGAGGTCGGGTAGGGAGGTTTTCTCACGTTTAAGGGCAAACCCTTTCGTTATCAGGCGATATGTGTGAGCATTGTTCTCGTAGAGCGAGAATGTCACGTTGGTCGTCAGTCGATTGATAGCACTTTCTATTTCCACAGGTGTGATGTTCTCCTTGGCGTAGCGACCACGTAGATAGGCGCGCAGGTCATCACGCAGCAGCACATCGTTCTGCTCCTTATGCACATTGTCGCCGCAGGTGTATTCATAGCCTTCCTGCTTAAACAATTCTATTATTGCCATTTCGAGGGCGTGCTCGTTGAAACCTTGTGCCATCGTTTTATTCTCCTTTTAGTCGTTTTATCTCTTTATCGAAGTCAGAGATAATAGGTTGCGTCTTGTTAAAGATATCATATTCTCGTTCAGCCTTTGCCTCTGCCTCAGCTTTTGATACTTTTCCCTTATCGGGCAAAATTCTATATTGATGGAATGAAAGGAAGGCATTCACACTTTGGGCGAACTGTTCCATTGTGAACGTGTTCTCATTTTCAATAAGAACTTCGATATAGTCGAAATAACCCGAGATAGAACGTTCTAATCGACGAATGTCTTTCTCTGATAAATAATTCTTTGCGACTTTAGTGTCCGACTTTAGGATGCGCCCGCCTGGAGCATTTTTCCATGTGTTTAATCCCATATTAGCTTTTGTGTGATCAGCTCTCGTGTAAATGATTTCTGGTGCAGTCTGTCCCGTAATAGCATAGTGAAAACGGTTTTGCACCATTGCATAGAAGTCATGTGTAGTTGGCGCTTTCGGATCGTAATCGAGACTACATTCGGCATAAATGTCGGTTATTTGTTGCCAGATGCGGCGCTCGCTAGCACGAATAGAACGCACACGTTCCAAAAGTTCGTGAAAATAGTCTTTGCCAAACACACGTTCACCTTGTTTTAGTCGATTATCGTCCAAGACAAATCCTTTACGAATGTATTCATTGAGAATCTTTGTTGCCCATTGACGAAATCTAGTTGCCTTGGTAGAGTTTACGCGATAGCCCACAGAAATAATTGCATCGAGGTTATAAAACTTACTCTCTTTTGTTTGCATTTTGCCCTCTATAGCACCATGTTGAGTGGTTGTTTCCATTTTGGAAATAACCACTTCTTCATCCAACTCCCTAGTTTCGAAGATGTTTTTCAAATGCTTACTTATAGCAGGAGTGTTTACACCGAACAGCGCGGACATGGCTTTTTGAGTCATCCAGATGGTTTCATCTTTGACCACCACTTGTACTTTGCCGTCTCCTTCGTGTGTGTTGTATAATAAAAATTGTATTTCGTTGCTCATTAAATTGAATTTTTAGAAAATATTCTACAGAAAATTTTTAGAATTAATAATGAAGAATAATCTATTCTTAATGCTTTCAGAACATTTCCCTTCTTCGAACCCCATTTTTTGTAACAATACCCTTTGTTCATTACGTTCAATTATACCATATCTCTGAAGTCTCGTGGGTGGAATTTTCTCCTTCGTATACAAATGGCGTATTATGTATAGGTTATTCCTACTCTTAAGTTGATTTCCAAGTAAGTTCCACCATCGCGCATCCGTATCGCCAATAGATACTCCATATAAAACGACAAGTTGTGCCTCTCTTAATAATCTATCACATGTTCGATGCATTGTATTCTTCATTGCAGTGTTTGATTGTTCTTTTACTATCAAATCCTTAACATTTTCGTTCTTTTTAAAGAGTTCATTACCAATTTGTGATTCGTTATCAACACCGATAATTATAGTATCTCTAAGCTTTCCATGTACATGTATAATCTGACGCAAATTTATCCCCGTTCCTAACACTTTATCTTGCCTTTCTAATGATAATAATTTCTGCAAAGTGTTTGTGTAATTAAGTGATATGACACTAATATCTATAGGAACACTCAGATTAAGTGACTTCAAACGATTTCGATCGGAGTCAGCAATATATTTTGTTGGTTTTATAAAATCATCTAAAAATCGATGCTTCAATTCGTCTGTAGGAGAGAATGAAGATTCCTGTTGTTTTAGATATTCTTGAAGATTGTCGCTTAATTCATAATATAAGTTTGTAAAATCTTCTTCATTTTGAATTTTTGAGGTATATAGACCTAAAGCAAATTCCATGTCAGACCATAGCTCTTTGTCACTCTCAATGTCTTGTCTCATGCAGTCTAGCAAAGGACTGCAATGATCATTTTTTTTTAAATGTTTTTTGTAAAAATCTGCGTAACTAGTTTTTAAGCCTTGCGCTAAATCTAGTCCGTTCCCAATGATATAAACAATATTCATAAATTTACATTTATATTGTTCCCAATATTAGGGAAAGTATTTTATGTATACACTGTGACTCTCTATAATAATTCTCTATTTGTTCATCTATTTTTGAGGCAAATTGAATAAATGAAAGAGTTGCTTCCTTGCAAGGTATAACTATGGGCATAGAATAAAGATTATCTTTATTAATGCTTCCGAAAACCGTTCCATTATCATTAGACGAATTAAAGAATTCTTTTTGACTTTGCAGTGAATAAAAAAGAAACGAATTTGCTCCATTTCTACTTCTTATAGCAGCTAGACCTCGACCAATACAACATTTATTAAGTGTTAAATTTAAGTATCCAACTGGAGCCCGAACGCTTAACAATAAATCTCCTACTTCTGCCATTCGTATTGGCTGAGTTGTAAACATCCTAATACTAGGAAATCTAAGACCAAAATCACTCCTTCCTTGATAGAAAATTTCTCCTAATCCTTCTTCATTGTAACTAAAACCTTCAGGTGATTGCCCCATTGTAATATCCGCCACATCTCCGAGTGTTCCCATTCTCCATCCTTGTGGAAGCTTATTGGGGTCTATGTCGGCAACGAACATTTTGTGGTAGAGAGCTTGGGCGGTAGCTTCGAGGCGTGAAATAATATCTTCGCACAGGCGGATGCGGCGCGACAACGTTTCGTATTCTTCCACTATCTCACGCTGACGCTCTATAGGAGGGACGGGCAGACGCATATCACAAAAATCTTCCCAAGTAAGACTGCCACGCACGCCACCAACTGCATAAAATGCAGCTTCACGGTCAAACTCTTTTCGTGAGAACCACATCATCAGATATTGTGGTAAAAGTTCTTCCTTGTCAACGACTTCAAACATAGGATAGGCTGGCGACATAATAGATTCGTCTTCATTAAACATAGCAATTGGCATCTTTCCATCACGACTTACCTGCATCAAACTACAAGCAAATTGTTCGCGACGGATAATTTTATATTTCGACAGATCTGTACCAATTATGTTTGCTACTGAAGGTATAAAAGACTTGTCGATGGTTAGACCGACAAGTCTCTCCACCGCCAAGTCCTTATTTCTCACATCCACTTCTTGGATGTAATCTCCCAGTCGCTGATATGTCGTTGTACTTTTGCTCATCTAGCCCAGATTTTATACATCCAACTTATATCCCCATTTCTCAAACAGTGTCTGCAGTTCCTTCCGACTCTCGGTCTCTTGGCGGAGCAACGTGGAGAGTTCACCCTGCAGTTGGCGCATACGCGTATCGAAATCTATATTTTCGTCACGGTTACGAAACTCAATGTATTTGCTCGGTACGAGCGACCAACCTTTTGCCTCAATCTCTTGTAGTGTGGCGGAGTAGCAATATTCCGGTACATTGTGGTATGTATCTTCAGCACCCTCACGTTGCCAGTTATGGAAGTTTTGTGATATCTGCGTAATTTGTTCCTGTGGTAGTTGGATGTATTTCTTCTCAAACGGTTCGCCCCACTGACGCAAGTCAATGAACAGTACCTCGTTTTCGCGATTACGATAACGTATAATTTCGCCGTTCTGTTCCACAGTGCGCGCTTTACGGTTGGCTGCCAGAATCCAAAGCGTCACACTGATATCAGTGGAATAAAACATATTGCGTGGTAAAATACAGATGGCTTCCACAAGATGATTCTTAAGCAGTTGGCGACGGATGCTCAACTCCGTACCGTCACCACTCAATGCACCGTTGGCAAGGAGAAAACCTGCTGTACCGTTGGCAGATAGTTTTGAAACGATGTTTAATATCCATCCGTAGTTAGCATTGCTTGTGGGTGGTACATCGTAACCATGCCAACGTGGATCATCGGTCAATTCATTCTCGCCGCGCCATGCCTTCTGGTTGAACGGTGGATTAGCCATAATAAAGTCTGCCTTCAAGTCTTTGTGTTGGTCATTGTGGAACGTGTCGGCCGCCATTTCACCTAGGTTGTTGGCTATGCCACGAATAGCGAGGTTCATTTTAGCCAGTTTATAGGTAGTATTTGTATATTCCTGACCATAGACAGAGATGTTTTTCCGGTTGCCGTGGTGTGCCTCTATGAACTTCATACTCTGCACAAACATGCCACCCGAACCGCAACAAGGGTCGTATATCTTCCCCTCAAACGGTTGTATCATTTCAGCAATGAGGTTGACGATACTCTTGGGCGTGTAATATTCACCTTTACCCTTACCTTCGGCGATGGCAAACTTTCCGAGAAAATATTCATATACACGTCCGATGAGGTCGTTTTCGCGATCTGTCAGCGTGTCAAGTTTATTTATTTCATCGAGCAACGAAGCTAATTTTGAGTGATCGAGCCCGAGTCCAGAATAGTAGTTGCTCGGCAATGCCCCCTTGAGCGAAGGATTGTCGCGCTCTACATCAGCTAATGCCTTGTCTATCTTGATGGCGATATCGTTCTGTTTGGCGTTCTCCATAAGAAAGTCCCAACGACTCGTCGGACTCAAATAAAACACGTTCTTTGCATTATAAAACACGGCTTGGTCGGCAAACGCGCCCTTGCCCTCAGCCTTCAGCTCATCGCGTCGCTCGCAAAAACGGTCGTTAGCATACTTCAGGAAGATAAGGCTCAATACTACGTGCTTATATTCCGAAGGTTCCACTGAACCGCGCAACTTATTGGCTGATTCCCACAGAGTTTCCTCCATGCTCTTTGCTTTTATCTGTTTTTTTGCCATGTTATATCTTCTTCATTGTTTATGTACTGCAACCGCAAATTTAGCAATATTTTTTAAGAATTCATTCTTTTGTTTTGAGAATTTTATTTATTCTCATAGACTTGTACATTTATCCGTTTAGTTTTTCGTTATTTTTATGGCGCAAGTTATCCCTTTTAGTCTTCTTTTCTATTGTCTTCTTAAATTCTTCTGTTATATCGATACCTGTCTGATTAGCTATACAGATAAGCACCCATAAAACATCAGCTATTTCTTCTCCTATGTTAGGTTTTTCACCTTCTTTGAAACTTTGCTCTCCGTATGTACGTGCCATCACTCTTGCCAATTCACCCACTTCTTCCGTAAGACACGCCATATTCGTGAGTTCACTAAAATAGCGAACGCCATACGTTTTTATCCATTTGTCAACTTGCTGTTGTACTTGTCTAATTGTTATATCTTCCATATTGCTTATGTGCTCTTTTGTGAACTTCTTTTGAGAACTAGTTTGAGAACATTGTACAACAATCATATTTGTTTTATGCTTCATTATTATACACCGCCATTCCTTTTACCGTCAGCAGGTATTTCTGGCGCGGATGTCGTGGACTGTCTGGATATTGCATGGTAACATAGCCATCGCGAATAGCGGGAGTGAGGTAATGCTCAATGAAATTAGGACGATGCTTCAGTTTCATACGTTCCATCATTTGCTTCACGGACAGTTCATCATTACCGATGACTTGTATAAGTAGTTCCACATCTCGCGAACTTGGTCGGAGCTTGTTCGGTACTTGTTCGGTACTTATTCGGTTTATTTTTTTTATCTGTTCTACTTCATCATTCCATTCCACAGGTGGATTAACGAGCATATAACGGTTATGCAACTCGTTTTTCTCACCTAGTAATAGGTTGCGGAAGAAACGAATGAGGAAAACAGGCTCGGGTTCAATGTTCTGAACGCGATTGCGATAGTTGGCACGGACAAGCGCATTGCGGAAATACCAGGAATGTTTAGCAAAGAGTTCATTATCAACCTGGAAACCAATACTTCGTAGATACTTAATAGCAAAGACAGCTGTTGTGCGCGTATTACCCTCGCCAAAAGGATGTATCTGCCATAAACCTGAAATAAACCTCGCCAAATGAATAATGGTATCATCCATCGAAAGATTTTGATAGGAGAAATCCTTTTCTTGTTGCAGATCATATTCTAAAGCGCGATGTAGGTCTTCTGCGCCTACATAAAGTACGGTATCGCCACGCAGTACCCATTCTTTCTTTGTTATGTCGTAGTCGCGAATCTTACCAGCAAATTTGAAGACACCATCGAACAGACGTCTATGGATGGACGTGATACCTACTACGGAGAATGTGAACGATGGTTCACCAAGGATACGCGATATATTGGCAGCCACGCGGTCTGCCTCTTCCATCGCATCGTCTTCAGGTGTACGTTTCATCTTACTTTCGTAGTAGGTACGCACCAACGTCTGGACTTCCTCTATTGTGATTTCGCCCTCTATGTTCCGTCGTGCCGTCTCATGCAGATAATCGCTCGTGCGCAATTGGTCCACTGCTTGCAAACCTATTGCCGTACGCCAATTCTCTGCACGCTCTTTTCGTGAAGGTTCTGTGGCTCTGATATATTCTTCAAAATCTTCCATCTTCAGTAGAGTTTCACTATCTCAAATAGCATCCATAAATGTGGTCGTGCAGTGCTTGTCATCCACTAGATTCTTTATCTGATTATGTGTTTACAAAGTTAATAAAAATTCTCCAATATATTGATGAAAATGGAGAAAATCTTTGTTTTATTTTTTCTGTATTTGCACTGAATAAAATCAAAGCAAGACTCCCAACTTCAGCAAACGCTTTGGTCGGGAGTCTTTATGTTACACCGATACTACACTGAAAACAAATTTAAAAGACCATTAAAACAGTTTCATTCGATATTTAAATCCCAGTTCTATATTTGCGGTGTTGTAATCAGACAGTCCACAGGTTTTGTTGAACACATACGAATGTCCTAAAAAAGCGAGGAAAACTCTTAAATCCTGATCTTTTACTGGGTAGTACTCTATACTGGCAAAGTAAGCTATAGATTTACGATAGTTTTTATATTCTTTTATGCTTGTTACACTTGCGGTCTCATACGTACCCTTCAACATAAGATTCCATTGTGGGATAAATTGCCAGTTCATCTTTGTTATAAAGGTATTGTAGTGTACTTTAGAGAAACGAGGATTTGAGGCAATATCACTTGGAACAAATCCCTTAAGATCACTGGTAGCTATACCTAAGCGATCCATATCATTCCATTCTCCCATATAATCAAAATACAGTTGAAATCTATCAAGATTAAGCTTTTGTCCAAAAATCCAAGAACGGGCATATAAACCTCTTGCTTGTGACATAAAGCCATACGACCAACGTGTCTGTAGTTTGTTATCCAAGAAGCTTCCATTCCAACCCAATATGTATGTCAATGGATTATTACTTGTTTCTACAGGTGTTACATTATTCACATTTTTACTGACAAGCATCACATCATCTCCAAAATCTTCATTGAAGGTTCCGTTATTTGTTCCTGTCACCTCTGCAATAAACTCTTGCGATGATATTGGACTAAATGCAACCATGGCACCGACCTTTGCGTTATCCATGTTATTTTGAAAATCAGAGAATTGATATATATACACCGGATTTTCATCATATTCGAAACCTCCCCAAGCCTGTGATTTCTTTCCGAGACTTACTGACCATTGCTTTGAAAAACGATATCCAACCATCAAGTAGTCGGTTGCTTTTGCAAAATTATCCCATCCCTTAGCTGCATTCGAACGATTCAGTCGATGTCTGAAACGATAAAATAACTTATCTGTGATATTACCCTTTATCTCAAGACGTATCTGTCTAGCAAAAAAGCGTGCTTGCCATGGCCCTTTTTCATTAGACTCACTACCCGAAAAGGCATAATTTACATAAAAGTTGAATGCATCCGTCTTCTTCTCTAAGTTAAATAATCTTTGTGATATGGAAACTATATTCGTATCACTCTGACCTATATCCATTACGTCACCACCTGTTACATTCTGTCCTGTCACAAGCTGACAAGTCATAACTAAGGCAGAAGACAATACTATCTTAAATCTTTTCATGTCTCAAAAAATTATAATCCTTTTATGAAGGTACGAGCTGATTCCGTTTCCGGCTGTTCGAAGAATTTTTGCGAGGACGTGTCCTCTGCAATGTGTCCACCGTCGAGGAACAACACACGATTGGCCACATTCTTGGCAAATGACATCTCGTGAGTAACNACNAACATNGTCTGTCCATTNGAAGCAAGGTCTCTTATCACCTGGAGNACTTCTCCTACCATCTCTGGATCCAGAGCACTTGTAGGTTCATCAAAAAGTATCACTTCCGGATCCATTACGATGGCACGTGCTATGGCTGCACGTTGTTTCTGTCCTCCAGAGAGNTCNGANACNTTGTAGTCCTTACGNTCNATGAGACCCACACGCTGTAATGTTTTTTCTGCCCTCTCTCTNCTCTCCTCTTTACTCCTACCTAAAACTTTTATTTGCGGGAACATTACGTTATCCAACACATTCATGTTATTGAATAAATTGAANGACTGGAACACCATACCTATATGTTTATGTAATTCCGTCTCTGCGACATCAGATATGGAAGATTCTGCTTCGGCATACTTTTCCTTAAATGTCTGTTTAGATTGACTCAAACGACTCTGTTTTTGTTGCGAATCTAGCGATGTATCAGTTTTTATAGCATTCTCTGTCTGTTTAAATGATTCTTTAAGAGCAAGCATTCTATATTTGCCTGAATTATCTATTCTGACGCGTTCGGTTGTTGTTTTACCATTCTTCAATACCCAAGGTTTATCTTCTTCAGGATAAAAATATATGGCACCTCCACTNGCGGACTCNAATCTGTTTATGCACCTGATTAAAGTTGATTTTCCACATCCGGAACGCCCGAGAATGGCGATAACATCACCCTTATTAACTTTGAATGACATGTTTTTTATCACTTCATTGTCATCGAAACATTTTCTGAGTCTATCGACTTCAAATAATAATTTTNTCTGTTCCATAATCTTACAATAATTTTTCGTCATCACTAANGACAACAGTNTCNGTATGTTTGAATGGATTTATCTCTATCTTATCACCGACCATCTTCTTGGTAACAACTGTTATAAAGAACGATAATAAGAGTGTAAGTATAAGATAGATAACAGCCACGATAACATAGCCTTCCACCTTAAAATAATTCACATTAGTAGCAATGGTTATAGCACCATACAATTCCGTAAGACCTATCACATTTAATATTGAAGAATCTTTTAAACTCACGATGTACTCATTGAGTATAGCAGGCATGGTGTTTTGCAATGCCTGTGGTATCAAAATATGCCTACAAGTCTGACTTCTTGTAAGTCCTAACGCTACAGCGCCTTCTGTTTGTCCTTTATCCAAGGATAATATTCCACCTCTAATAATTTCACACATATATGCTGCATAATGGAGAGCCATAACCAGTAAGGCGCAAAGGAAATAACCTCCAAAAATGTATACAGGTTTAATGTCTGCCCATATTGGAATACCGAAGAAGATAATCATTGCTTGCACCAGTAGCGGAGTTCCTCTGAAGAAACCGACGTATGCATCACAACACGTCTTTATGATATTCTTAACACAGATTACAAACTTACTATCTGTATCGTCAGGTTTNAGTTCTCTACCCAATGCCAAGAGTAATCCTAATAACAACGCTATTGTTGTTGCCAACAAAGCTAACACCAACGTCATTATAACTCCATTGATAATATCCTTCCAATAATCNGTNANGAGAATCTTNACTTTNCCCCAAAAACCTATTTCNGTATCTTTNTCATNACTTGTTACAGCCATTTCTGCNGCCAACTGATTCATTGCTGCAGCATCGGCTACACCAGATTTAACAGCGACAATCAAATCAGCAGTACGAGGCAAAGACGGACTCTTTATAGCTCCGTATTTTTCAAATATAGGTATAAGATCTTCATGAACAGCACCTTTCTTTGCTACGATTTTCAAACCCTTACTATCTCGAAGATCACGACTCTTTGCCAGTGGAACATTTGTGAGGAACAGAGACATGTCTGTATGGAAATATGGCATACTAAAGTCTATGCTCATCTTGCGTTTCTCTGTAGGACTGAGTGTCATTGCNGCATCGACAAACCCTGATGTTATTGCAGGAATTTTAGCATCAAAATCCATCTTATAAATTTCAATTCCTACTTTCATCTGATTAGCTATCATCTTCGCAATTTCAACATCAATACCTGCGATATACTGTCCCGACTGACCAGATATAGGAAGTGTCCAAGCAGACTCCTCATTCGTAGTAAAATTGAGTGGTATATTATCTCCCTCCAATGAAATCTTTAATACAGCAGAAGAATTTCTTGCCTCATCAGATAAAACCACAGCCTTACTCTCATCGACCTTCATGCCTCTGCACAATGCACGTGCGTTATCAAGCATATCCTTCTCCTTTTCACGATCGATATTTAGTTCGGTTAATGCTTTGTCTAATCTGTCTTTAAGAGGACTACCTTTTGATATACCTATACACTCTAATGTAAAAGGCTTCATCTTATCAGGTAAAAGAGAGTCTGGCAGAGTATATATAGTGTATTCAGCATCATTTTTCTGATAAGTCGCATTCAAAGCTGTCGGATAGTTCGTAAACAGAGCATCAACACTGCCTTCGCTCACCATTTTAAGCAAGTCGACGTTGGTACCGATACTTGACATTCGCTTAATGCCAAATTTATGGCTCCATTCATCTACAATGTCTTCAAAAATTGAACCGCGACTAGCAATAACTTTTAGACCTTTAAACTGTTCGACTTTATTGAATTTAGATTCGTTAGATCCATCACGAGTAATCATAACGACTTTGTTCTTATAGTACGGAATAGTAAAATCGACACTAGACTCTTCTGCTTTAGCTTGAGAGAAGGATGATACAACCAAATCAATAGCTCCGCTCTTCAATGCATTAACAAGTTGGTTACGCTTAACTTTAAAAATAACGACATTAGTTTTGAGAGCATTAGCCAGTTTCTTTATTATCTCTATATCTGCTCCACTAACATAACTATTAAAATTATTTGCTATTGGTAACGACCATTCACTTTTTACAGAATCGATTTGACTCATTGGAGCATTATCACCGTCACAAGCTATTCTCAATAATTTTGATGAATGTATTGCTTCATCACTAAGTCTAATGGGCTTACTACCAGGACTTTCTCCTGCATTTCGCATAACGGCATCGGTAATCATAGAATTAACTATATCCTCACTTAGACTGTCACGTAAGAAGGCATTTATGGATTCTTTCAACTCTGTCTTTTCCTTTGCAACACCGATACAGATATTCCTTACTGCATCCTCCTTATCACCCAATATCGACTGCTCAATATCAGTTATTACCAAACGACTATCTTTCTTTTCTTTATTACAAGAGACGGCCACTGTTAAAATGGCGATCACAAGAAAAATTCGTTGTATACTTCGCATTAAACAGATTCTTTTATTCATATTTACATAAGTTTATTTTTTAGGCAAAATAGATAATAGTTGCAAATATAAGGTATTTTTTTAAAAAACAATCTTTTTGTATTGAAAAATTTAATTTTAAAAATAAAAAGAAGAATGAAACATAATTATCGAAAAAAATTTGGAACGTATGAAAAATTGTACTATCTTTGCGGCGTAGGAGTATCCTACAACCATGAAATAGAGTAATAATACTATGATAAACAAATTATTTTTTTTATACCTATGAAAATACTACACATTGCCGAATGTGCAGGCGGCGTGGAACGCTATCTGCAATTGCTGATACCTCTTTTGAAAAAACTTGGCTTTAGGCAGTCACTCTTATGCTCAAACATGTTCACACTCTCTAAGTTCTGTGATAATATAGACGAGGTCTTTACTACAGATATGCAACGTACCATATCTCCATTGTCAATATCAAAAACAATAAGAGAAATAAGACAACGCATAATATCATTGAATCCTGATATCATATATTGTCATAGTAGCATTGCAGGATTNTATGGTCGTATGGCGTCGTTGGGATTATGTCGTAAAATAGTGTATAACCCTCATGGATGGTCTTTTAATATGCTGAGTAAAGCTGCTCCCATGTATCTGTGTATAGAGAGGATTATGGCGAATATTACGGATATGATAGTTTGTATCTCTAAAGCAGAAAGAAAGTCGGCTTTAGACAGAAAGGTAGTTGACGTTAATAAATTGTGTCTTATAGAAAATGGTATTGATATAAATCAGGTACGCGAGGCACAACCAATAATGCGTGAAAAATTAGGTATACCAAAAGATGCTTATGTCGTTGGGATGGTTGGTCGGATAGCAGAGCAGAAATCTCCTGATATATTTGTGAAAGCAGCAAAAATTATCCTCCAAAACATACCTAATGCATTTTTTATCATAGTAGGGGATGGGCTGCAAAGGGAAAAGATAGAAAAGATATCACAAGAAGATTGCGCGATACCTTTGCTTATCACTGGCTGGGTGGATAACCCATATCAGTATTTAAAAATATTTGATGTCGCTATGCTGTTATCCAGATGGGAAGGATTCGGCTATTCTATTGTGGAATATATGGCTGCAGGAGTTCCTCTTGTCGCTACAAATGTTGATGCTATTCCTACCATAGTGTCTAATGGTTCTGATGGTATTCTCGTAGAGAAAGATGATTATCAAGAAGCCGCACGNTCTGTCATCAAAATACATAATGACATCACGTCAGCTGAAAAATTTAAGAGAAACGCTCTTTTGAAGGTTTCGAGAGAATATTCTGTTCAACGTGTTGCTTATCAACATGCTGAAATGTTCGAGAAATTAGTGAATGAAGTGACTTATAGTTACTGTTAGACAGTTATCTCAATGAGATTATTTTCGGGCCCGATGATACAACTTTCGTAGTATCCGTCTCCAGTTGTCCGAGGTCCACTGAATATTGCATACCCCGCTTGCTCTAACTCGCGGGTTAACTTGTCAACATCTTCTTTACTTCCAACACTGAACGCAAGGTGTATCAGGCCGAGTCTCAGAAAAGATAATGTAGCGTCATCGATATCAGGTTTTGTCATTATTTCCAAACGACAACCATTATCGAATGTCAGAAAATATGACATAAACCCAGTCTTGGTGTTATGATAAAGATTATTGGATTTGGCACCAAAGAATTTTATAAAGAAATCTTTTGTGCCTTCTAAGTCCTTAACATACATTGCAACATGTTCTATCTTCATATATTCGTGTCGTATTTTCGTTATTTCAGTATGTGAATCAGATAGTCAGAAACGATATCGGTTGCACGGTAGATATTCTGTGTGAAACCATGATCGTAATATTCCATCAGCTCGAATCTGCTATTCTTCCAGATATTATTATATCTTTGTCCGTATGTAAAAGGACCACTCTGTCAAACGAACCATATTGACAATGTCAAAACGAAAAGAATAATTTTTTTCATATAATTAGCCGTGATTTATACAAATTGATAACATTATGTTGCGGCAAAGATAATACAAAAATCGGAATTAGAGACTTTTTATCGTCTTTTATACTTTTTTCTTGTGGAGATTTTTAGAGAATTAATTTGTGGTTACTAAATAATTTACTAAATTTGCATGCGTTAACAGGTATACTATCGGGTATACGGAACATGAAATCTAAAAAATAAATGAAATATGACTGATTTTCAACAAAAGGTAAAAGCTTTGAGAGAGCATCATGAGGCATTGCTCTCCAGGAAGAATGTGGCTGAAGAGTGGGGTAATGGTATTTACACAAGGTACAAATATCCAATTGTTACAGCCGAGCATACTCCGTTGGAATGGAGATATGATTTCTCTGAAAAGGATAATCCTTATTTGATGCAGAGAATAATGATGAATGCAACTCTTAACAGTGGAGCCATTAAATGGAATGGTAAATATTTGATTATTGTCAGGGTTGAAGGCGCGGATAGAAAGAGTTTCTTTGCTGTAGCTGAAAGTCCTAATGGTATAGATAACTTCCGTTTTTGGGATGAACCAATAACTATGCCCGATGACGTGATTCCTGCTACTAATATCTACGACATGCGTATAACACAGCATGAGGATGGTTGGATTTATGGTGTATTCTGTGCAGAACGTCATGATGACAGTCAACCGGGTGATTTGTCTGCTGCTACGGCTACTGCAGGTATTGCAAGGACCAAAGATCTTAAGAAATGGGATCGCTTACCGGATTTGAAATCAAAGAGTCAACAGCGAAATGTTGTGCTTCACCCTGAGTTCGTAAATGGTAAATATGCGTTCTATACTCGTCCGCAGGATGGATTTATTGATGCCGGTTCGGGAGGCGGAATCGGTTGGGCTCTTGTTGACGATATTACCAATGCTGAGGTTAAAGAGGAGAAAATAATAAATTCCCGTCATTACCATACTATTATGGAAGTCAAGAATGGAGAAGGTCCTCATCCTATTAAGACTGACCGAGGCTGGTTGCATTTAGCTCACGGAGTTCGTGGATGTGCCTCTGGATTACGTTATGTTCTCTACATGTATATGACGTCATTAGAGGATCCAACAAAGGTTATTGCACAGCCTGGTGGCTATTTCTTAGTACCACAGGGTGAGGAATATATTGGAGATGTTATGAATGTGGTGTTTACAAACGGTTGGATTGCAGATGAAGACGGTAAGGTGTTTATCTATTATGCCTCTTCGGATACACGTATGCATGTGGCTGTAAGCACTATTGATAAATTGGTAGACTATTGTATGAATACTCCTGAAGACGGATATACGACGAGCGCGTCTGTTGAAACAATAAAGAAATTAGTGCGAAAGAATAAAGAAACGTTAGGTAAATAATATGGCAACGATAAAAGAAAAAATAGGTTATGCATTGGGAGATGCAGCTGCAGGTGGAATAACATGGAAAATAATGTCTATCGCTTTTCCTCTGTTTTTTACAAATATNTTCGGACTAACTTTTGCTGATGCTGCAGCCCTTATGCTCATCGCACGTATGTTTGATGTGGTTACCGANCCTATTATGGGTAGTCTTGCTGATAGGACACAGAGTAGATGGGGAACCTATCGTCCNTGGCTTATCTTCGGTTCCATACCTTTGGGANTAATNTTTGCCTTACTACTGTATACTCCTGATTTAGGATTGACAGGTAAGAGAATATGGGCTTACACCTTCTATCTGCTNATGATGCTNATNTATACNATGGTCAACGTACCATACGGATCTCTTTTAGGNGTTATGACAGATGATGACAATGAGAAAAATCAGTTNTCCTCTTATCGTATGGTCGGTGCATACGCAATGGGATTTATCACATTGTTGTCCTTCCCTTATCTACAGAAATGGATTGGTGGAACTGAAGCACATCAGTATGCTGTACTTGGTGCAGGGTTCGGTATTTTAGCAGCTATAATGACTTTAGCNTGCGGACTGTTGACAAAGGAACGTCTAAAACCAGTTAGGGCTGAGAAATTTTCGTTCAAGCAGTTTGGTGATCTTTTTAGGAATAAGCCTTGGATATATATGACTATCATTGCTATACTTACGAACTTCTTTAACGGTTTTAGGTATGCTGTAGTAGGATATATGTTCGCATACTGTCTCGACGATGAGGTGACAATGGGTAGTCTTATTATCAATTATACAGCTTTTATGGCTTTCGGTGAGGTGACATGTATGATTTTTGGCGGTCTGTCGCCTAAGTTTACAGAGATTATCGGATCAAAGCATAAAGCTTTCTTCTGGGCATCTATAATATGTGTCGTATTCTCCGTTGCATTCTTCTTTGTCCCGATGGATAAGTCGTATATGTGGCTGATGATATTACTCGTTATAATAACATCGATAGGTGTAGGACTGTATTCTCCACTGNTATGGTCNATGTATGCAGACGTTGCTGATTATGCTACAGAAAAGAATGGTACGTCTTCAACAGGTCTTATCTTTTCTTCTGGAACAATGTCACAGAAGTTCGGAACAGCCATTTCTGGTTCTCTTATAGCACTATTGCTCGGTCTGTCAGGAGCNCAGATGGTACAAGATGAATTCGGNAATTCTGTTATAAGTCCTGATTCAGTAACTCCTTCGGTATTGACGATGGTTTGGGCACTGTTCTCTTTATTCCCAGCNATAATCGCAGTAATCATGGCTATTTTAGCTTATATTTTCCCGATAAAGAAATAATAGATACAAGATGACNAAAGAACAGATGAAATCACAGGTAAGAGATATCCTCACGAAGAATATAATGCCATTTTGGATAAACAAAATGACTGATAATGAGAATGGGGGATATTACGGTCGCATGGATGGATATGACAATCTCGATTCTAGTGCAGAAAAAGGGGCCATTCTTAACGCACGTATTTTATGGTCGTTTGCCGCTGCTTATCGTGTAACTGGTGAAAAACAGTATTTGGCGGCAGCGGAAAGGGCTAAAAGATATATCATCGACCATTTTTATGACAAAGAGAATGGCGGCGTTTACTGGAGCTTAGATGCTAAAGGGAATCCTGTTAATACGAAGAAACAAATATATGCAATAGGATTTACTATATATGGCATGTCGGAGTTTGCCCGTGCTACAGGTGATGAGGAGGCATTGGAAATGGCAAAGAACTTGTTCTATGACATCGAAAAACATGCTTTTGATAAAAAGAACAATGGATATATAGAGGCTCTTACACGTGAGTGGCAACCGATTTCTGATATGCGACTAAGTGATAAGGATGAGAATGGAAGTAGAACGATGAACACTCACCTGCACATACTTGAACCATACACAAACCTATACAGGGTATGGAAGGATAAGGAACTAGAAACACAGTTGCGCAATTTAATAGACATATTCTGCAATATCATCTTAAATGCTAAAACCAAACATTTAGACCTTTTCTTTGATGACGAATGGGAGGGTAAAAGGAATATTCAAAGTTTCGGACACGATATAGAGGCTAGTTGGCTATTACATGAAAGTGCATTGGTACTCGGTGATAAGGATGTTCTAAAGAAAGTAGAACCAATTATTGTTGATATTGCTAAGGCAGCAGACGAAGGTCTCCGTAGTGACGGCGCAATGATATATGAGAAATGGTTGGACACTGGTAAAACAGACGATGATTGTCATTGGTGGGTACAATGTGAAAATGTTATTGGTCATTATAATCTATATCAATACTTTGGAGACAAACAAGCTTTGGATGTCGTCTCTAAATGTCTGACATTCATTGATAAATACCTTTTGGATAAAGATAAAGGTGAATGGCATTGGAGCTTGCGGGCAAATGGAGATATTAATCTTGATGATGATAAAGCAGGATTTTGGAAATGTCCTTATCATAATTCCAGAATGTGTATAGAGTTAATGGAAAGGATATCGTAAGTATATTTAAAGAACCTAAACCAAATATTAAAACATGGCAAAGATTATTAAGACCTTTCTAAAGATAGTTGCGGGACTAGTCGTTTTTGTACTAGTTCTGTTGGGTGGAACGAGTCTGGCCTTGAACACTAAGTCTGTACAAAACAAGATACTCAAGTATTCTACACAGTTGCTTCGCGATAAACTGCAGTCGCGAGTGGAAGTGGATAGTGTAGATATAAATTTCTTTACGCTTGATGTGAATATGTACGGAGTGTATATAGAGGATCAATCACAGCGAAAACTACTCCAGACGCAGCAAATCTCTGTAAAGGTGGAACCTCTGCCACTGTTGAAAAATGAGGTTAAGGTGTCAAAAATACTCCTTAAAGGGGTTGATGCAGGACTAGTAAAGGATTCTATCGAGGGTGCTAATTACCAGTTTATTATAGATGCCTTCAAGAATAAGAATCCTAAACCCAAGAAAGTTGTAAAAAANGATTCTATAAAGAAACAAAAGCTTGTATTTGATGTAGATGAGCTTGTCTTCTCTGATTTGAAAGCAACTTATAACGATAGCAAATTCTTAATAAGTGAACTGCAATGTTATAAGAAATTCACGGGGAAAAGGAAGGTCATACTTCGTCATGCTGAAGCTAAATGGAACAGCGTAACGAAAAAGGGACCGATGTCTAATGAGGCAAGTGTAAATACCATAATCTATAACGAAAAGGGTGATGAAAGATATGTAGATATTACCGATCTCAGATATTCAAATGATAATCATAAACCAAGGAAAAATGTTGGCAAGAAAAACCGTGGATTTTTTGATGTCGGCCATTTCGATTTGGTAGCTATGATGAAGATTACTATACATAACGTGGACAAAGATACTGTTGATGCAACTGTCACCCGTTGTACAGTGACGGATGACGAGTCGGGTATTGATCTCAGAGACATACGTTTTGATGTTTCCGCAAACAAACGTTTGGCTAATCTCAGCAAGATAACCATTCAACAGGGTGCAAACACTGTACTCAATATAGATAAAGCTGTATTGAATTTCCCAAGTAAGAAAGAGAATAGAAAATTATCATACGGTACTTCAACAATCAAAGGAACGACACAGCTACGGGATATATCAAGGGTTTTTGCACCTGTTTTAAAGGACTTTACTATTCCTCTTTATTTACAGACTAAACTATCTGGCACGGATGAAGGANTGGTCTTCAAAGATATTTACGTCCACAATTCGGATAAGAGTCTTCAGATAAGAGCACAAGGAGGTATCACAAATTTGAAGGACAAATATAAGTTGGATGTCTTCTTTAATGTGAACAAACTAACAGCCAAAGTTAGTGAGGTACAGAAAATCATTAATTTATTCCCACTGAAGAAAAAATTTATGATGAAGCAGCTGAATTCTTTAGGCTCAATAACTTATCTTGGAAATATGCACGTCAATATATAAGAAAGAGAAGTTCCATGGTACATTAGGTACTACAGCTGGTAATATAGGAGTAGATCTGCTTATTGATAATAATACGAAATATGTAACAGGAGATATTCAAACTTCAAATTTCCGTTTGGGTAAGGTTATGGATATGCCTGGTCTTGGGGATATTTCATGTAAGGCTAATTTTGTAATTGATATATCTAAACAACGTACGGCAGAGGTACGCAAGAAAGTTGGTGGAAAATTGCCTATAGGAAATGTTAAGGCCTTTATCAACACTGCCTCATACAAAGGCGTCAGTGTAAATGATGTTGAAGGCGAAATAAAGAGTAATGGTGCTATCGCCGAAGGTAATGTCATACAGCGTCATCGTTATGCAGATGTCGTCTGCAACTTTTCGTTTACCAATACCGACGATATGAAGAAGACCAAGATTAAACCTGGCGTAAAATTCCACAAGGATTCGGATAAGGGTAAGTCAAAGGAAGAGAGAGCAGCTGAAAAAGCGGCAGAAAAGAAAGCAAAAGCCGAAAGAAAGGCTGCAAAGAAAGTCGAGAAGGAGAAGAGGAAAGCNGAAAAAGCTGCCCAAAAGGAACAGAATGCAAAGAACGGTAAGAAAAAGAAGGGACTGTTGGGCTTATGGTAACACTTTATTTCTTTCGGTCTGCACCGCTTCGCTTCGGACGTTTGTATGAGCGATAGTCGTCCAACTCTATCTCGACATTTGATTCCTCGAGTTGACCGTTTTGAGGCAGGAGAAACTTCATATATTTGATGTTTATACCTCTTTCAATCCACTGCTCCTCATAATAGGTCTTTATTGATAATATGTCTTTTGTCTGTTCATCGATACCGTTGTCATGGTAGAGGTTTTCTGTGCGTAAAAGAATTGGCAACTTATTCTTTTCAACCATGAGAGTTGTATAGGTGAAGAGAAAATTTGAATCGGTTTTTAGATGTACGATACCGTTATCAACGAGAAAATGACGATAACGTTCCATGAAGAATGTGCTGGTTAAACGTTTATGGACATTNTTCATTTGTGGATCACTGAAAGTAAGCCATATCTCATTTACCTCATCTTGTGCGAAGAACCTGTCTATGATTTCGATGTTAGTACGCAGGAAAGCTACATTTTTGAGATTTTCATCAAGTGCTTCTTTTGCTCCTTTATGCATTCTTGCACCTTTGATGTCGACTCCGATAAAGTTGATATTGGGAAACATTCGTGCTAATCCAACGGTATATTCTCCTTTACCACATCCTAATTCCAATATTATTGGATTACNGTTATGAAAGTATTCTTCATGCCATTTTCCTTTCATCTCAAAAGGATGTTGTTCTACCACAGAGAACGGATACTGGAATACGTTCGAGAACGTTTCCATTTCTGCAAATTTTTGTAGTTTTCCTTTACTCATAACATTAAAAAACGGTTGCCTGCAGAGGAGANAAACACTCTTCGGTAAGCAACCGCCTATANTTAAGTTCTTTTATNTTTATTCTATAACGACCGTTGTCCAACCGTGTTTATCTTCTTCGATACCGTACTGTATACCACGAAGGTGGTTGTACAATTTTGTAGAAACNGGTCCAGGTTTTCCATCCTTACTAAATGTATAACGCTTTCCTGTCTCTAAGTCATCCAAATAAGATATTGGAGAGATTACGGCTGCAGTACCGCATGCTCCTGCCTCTTCAAATGTATCCAACTCTTCCTCTGGAATCTGTCTGCGTTCTACTTTCATACCGAAATCTTCTGCCAATTGCATAAGACTTTTGTTTGTGATACTTGGCAATATTGAAGTTGATTTCGGTGTTACGTATGTGTTTGTTTTTTATTCCGAAGAAGTTGGCNGCACCACATTCGTCTACATATTTCTTTTCTTTNGCNTCGAGATAGAANTCNCANGCATANCCTTTCTGATGGGCGATGTCATTAGCNTTAAGAGAGGCTGCATAGTTACCGCCAACTTTGTATATACCNGTTCCAAGAGGAGCGCTTCTATCGTAATCACGTATTATCACGTACGGATTAGTAGAGAAACCACCTTTGAAATAAGGACCTACCGGAGTTACAAATATCAAAAAGAGATATTCNTTAGCNGGATGTACTCCCACTTGAGCACTTGTACCAATAAGTAATGGACGTATATATAGTGTTGCACCGCTCTCGTATGTTGGTATCCATTCCTGATTGAGACGAACAACCTTCTTTACCATCTCTACAAAAAGTTCTGTCGGTACCTCTGGCATGAGGATACCACGGCAAGTACTTTGCAGACGAGCTGCATTCTCCTCTACACGGAATATCCTTACTTTTCCATCAGGACATCTATAAGCCTTTAGACCTTCAAAGGCCTCCTGACCATAATGAAGACTCGTNGCCGCCATGTGGAGGTTGATATATTCCTCAGAACTAATCTCTATCTCGCCCCACTTACCATCGCGATAATAACACCTAACATTGTAATCTGTCTTCATGTAACCAAAAGACAGATTGGCCCAATCTAAATTTTTCATATAGTTACTCCTTTTTATAACCTTTTATCTATGGCAAAGGTAGTACTTTTACACGAATTATCCAAAGTTTTCATGCTTTTTTGAACTTTTTCAAAAGACATTGAATATAAAATGAAAAAAAAATCGTAAGTTTGCATCTGCTGAGAATTTCAATGANGTATGAGTAAGACTACCATAGAGCAAGATTTATTTGAAGACTATCTGAATAATATATCCGCAGAAAGTTCTGATGAGGAAACGACTAGTGATAAGGAAAGAATCGATGAACTGAGGAAAATCCTGAATAAAGCGAACCATGATTATTATATTGATAATAATCCAACACTGGAAGATGCGGATTTCGACATGATGATGCATGAGCTGGAGGATTTAGAGAAGAAACATCCGGAATATGCTGATTCTAATTCTCCCACGCAACGAGTGGGGTCGGATCTTTCAAATGAATTTAAGCAGATAAAACATCGATATCCAATGCTCTCCCTTGCAAATACATACAACGAGCAAGATTTAGTGGAATTTTATAACAGCATAGTAAAGGGACTAAACGGACAACCCTTTGAGGTTTGTTGTGAACTTAAATATGATGGTTTGTCAATAAGTCTGCATTANCATGANGGGAAACTTATAAATGCNGTTACNCGAGGCGACGGAAAAACCGGTGATGACGTTACGGCTAATGTGNGAACAATACGTTCTATTCCTCTGGTATTACAGACCAACGTTAACTACCCTGAAGATTTTGAGATACGTGGTGAAGTTCTTATGCCATGGAAATCTTTTTATGAACTGAATAANCAACAAGAGGAAGANGATANGGATCCGTTTGCAAATCCTCGTAACGCAGCGAGCGGCACATTGAAAAGCAAGAAATCTAATATAGTGGCGAAACGCAAATTGGATGCATANCTCTANTATGTNCTTGGAGATNGNCTGCCNTCTGACAGTCATTATGAAAATCTTATGGCAGCCAAAAAATGGGGCTTTCAGATAGGACTGTCAATGAAAAAAGCAAAGACTCTTGATGAGATCTTAGACTTTATAAAATATTGGGACACAGAGAGAAAAAATCTTCCTATAGCGACAGATGGTATTGTGTTAAAGGTGGATTCCATAAAACAACAGAAACAGTTGGGATATACAGCAAAAACTCCACGTTGGGCTATAGCCTATAAGTTTAAGGCAGAACGTGCGGAGACACGTCTTAATAGCGTTTCATACCAAGTGGGAAGAACGGGAGCAGTAACACCAGTAGCCAATATGGATCCTGTGTTACTAGCGGGTACCATGGTAAAACGGGCTACACTCAATAATGAAGATTTTATAAAGACTTTTGATCTGCATATCGGTGATTATGTATATGTTGAGAAAGGTGGAGAGATTATTCCAAAGATTGTCGGAGTAGATATAGATCGTCGTAGGCAGGGAAGCGAAGCTGTAAAATTCATCTCAACATGTCCGTCATGCGGTCAACCTTTGGTTCGCTTTGAAGGGGAATCGGCACACTATTGTACAAATAGCAGTGGATGTAAACCTCAGATATTGGGAAGAATAGAATTATTCATTTCTCGAGGTGCAATGAATATTATGAGTCTTGGTTCCAAAATCATAGAACAGTGGTATTCACAGAATCTAATTAAGAATATAGCTGATTTGTATGAGGTAAAAGCAGAGCAGTTGTGGGGAGAGAATCAGGAGCGAAAGAAATCGGCAGAAAAAGTGGTGAAATCCATCGAAGACTCTAAACAGGTACCTTTTGAAAGAGTGCTCTTTGCCCTAGGTATCCGTTTCGTAGGTGTTAATACGGCAGCACTGATAGCCAGACATTTTAAGAATATAGATAACGTAATGGCTGCATCGAAAGAAGAACTATTGGATGTAGAGGGAGTAGGGGACGTTATAGCCCAAAGTGTCATAGATTATTTTCATGATCCAACGAATATGGAGATACTTAACCGACTTAGAAATTACGGTCTTCAAATGGCTATTGNAGAAGATTCTGAAAGTACGGCTCTAAGTGATTCTTTGTCAGGTAAATCCATAGTGATCAGTGGTGTCTTTCAACATCATAGTAGAGACGAGTATAAGATACTCATCCAACGCCATGGCGGTAAGAACGTCGGTTCTATAAGTAGTAAGACTTCATTTATTCTTGCCGGAGACAATATGGGACCTTCAAAGTTACAGAAGGCCCAGCAATTAGGGGTGAAAATTGTCTCAGAAGATGAATTCCTTAAGATAATAGGCGAAGCCTGAATATCTTAATCGATATATCTTTTTGACAGTCCATCGTATTTATCTATACGTCGGTCTCTCAGGAAAGGCCACCAACGCCTCACCTCCTCAGATCTTTCTTTATTGATGTCTATGAGAGCTATTTCTTCCTTTGTTTCAGAGAGTTGCGCTAACAGCTCACCTTGTGGTCCCGCAACAAAGGAAGAACCCCAAAACTGTATGCCTTCTGTCTGTCCTGAAGGATCTTCTTCGAAACCAACACGATTTACTGTAACGACAGGTATTCCATTAGCCACGGCATGACCTCTCTGTACTGTTATCCATGCCTCACGTTGTCTTGCCTGTTCCTCCATACTGTCACTTGCTGCATAGCCAATGGCTGTAGGATATATGAGCATTTCTGCACCTTGTAGCGCCATAAGTCTGGCTGCTTCCGGATACCATTGATCCCAACAAACAAGTACGCCTAACCGACCTATGGACGTATCTATAGGTTTAAATCCTAAATCTCCAGGTGTAAANTAAAATTTCTCGTAATAAGCAGGGTCATCAGGTATGTGCATCTTACGATATTTTCCTGCTATAGAGCCATCTCTATCGATAACTACGGCTGTATTATGGTATAGGCCTGTTGCTCTTTTCTCGAACAAGGATGTCACTATTACAGTTTTTGTCTCTTTTGCAACATCTGAAAAAAGTTCTGTCGACGGTCCTGGTATTGTTTCTGCCAGATCAAAGTTGTCCACATTCTCTTCTTGACAAAAGTACAAGGAATTATGTAGTTCCTGTAGGACAATAAGTTGAGCTCCTTGTTCAGCCAACTGTTTGATTTTTGACACAAGTTGATTTTTATTTTCAGTGATATCAGCAGTATTGTGCTGTTGTACTATACCTACTTTCATATTCGTATTTGATTTATTAATAATATTGCATTGTCAGACAGTGTATGGATCCATGTTGTTGGATAATATTTCTGCTGTCTATAGGTATTATATCTCTATCAGGATATATCTTTTTTATCTGATTACATGCTATTATATCAGANGGTTGGTCGTAAGTGGGCACTAATACTGCACCATTTATTACGAGATAATTGGCGTATGTTGCAGGTAAACGCAGGTTGTCTTCATCATATATTGCTGACGGACAGGGGAGAGGAACGAGTTTATATTTCTGACCATCTAATGTCTTGAGTTCCTTNAATTCCTCTTCCATTAGGTTCAGTTCTTTCCATTGACTGTCATTCTTGTCGTCACATTTAGTATATGTTATAGTATCATTTGGACAAATTCTAGCCAAGGTGTCTATATGACCGTCAGTATCATCTCCTTCTAAGTTTCCATGTTGAAGCCATATCACTCTTTTGCATCCAAGTGCTGTTTTAAGATATTCTTCTATTTCCTCTTTTTTACGAGGTTGATTCCTATGTGGAGCAAGTAAACATGGTTCTGTCGTAAATACAGTATCTTCGCCATCACTTTCAATAGAACCTCCCTCTAAAACAAAGTCAAGGTGACTTTCGTACGTTCCTTTGACAAGGTCGTTGTCAAATAATATTTTATTGATGCTATTGTCTTTTTCACTAGGGAATTTTTGTCCCCATCCGTTAAATTGAAAATCCNGTAACCGAATATCAGCACTGTTATTATCCATAATTGATATAAAACCATGATCACGAGCCCACGTATCATTGTTTGGACATTCAAAAAATGTGATTCTTGAGTATTGCTCGCTATCAAGAGCATTGCGTAGTTTATCCTTTGCAATATCTATTTCTTCTCCCACGACGAGCAGATCTTCNTATTTTGTTATAGCATCTGATATCTCAACGAATGTCGTTGTTATATCTTCTAACATATAACACCAATCTGTACTACGATGTGGCCATGTGAGCTGAATTCTTTTTTTGTTTTTCCCATTCAGCCAACATTCTTGCTCCTATAAAATGCGTACTGCCGGTATCCATATCCAAAATGTACTTCCTTTTCCTTCNTCNGATTCAACACCTATCTTACCCTTGCTGGCATCTGCAATGGCTTTACATATAGATAGTCCTATGCCTGTTCCCTGTGTAAAGGTATCAAGTTTAAAGAATCTATTAAATACTTGATCTACTTTATCTTTCGGAATACCATTACCTGTATCTTCACAGAATATGTACAGACCATCGTTATATAGTTTATATCCGACTCTTATATGCCCTTGGTTCGTGTGTTTGATAGAGTTTGTTACGAAATTGGTAATAACCTGTTTTATACGGTCTATATCTATAAGTGTCATGTATTTATCGCACGGATTGTCGATAATAAACTCTATATCAGCATTATTAACTCCTCCTTTCAGTGACATGCAGATATCGTTAAATTCTTTAGAGAAATCAACTTCTTTCGGTTTCATGACTAGTCCGTTGCTGTCCATATCGCTTAGGTCAAGAATATCATTGATAAGTCTTATAAGCATCTCGCAATTATTGCGTATGATTCTTGATAATTCCTTCTTTTCTTCGTCTCCTACTTCTGCCATTAATTCAGAAAAACCGAGAATCGAATTAAGTGGTGTACGTATTTCATGACTCATATTTGCCATGAAGGTACTTTTGAGATTTCCTGAGTCTTTTGCCAGTTCTGCTTCTATCTTCAGTTGAGCCTCCAATGTCATTAAGTCTGTGACATTACGTGAAAGACCGAAATAATTTTCTTTTTCACCTTTTTCGTTGAAGACAGGGATACCTGTCATCGCCATCCATGCATCGGTTGGACTAAAGACATTATATTTCACGTGAACAAGACAACTTACNGGGTCTTTGGAATCGTTAAATAGGTTCTCGATCATATTATCCCAACTAGCCCTNGTGTCATCGCTACACAGATTTCCGAATTCTTCTAGTGTATAGCCTAAGATGTCGTGCTCTAAATCTTTTGTGACGTAATATCTCGTCTTCGTTTCGTCAAGATGCCAACATGTAAGATTTCCGCTTTCAAGAATATGTTTGAAATCTTGTATATATTCATCTATTTGTTTTTGTTCTTTTAGAATGTCTTTCTTAAGCTTCTTCCCTTCTTGTAGGATATTACGCTCTTCTGTTTTATCAAGAGCGCCTAAATGTAAAAAGATTATCTTCCCTTCGTCGTCTGTCGCTGCACTATACCTTATTTCGTAATAACTTTTTTCTCCTGTTATTTCATTCGTATATCTGCAGCAAGTGAACAAACTTTCCGTTTCACCTCTTCTCACACTATAACTGAAAGGGGCAATATCGTAAATATTAACGTTTTCAAGCTTTCCAGTTAAATTTAAATTTTGTGCAACCTTCTTCATAGAGTTGTTGTACTCAATCATGTTGCCTTTCTCATCGAAAAATGCCTGGGCTACAACGGAATTCTCAAATATCTGTTTGTAAATATGGGTGTAATTATCTATTTCGGCAAATTCTTTTACTTGTTTAGTGACATCAGAGAATGAGTTGTAAATGTATCTGGCCTTTTTGTTCTTTTCTCTTTTTATTACACAATACATTTTTATTTCTCTCCAGTCAGGATTGTTCATATCACCTGTGATATTCCATTTGATACGTCTTTGTACATTATCTTTTAATCCATTCTCAAGGTCTTCAAGGTCTGTATTGAGGATATTCATATATGTTTCATCCATATATCTGTTCAAGTCAGACAGTTTTATATCCTCATGAAGGAATTCTCCATAAAGATTGGATAATGTCATTTTCTTTTTGTCAAAGACAGTTATGAAATTATCTTTATTTACGTCTTTTATTTCCTTAAGTATTTCTTCTATTAGTATTTTCTTCTTTTTATTTCGTCTAAACATCAAGATGATGGTATAGATGAGTACAAGAAGTATCGTAGATAGTATTATTATGCTGACGAGATTTAAATCGATTTGTTTCTCATCNTCTATTTTGTTTGATAGCCATTTCTTTCTTAAATCCTTGATTGTACCATTTTCTACGAGCCTTGTATACTCATCACTTATGACATCCAACAACTGACGATCGTAACACAATATGCGCATTTCGGGTAAGTTGCAATTAATATGCGTTATTTGCAGTCCTAATTCCTGAGGGTTAGTCATCAAATGTCGTAGAGGCATTTCACCCCAGATAAAGGCATCATATTTTTTATCTATTACACCATTAATGGCCTCAAGAGGCATCGTCTTGGTCATACTTTCTCGCCACAGTCCATTTTTCTCCAAATAGATACATGCATAATCGCAGGTCTTCAATGCTATTCTCATAGAACTGTCTATGTCTTCAAAGTTATTTATGGATTTNTCTCCAATCCTCTGAACAATAGCTAAAGGATAGTAATTCACGACTTCTTTTCCTANGTAGCAATCTTCAACGTCATAAAAAGCATCTGCCACGTCGGCGATAATATCTGTCTCGTGATTTTTAAACATCTTGAAGACCTCCGGCCAGGAACTAAGCCGTACAGAATAATTTATTTTTAGATTATCAAGAAGCGTGTGAAGTATTTCAACGGTGATACCGGTAGGGTTNCCATCATCTGAAAGGAAAGTATATGGCGCAAACTCCCAATCCTCCATAATGCGNACGGGACGCTCTTCCGTATATCGTTGTCTAACGGAATCTAGTTTACTCATTGCTGCAGGGCAAATGCAGCAATGTGCAAATAGTAAAATACCACATATAATTAATCGTCTAATCATCTGACAAATTATATCTTCTTTATTTCAGCGGCTTTCACAGGGAAAGAGACCCACGCTAAAGTGCCCTTTCCNGGAATCGATTCTATACCGATTTTCCCGTTTAGCAATTCTGTAAGAGCCTTGCATATCGACAATCCCAATCCACTACCGTTACTGTCACTCGTTTTATAGAAACGTTCAAATATTTTTTCGGGTTTCTCACTGTTTATACCAATACCAGTGTCTTCAACAATGACCGATAGATTCTCACCATAATATTCACATGAAACTTTTACTGTTCCAGCTATCGTGAAATGAGCCGCATTGGATATAAGGTTGTCGATAATAATTTCTGTCATATCCTTGTCGATATCAACGGTTATGTGTTTGAAAGGATTTATCTTTACAAACTTAACCCCTTGATGTTGATGCTTCTCCCATGAAGCTTTGCAAACTTTATTGAAGAAAGACGCAAAGTCGGTTAACTGCAAGTTGGGTTTTTCCATATTTGTATCTATTCTTGACAGATACAGTGAATTACTAATAAGCGAGAGTAGGTTAGACGTACTGTTCCTTATGTTTTCAATAAAGAAATTCTTGTCTGTATCATCGACATCGTCATTGGTAAGCAGTTCTGCAAATCCAACAATAGTATTTAGAGGGGTACGTATTTCGTAACTCATGTTTCGTAGGAATGCACTCTTTATCATTTCTGTTTCAAGAGCCTTCTTACGTTCCTGTTCCAATTGCATATTTGCCCATACCGTCTTTGTGGAATTAGTATAAGTACCTACGTATTTTATAATAGCACCATTCTCATCCTTTTTGGGTAATACCGTGAAAGTGAGATATAAATCATTTCCTTTTCTTGATTTTATGGTTGTTCTGATTGTCTGTGTAAACGTAATGTCTTCCTTTTGGTCTAAGAGTGACAGAATGTTTACTGTTGCATCATACGAATCGTTGTGTACACTTGATACACATTCTAATTCAGTATATGTAACTGCAGGATTTCGCTTATTGTCGAATGAAGTAAACATTCTCTTGTCTGGGTCATATTCAAAAAGACTTAACTTTCCGCTGGTAAGGGCGTAAGATATTCTTTCCAGGAGTTGGTTCTTATTTTTATTGGCTTCTTTCAATATCTTTACATCCTGATTTGATTGCTTGAATGCCTTAATTTCCGCTGTACAGTCGATGCCTCTTCCACAAATATAGATAAGTTTACCGTCGTTATCGCAGATAGGGATAAATGAACTTTTATAGTATATACCATCTTTCCATGTTATTGCAGGTAAGAGGTTTACATAGTTTTTATCCATAAAATAGAAGAAATCGGAATTTTTGGCATTATCCTTGCAAGAGCGATTTAGATTTTCCTGGAAAAATTTTCTAGAATGCCTGTTCATCTTCACAAGTTTTCCTTCAGGAGTAAAGAGTATGAGGTCAACCATTCCTTCATCAAAAACCGTTTTATATCCTTCCAGGGCAATCTTCTTACTCTTAAATACTTCGTTTTCCTTTTGACTATCCAGTAACCATTTGTTATCTTTGTTTGCAAAAACAGACAATTTTACAAGATTCTTGTTATACAAGTACTGTTTTCTTATACGTCTGGATGATCTTAATAAGAATGCTAAAAATAAGGCAGCGACAATACATCCTATGAGTAGCGCATCTCGTAAATAATTTATCCAGGAATTATTTTGGATATCATTTTTCTTGTTCCATTTTGATACGATTCCTCCAATCTTTCCGTTTTTTGATAGAATTTCAATAACGCTGTCTAATTTTTGTGATAAAATCTTGTCATGACAAACCAAATATAGTTCGTTTGAAGGTGCATTAATGTCGGTAAAGTCAATGTTCTCAAGAGAGTACTTTTTCTTTAAACCTAATATCCGACTTTCTTCGACGAGTATTTGTCCCTTTCCATTAATACTTATGTTTTGGATACACTCTTTGATATCATCTACCGGAATGATTTTTTTCTGCCATTCTCGACTCCTGAGACTGTTGAATATAAAGCTGTTACATCTAGCGTATACGCTGTCCTTACAGATATCGATATACCTTTCAATATGAGGTTGTCCTTTTACATAGCCCAACACTACAGGTGCATAGAACAACATTTTTTTCGAATAGTAGACAGAATCTCCAAATACATATCTGTTGCCAATAGAAATGTCTGCATCGCCATTGTATAAGTCTCTGACGCAATCTTCAACTCCTTCCAACTTGATTGTACAATAGATGCCGGCTTTATCACAGATTGCTTTTATCAGATCTATCCTCATACCGGCAGGTTCTCCACTTATATTCTTATAACTGAAAGGAAAGTCATCCCAATACGTACAAAATACAACACTGTCCTTTTTTTGAGCAGCACACAACTCTTGTACCCCTGATATCAAAAGCACAAGAATTATGAATATAACTATATATGGAGCCTTTTTGTATTTTAGCATCATCGAAGTGCAAATTTAAGAAAAAATACCTACTTATTGTTGTATTCGTGGGAAAAAAATGGATTTTCGTAGATTTTTTTTTGTTTCTATCTGGAAAAATAAATACATTTGCAATGTCAAAAAAGAGACTAGATATTGAAGTCGTGATGAATTTAAACGTTTTAAATAAATTTGAGCCGATAACATTAGACGAGATGAGTGGCATACGTCTTATGAATCGAACGGATACTAAATTCGTTACAACTTTGGATAAACTCTTGACGTTGCTTAACATGGCGCAACAGGACTACTATGTACAGGATATGTCCGGAAACCGGTGTATACCATACTACACCATGTATTTTGATACACCAGAACGTATAATGTATAAGATGCATCATCGCGGACATGTGGGTCGTCAGAAAGTAAGAATACGGTCGTATGTAAATTCACATCTCAGCTTCTTAGAAGTTAAGACTAAGGATAATCACGGTAGAACAAAAAAGAAACGTATAGAGATAAGCTCTTTTGATCCACGAAATCCTGATTATGATATTCGTTTTCATAACCAAGATGAGACGTCACTAGAGCATGGACGATTTCTGTCGAAATATTTGTTTTTAGATCCAGAATCGCTCGAAGAGACGTTGGAAAATAATTTCAATAGGATAACTCTCGTTAATAAAGCGAAGACGGAACGTCTTACAATAGATGTAAACTTAAAATTCCATAATTTGTCTACAGATAGGAATTATTCTTTGGATAGGCTGGTTATAATAGAATTGAAACGCGATGGGTTACAAAAATCACCTATCTTGGGATTGTTAAATCAATTAAGAATTAAGCCGATGGGATTTTCTAAATATTGTATGGGATCTGCGCTTACTTCTGACGGAGATTTACCCTTAAACAATTTTAAATTGAGATTGAGAGCTGTTAGAAAAATATTAAATGCTTGAACATTATGAATATATTTTTGTCTGATTTTAGTTACCTTGCCAGTGATTCGCTTGCCTTGATATCACCTGCCTTTGTAGCAATGTTAGGTCGTTTGCTCATAAATATTATAGTTTTGGGTGTTCTCGTACATTTTCTGTATTATCCTAAAAGTAAACGCAGAGATTTTTATTTCACGTTTATGCTTGTGGGTATAGCTATTTTCTTTCTTATTTTCTTCATGATGTTTGTGCTGGAAGATTTGAAGGGTAAGACATCCATTGGTATAGGTATAGGACTCTTTGGTATATTCTCTATTATGAGATATCGTACGGATACGATGCCTGTCAGAGAAATGACATACCTTTTCATGATTATCTGTCTTTCGGTAATAAATGCTTTGGGCGTGTCAATTACGATTCTAGAACTCGCGATAGTAAACCTTGCTGTTATCTTGGCTACATGGTACTGCGAACAGTATTTCTTTCAGGAGAATATTCGTCAGAAACTGATAAAGTATGACAGGGTGGAACTTATAAAACCGGAGAATAGAGAGAAGTTAGAAGCTGATCTTTTACAACGTACGGGACTCAATATTACTAAGATTGAGATTGGAGGAATAGATTTTTTAAAGGATACTGTAATACTTAGAGTATCATATATACCTCAGGAAGAGCATACTGTTAGTAATTCTGTAGACTCACAATTTGAAATAAAGAAAGAACAATGGAAAGAAATGTGATTATTGCGGCGCTATTGTTGTTGACAATGGCAATGCCGGTATCGGCAGAGACGGATTCGGGCTTGTGGCTCGACGCAGGCGGTAGTGCGAAGGTTACCAATCGCCTAAATCTAAATTTTGGTGGTGAATTTCGAACACGTAATAATTTCAAAACGGTAGAACGTTTTGGCGTGGATGTAGGTGCAAGTTATAAGATATTGGATCACTTGAAAGCTTCTGCAGGTTATGTTATGTTAATAAATAATTTCAAGGAGAAGGAAAATACGAAAAAAAATAAATACATGCCTTCATATTATGGTCTACGTCACCGTTTCTATGTGGCATTACAAGGTGATGTAGATGCAGGTAACTTCAACTTCGCATTGCGACAGAAATGGCAGTATACATACAGACCAGAATCTGCAGATAGAATATATGACGCAGATGATGACGAATGGTCTCCTAGAAAAGGCAAGGCAGAACACATGCTTAGAACTCGTCTGAAGGTAGAATATGATATAAATAATTGTCCCGTAACTCCTTATCTATACGGAGAGTTATATTACAATGGTAAGGGAATGGATAAATATCGTGGCTTCCTCGGGGCAGAATGGAAGATAAATAAACAGCATGCGATAGATTTTGGCGCATTATACCAACACTACGTTTCTACATCTAAATATGATACAGTAGATAATTTTATCGCAGCAAGTATAAGTTATAAATTTAAGTTTTGAAAAACTGGTTTAGTCACCAGAGATGTAATTATTTTTTCATACCGTGTTTTGAGGAGGAGTTGTCGCGATGATGGCTCCTCCTTTATTATGGTATTCTTCCTATTTGCATTCTTTCTCTTATTCGATGTCTTTATGACAATCAAAATGATTATTTTTTCGTTTGACTGCCACAAAATCATTTTTTTTATGTAATTTTGCACTTAGGGAAGATTTTATGCAAGGTAATCTGTTGTATAAATGTTCATATAACACGGTTATGAGTTATACAAAGTGTAATCATGAAAGAAATTAGATGGGGATTTATCGGTTGCGGCGAGGTTACGGAAAAGAAGAGCGGTCCAGCCTTCAGTGAAGTCGAAGGCTCAAGTGTCGTAGCAGTGATGAGTCGTCATGAAGCGAATGCTCGCTCATACGCTGAACGTCACGGTATTGCGAGATGGTATACAAACCCGCAGGAGATAATCGATTCTCCAGAGACAAATGCAATATATATAGCAACACCTCCGTCTTCACATGCAACATTCGCAATAATGGCCATGAAAGCAGGTAAACCTGTGTATGTAGAGAAACCTCTTGCAGCCAGTTATGAAGATTGTGCTCGTATAAACATGGTGAGTGAGAAGACCGGGGTTCCGTGTTTCGTTGCGTATTATAGAAGGTATTTGCCATATTTCAAGAAGGTAAAACAGTTAATACAAGAAGGTTATATAGGGAAAATACAGACAGTGCAACTTCGTTTTTCCGTACCTCCGAGAGACCTAGATAGTAAGGGGAGTGCCCAACAACCGTGGCGACTACAACCAGATATCTCGGGCGGAGGATATTTTTATGATTTGGCACCTCATCAACTCGATATATTACAAGAATTTTTTGGNGTAATAATTCAGGCAGAAGGGATGTGCGCGAATAGAGGTGGACTATATGACACTGAAGACACGGTCAGTGCCTGTTTCAGATTTGAATCGGGTATCGTGGGAAGCGGTTCGTGGAGCTTTGTNGGTCATGAGAGTGCAAAGGAAGATAACATAGAAGTAATAGGAGATAAAGGTACAATACAATTTTCTGTATACCAATACGATCCGATACGAGTTATTACGAGTGAAGGGAACAGGAGTCTAGTCATACCCAATCCTCCTTATGTACAACTGCCGATAATAAAATCCGTTATTGAGGATTTACAGGGAATCAGTACCTGTCATAGCACGTCAATATCTGCGACTCCCGTAAACTGGGTTATGGATAGGATACTTGGGAAATTTTAGTGGAGAAAATGAGAAAAGTTCTACTGATTATATCGTTGTTGATTTCTTTGACAGCAGATGTTGAAGCCGAAGGAAAACAGTCTTTTTTTAAAAGATTGTATAAATGGTATGCCGCAGTGGATACGAACTATGTAGTTCCGCAGAAATATCCTTTTACAGCCATGATGCAGGTTACAGAGAATTTTGATAANATATATATCAAGGATGATGTGGGACATAGTCTTCGTATGGCACCTAATAACAGTATAAAGGTGGGACCCTACTTCGGATATGATTTTTTGTTTGTAGGATATCAGTTTAGTCCTTTTGAACGATATAAGCGTAATAATCAGGACTTGAACCTGAATTTTTATATTGCGGTGGGAGGTATTGACTTGTATTGGAAAAGGAATAGTAACAGGTTCCGTTTTCAAGGATTAAANATGAACGGACANGATGTGGATAATCTTAATGGACAGTATTTTGATGGTTTAAACCANAGTACATACGGATTAAATTTNTATTATCTGTTTAATCATAAGAAATATTCTCATCGAGTGACCTATGCGCAGGTTACTCAACAGAAACGTAGTGCGGGTTCCTTTTCTCTTGGACTAGGGTATAATATNCAGGAAGCAGATCTGGATTATGATAAGCTGTATTCACAAATGAGAGAATCAGGTGTGCCTCCAGAATATATGGCTGATACCACGAGACATAAATTTAATCTCAAATATCATTATCTAAGCGTTCAGGGAGGTTATGGCTACAACTTTGTCTTGCGAGAGAATCTGGTTTTTAATGCAACGGGACAATTGGCCTTGGGTTATATACATTATCTGCGTATGAATGTTAACAGCAGTGATGATTATTTGGATAACCTGAATCTNGACGGTATAAAGAAATTTAAATTCGATGGAACGATAAGATTAGGACTCGCTTGGTGTACGCAAAAATATTTCATAGGTTCTTCGGCCGTCTTTAGGTGTTATACCTTCGATATAAGTTCCTTTAATATGAATAATTACTATACAACAGTCAATATTTATGCGGGAATACATTTTTAAAAGACATATCTTAAATTTATGGAAGTATAAGGTACCAACGCTCTTNTTGGTCTTTATGAGCATGCAAGCAACCTCTTGCAACGGAATGAAGTCTTCCNAAAGTAACGATACCGTACAGGTTTCCGTGGATACAATAAAAGAGCAAGAATTGCCAAAGCCCCTAGAGAATATAGAGTATGTATGTTCATCGACAGATTCTACCAAAATCATTACGTTGCTTGAAGGTGCGATTCAAGACAGACCGCAAAATCTGATGATTTATTTTGCGAGGAAATTGCTTGGAATACCTTACGTGGCGCATACTTTAGAGGTTACAGACAAAGAACAACTTGTTGTTAATTTACATGAGCTAGATTGTACGACCTACGTAGAAAGTTGCGTTGCCTTGTCTATTTGTGCTTCGCAAAACAAAACAGATTTCTATAGTTATGTGGATGTGTTGAGACAATTGCGATANCATAANGGCAAAATCGTTGATTATTCTTCNCGTCTACATTATTTTACNGANTGGATAGAAGAAAATACAAANAACGGTTTTGTTACGGAGGTACAGGANGATAAAGCTCCTTTTACGGCAATACAGACGATNGATGCCACGTTTATGACNAGNAATCCACAGTATTACGTACATCTCAAGGATAATCCTGAGATGATAGAGAAAATTAGAAGCAACGAAGATTTAATAAATGGGAAAAAATATAGATATATCCCAAAGTCATCTCTAAGAAAACGTAAGAAATTGCAGTCNGTTGTAAATGATGGTGATATAATAGCAATATTAACAAGTAAAAAAGGACTGGATACTTCGCATCTTGGTATTGCNGTNTGGCATGATGACGGTCTACACNTACTTAATGCNTCATCGTTGAAGAGAAATCAGAAAACGGTAGAAGAAAATCAGTTNTTCTACTCGTATATGGATGCGAACAAATCAAATATAGGTATTAGAGTTATCAGACTCAATAAACCTTTCTTACAAATAAACAATTGATAATGGAAAAAGANATACTNTTGGANCTTAATGACAGTCAGAGAGAGGCTGTAGTGTATTGTGATGGTCCATCTCTTGTTATAGCAGGTGCCGGTTCAGGTAAGACGAGGGTATTAACNTATAAGATAGCTTATTTACTCCAAAAAGGAATGANCCCTTGGAATATNATGGCTTTAACCTTTACGAANAAAGCTGCCCGCGTTATGAAAGAACGTATATCCGCTTTGGTGGGAGATGAACTCGCTATGGGATTGAAAATGGGCACTTTTCACTCTATCTTTTCNAGAATTCTGCGAAGAGAAGCACAGAATATAGGGTANACCAGNAATTANACTATNTACGANGAAACNGATACCAGATCCCTGTTGAAATCTATNATAAAGGAGTTGGAGCTTGACGACAAGGTGTATAAACCAGCTGCGGTAAGCTCACGNATATCTATGGCCAAGAACAATCTGATTNTAGCCTCCGATTATGGTCGTCATGTGGATCTTATAGAACGTGACAAGAGTCAGAAAATGCACGCGATATCGCATATATATGAAATCTACCAACAGAGACTTAAGGAATCGGATGCTATGGATTTCGATGACATCTTAGTTAANACCTTTCTTCTTTTTCAGGATTATGAAATTANAAGGAAAAGATACGTAGAACAGATACAATACGTACTCGTGGATGAGTATCAAGATACAAACAAGGTACAGCAACAGATTCTGTGGCAACTGACTAAGGAAAGNCAAAAGGTCTGTGTGGTAGGAGATGATGCACAAAGTATATACGCTTTCNGAGGAGCAAACATCGATAACATACTGTCTTTTACAAGTCAATATGANAATGCAAAAATGTTTAAGCTCGAACAGAACTATCGAAGTACACAGAACATAGTTGCCGCAGCCAATTCACTGATTAANCATAACAGCCGTCAGATNTCGAAAGATGTTTTCAGCAAGAATTCTGTTGGAGAAAANATGCCAATGCGTATGCTCGTCAGTGACAGAGAAGAAACGAATGTAGTATGCAACGATATTGAGAAATTTGTTAANAAGCAGAATTACAAATGGAGTGACTGCGCTATCCTTTATAGAACAAATGCNCAAAGTCGTGTTTTTGAGGAGGAGATGATTAAACGTAATATNCCTTATCGTGTATATGGAGGTATGAGCTTCTATCAGCGAAAGGAAATAAAAGATATTCTGGCTTATTTCAGACTTGTCACAAACCCAAATGACGAGGAGGCTTTTAAAAGAATAATTAACTATCCTACAAGAGGAATAGGTGCAACGACACTGCAAAAGATCATGAGTTGCGCTAGGGATAATGCTACTAGTTTGTGGAATATAATAAGTCACCCAGATAAGTACGGATTCTCAGTGACTAGTGGAACGCAGACTAAACTAGATAATTTTCGTGTTATGATAGAATCCTTCCGAGANAAGCNNNCATTNGATGCNCTTTCNTTAGGACAGATAATTATAAAGGACTCAGGNTTNTCTGATGATTTGTATGCNGATAAGAGTGTNGAAGGTCTCGGAAANCAAGAGAATATGGAGGANTTTNTCTCTGGNATAGCNGATTTTGTCAATGACCGTAAGGAAGAAGACAGAGAAAGCGAGANNACGTTGAGGGATTATCTTCAGGAAATATCGCTTATTACGGATCTCGACAGCGACGATAATGCAGGTACGAATCGTGTAAGTCTGATGACTGTTCATAGTGCTAAGGGATTGGAATTCCCGATAGTATTTATAGTCGGCTTAGAAGAAAATATTTTTCCATCACAAATGTGTACAAATAATGTTAGGGAACTGGAAGAGGAACGTCGCCTTCTTTATGTTGCCATAACACGTGCAGAAGAACATTGTCTATTGTCTTGTGCACAAAACAGATTTCGTTATGGAAAATTAGAATTCTTTGATCCTTCACGATTTATAAGAGATTTAGACCCTGAATTACTGTCTCTACAAGGCGGATTCATGAAGAAAGGTTTAAGAGATACGATGGATTTCGGCAGTATGGGAGGTTTTGGTAGCGACAGACACCCAGGATATGGCAGAAATGTACAAAACCAACACCCTGTAGGATTCCAGTTTATGGCNGACAAAAAGGAAAGGATTACTTCTCGTGGTGATGATTATTCTAGTAGACGTTCTTCTATATCAAATGAAATAGAGCGAGAATATGGTAATAAATTGAGACTAAAGTCGGTCAGAGAAAAAATGAAGGATAAAGGCTTTAAGACATTAGGATCAGCGAAGTTAACAACAACGTCAAAAAGTGATTCTTCATTGGTAGANACCATACATAATGGAAGTATAATACGTCATGAACGCTTTGGCATAGGCACGATTGTTGCTCTTGAAGGAACAGGTGAAAACAAAAAGGCAACGGTGATGTTTTCCAATGTCGGACAAAAACAATTACTTCTTAAATTTGCACGTTTTGAAATAGTAAAATAAGAAAAGATATTTACACTATGATACAGATTATTAAACATTTTACCGACAATGACGCTTATACCTTTAGCTGTCAATATTATGTTCTCCANAAGTATCCAAGAGCTGAAGTAGAGTACACTTTCTTTGACAGAAATAAAACCGTATATCCTAAAGGATTTGCAGATTTGGTTAATGAGCAAGTAAGCATGATGCCTCAAGTGATGATAACTCATGATGANATAGAGTTCATGCAGAGAAAAATGTATTATTTNCCTCAATGGTATTTTACCTTCCTTAGAGGCTANCGCTTTAATCCGCATGAGGTNTCTGTCGGTCAGGATGCNGAGGGNCANCTNAATATTNNNGTTCGTGGTAAATGGTATTCTGCCATAATGTGGGAAATGCCNCTTCTTTCNATCATCTCGGAACTGATGCATAACATAAATGGCGATCTCGANCGTTATGATGTTTCCGTNGAACAAAGAAGGGCAAAAGAAAAAGCGTATGAGTTTCTAAGAGCAGGTATCATACTTAGTGATATGGGTACCCGTAGACGTATATCNTTCGATCATCAAGATATGGTTATNAAGACAATGAAAGATGTCTACAACCAAGGAACATACACAGATTCTGAAGGAAAGAAACAGAAATGGCCTGGTAGGTTTACGGGAACCAGCAACGTATACTTTGCTATGAAATACGACCTTACTCCGATAGGGACAATGAGTCACCAAATTATTGAATTTGAAGAAAATGTTAGTGGTGTCTTCGAGTGTAACTTTAATGTGATGCGAAAATTTTCCGATGTATATGACGGAGATAATGGTACGTATTTNTATGACTGTTTTGGAGANAANGTNTTTTTTCAGCAATCTGTCAAAACGTATGGCGATGATGTTTACNGGTTTACGTGTCGATAGTGGAAATGAGGAAGAGCAGACTGAAAAGATAATAGAGAAATACAAATCTTTAGGTATCGATCCAAAGACGAAGCAAGTAATCTACTCCAACGGTCTAAACATAAAGAGGGCTATTGAGATACACCAATATGTGGCAGGTCGTGTGCAGGATAGTTTCGGCATCGGCACGTTCCTGACATGTGACGTAGAAAACGTTCAACCGATGAATATCGTTATCAAACTTACNCGATCGCGTATTACNGANANNCGTGAATGGCATGACTGCGTAAAGCTTTCCTGTGATTCTTCCAAGGCTGTGGGTAACCCTGAGAAATGCTCTTTCCTTATAAAACAAATAAACTAAATAATTTGTTCAATTAAAAAAGAAATATTACATTTGCAATTGGTTTTAATTAANCGTGATAATGGTTNTTAAGAAGTTAAAAGAATATATTAATTTTCTCTTTAAGCGTCTGTCTCTTGTTTCTTGTGATAATAGGGGCGTATGTGTCATTTTATGCGTGTTTCTTTTGTCTTTNTCCTTAGAAGTNATGTCGCAGTCTTCTTCGATTAAGATGCAACATAAGGTGAAGAAGAAGGAGACGATATTCGGTATAGCTAATGATAACGGACTTACTATCCAGGAGTTAATAGANGCCAATCCNAAGATGAAGGAGCCTGGTTATGAGTTGAAAAAAGGCGATATCCTGGATATTCCGTATTCCAAGGCAGAGAAGGAGCAGATGTCAGCTACCTCGAAGCAANCGAAAAATAGTACAGCTGATGCTCGAGTGACATCCGTGAGCTCAGACCCTCGCAAACGTGAAATCAGGATTGGAGTGATGCTGCCGTTGCACGATGTTGACGGTGACGGTTTGAGAATGACAGAATATTATCGTGGACTCCTTATGGCTTGTGATAGTATAAAGCGTCAGGGCGTGTCTGTGGATGTTCACGCCTGGAATGTTAATGCTGATGCAGATATATCACAATTTCTTAAGGATCCTGCTGCAGCTAAGTGCGATATAATATTTGGGCCATTGTACACGAAACAGGTAAAGGCCTTAGGTGATTTCGCTTTGCAGCACGATATAAAGGTTGTTATACCGTTCTCTATATCCAGCGATGAGGTTTTGCGTAACAGAAATATTTTTCAGGTATATCAGAACCCGGTAGATTTGAACAGTTTGATTATAGAGAAATTCATAGGTCTATTCTCCGATAGCCATATCGTATTTATCGATTGTAATGATGCTGAAAGTCAAAAATCTCTGTTTACTTTTACGCTACGTCGTGAGTTGGATAATAAGAATATAGAATATTCTATCACCAATCTAACGTCGGCAGAGGATGCTTTCGCAAAAGCTTTTAGCAAAAATAAGAGAAATGTAGTAGTTTTGAATACAGGCAAATCTCCTGAACTTAGAGTAGCAATAGCAAAGATTGACGGGGTGAGGAATAATACTCCGAATCTTCGTGTTTCTCTCTTTGGTTATACAGATTGGTTGATGTATACGAAATATAACTTGGAAAGCTTTTATAAGTATGATACTTATATACCATCGACGTTCTATTATTCTCCAACCTCCCCTCGTACGAAAAGGATAAACCAGCGATATAGATGGGCTTTTCATCAAGATATGATGAACGCTCTTCCTCGTTTTGCGATAACAGGATTTGATCAAGGCTTTTATTTCCTTAGAGGTTTACATCTTTATGGTAAGGAATTCTACGGAAATACGGGTATTGATGCGACAACGAGCATCCAAACTCCATATCATTTTAGTAGAAACTCAGGTGGCGGTTTGCAGAATAAGGCTTTTATGTTAGTACACTACAAACCTAATAGTACTATAGAAACCATCAACTACTGATTATCGCATGAGAAAATTATTAGTTTTTCTTGTAGCTTCGGTCGCTGCTATTTCTTCCAAAGCACAGATAGGCGAGCATCGTAATGTGGTAAGTCTTGGTGTAAACGGAGGTGTNGCATTGAGTAATGTNTCATTCGTAAACGAGGTNAAGCANGGNATGCATAGTGGTATGACCGGTGGCGTNACNCTTAAATANACATGCGAGAANTATTTTAAAACCATCTGNTCTTTGGTTGCAGAGGTTAACTANGCCAACATCGGNTGGAAAGAAAATATATTGGATAAAAATGATGAACAGGTGGTNACNAGTGANGGNGCGGCTTTATCGTATGTCCGTAATATGCACTATATCCAANTTCCNTTATTTGCAAACTTAGCGTGGGGAAAGGAAGAGAAAGGNTTACAGTTNTTCTTTCANATAGGTCCNCAGTTGGGATATTGCATAGGAGAGAGTTATTCAAGTAACTTTGTTAGTGGTGATTTAGGCTCCGGAAACATGACAGATNGANCGNTACTCAAACAGAGTAAGTCAGACGGTAGCTCAAGATACAATGGCAGTTGAGAAGNGATTTGACTATGGTATAGCTGGAGGTGTAGGTGTTCAGTTGTCATTGCCACATGTAGGCAGATTCCTTATAGAAGGTAGATATTACTATGGATTGGGAAATATTTATGGAGATACTCAACGAGACGCTTTTAAGCGATCTAATTTCGGTAATATCGTAATAAAGATGACTTATCTCTTTGATTTGATTAACAAAAAGAAATCAATATAANNTCTTACTCTTCGTTGTCATCATCTAATTTAGGTAAGGAATATTGTTTNTCTTCCTTNGCNCCCATTTTTACCATATCNTGNGCCGGNTTNATTAGGTTTTGNCTTCCTTCNCTAAACTTCTTTCTTGCATCNTCGTACACTTGTTGTACCTTTTCNATCTGACTTCCTATGTTTTCNAAACGTTTATTGAACTCNCCTACGCGTTTTAAGAAAGTCTCAGCAAGATCGTATATNTTTCTCTGATTGTCATTCTGTTGCTTCTGAGTCCANGCNAGTTGAATCATTCTCAGTACNGCAAATAAGTTCTGCTCACCAGTGATAAATACTTTCTTGTCAAANGCTTCTCTCCATAATGTTGTGGCATTGCTCAAGGCTAAGACAAGCGCAGATTCTATAGGGACAAACATAATAACGAAATCTAATGCTACNCNNGANTTATTCGCGTAACTGCTATAATCCTTTTTCGATAAGATGTCAGCTTGATTTTTTATACTTTGTATATGTTGTTTAAGAAACATTTCTTTTTCTTCTTCTGTCTCAGCATTAACATAGTTCGTGAATGCCGTTAATGATACTTTAGAGTCAATGATAACGTCTTTTCCGTCAGGGTAGTGGAGTATTACATCTGTTATCATACGCCCATTAGTATCCTCGTTTATTATAACCTTTCCGTTTTTGTCTTTTAGTGTTTCCTGTACNTCATATTCTATACCTTCTCTGAAGCCAAAGCGTTCCAATAGCTCAGAGAGCACCATCTCTCCGAAGTTACCTTGTACTTTTGTCTTACTATGTAACGCATTAGACAGCTTGTCTGCTTCTTTTCCGATATTTTGGGTACTTTCTAAGAGGTTCTTTATTTGTTCTTTTAGAGATGAGGTGTTTTCTGCATTTNTAATNTTNGAGTCATTAATAGCCACGCGCATCCTCTCCATGGTATCTTTTAACGGTGCTATTATCGTACCCATTTGTTGCTGATTACTTTCGTCTAATTGTCTACTACGTTTATTCAGTATGTCTTGTGTGAGGTTTGTTACACGTTCTTCCATCATTGCTAGTTGTTGTTTAAGTTGTTTCTCATGTCTTTCATTTTCCTCATTTTTCTCTTTTTCGTATCGTTCAACAAGTTCTTGCTGCTGTTCTTTGTATTTCTTGTTGTCTTCTTCGATCCTTTTGTTTAGAAGGGAGTTTTCTGTTGCCTTCGCAGAAAGATCGTTTGATAGGGAACGTATCTCATTAATTTTTTCTTGTATCTTCTTGTTAAGAATACAAAATATTACAGTGGCTCCGANTAAAAGTCCAATGAATAGGAAGAGAAAAGAGACTAAATTCATAATTCTAAATAAAACGTTTGTGCAAAGATACTAAATAAATATTTTCTAAACGAAAAAATGTAGAAATTGAAGATTTTTTTTATATTTGCAGATTGTTACGAATATTATGAATATGGAAAATGCATACGTAAAGCAATTCCCTGATGTTATGAAGGGGAAAAAGTTGATGTATATACATGGTTTCGCGTCATCGGCAAAGAGCGGTACCGTCGTAAAATTGAGTGAATTGTTGCCTAATACTACTGTCGTGGCACGTGACGTGCCGTTAGATCCTCATGCAGCCATGGATATGTTGCAGGAAATGACGGATAAAGAACAGCCTGATATTATTATGGGTACNTCGATGGGCGGAATGTACGCTGAAATGCTTTACGGTCACGACCGAATCCTTGTAAATCCTGCATTCCAGATGGGGGAAACGATGAAAGACCATGGTATGATAGGCAAGCAAACGTTTCAGAATCCGAGAGAAGATGGTATTCNGNAATTTATTGTAACCAAAGCTATGGTTAAGGAATACAAGGATATCACGGAAAAATGTTTTGCCAAGGTTACGGAAGAGGAACAGAGTAGGGTATGGGGTTTGTTCGGAGATGAAGATCCGTTAGTGCACACCCATGATTTGTTCGCCAATCATTATAGGAATGCAGTATGGTTCCATGGTGAACATCGTACAAACGATAAGATCCTTATAAATTCTGTTATACCCGTTATAAGATGGATTGATGATAAACAAGAAAACACTCAACGCCCTGTAGTACTAATAGGTATAGATGCCTTGAGAGGTAATAACGGCGAACAGGTATCCAGTGCAATAAAGGGATTACGGATGCTGATAGAACATTATAACGTTTATTATGTAGCATCATCACCTAATTATGACTCTTCGTATTATCAATCTGTGATTTCATGGTTGACAAACAATGTCGGTGTTCCGTCATATAATCACTTGTTATTTGTAAACGATCCATCTACATTGTTAGGCGATTATTTAATAGACAAAGGAAAAAAAGATGATAATTTCATGGGTACCTATCTGGAGTTGGGAAGTGATACCTTTAAGACATGGGAAGAACTAATCGAGTTTTTCGAGAGATTGGGTGGACAGTGATTTTTAGATAAAACAACTACTCCATCTGTTGTCACGCTTGTTTATTAAATCGAATCTGTATATAGCTTCATCGGCTTCACGTTCTCTAGGTGTATCATGGCTGAAGTGCTTGACATAGTCCCACGCGAAGCTTATGATGTATCGCCATTGACTTTTAAACGCCGCTCTATGTTGTATATGGACACATTCGTGTGACAGTTGTCGTAGCCAGATATATGAGTTGTTTCCTAAACGAGTGTTGTTGAAATAGATATTGCTCATGTATATGACTATATTGTCAATATCTTTCCCTGTAGTTATGGCAAATCCCGGGAGAACCCACCACGATCGACGAATGCGTATGTTTCTAACGCTCTCCTCTGGCGATAAGGATACCTCGCTCAAAAGTTTGATGGCAGGTTCCTTTAATTTATAAAACCGATGCCTTCCTTTATCTATTGGATAAACGATGGCATCGGGATATGTAAGATATTTCCTTCTCATCAATATTCAAGCATAGGAGGTAGTTCCTTTGCTTGGTCTATCATCTTTTGTATCTCTTTTACGCTGGGAACACGGTTACAAAGGTTCTTTTGTGCATTTACTTCCTCCAATTTAGGTTGCAGGTTCTCTGCTACTCTATGACGGAATTCTTTTACCGTATCAACACCCGCTGCTTCTAATAGTTCTGAGAACTGTGGACCAACGCCATCTATACGGAAAAGATCAGCGTGATTAGTCCATTTAAGTATAAGCTTACCGCTTATGCCCGTTTCTTTCTCAAGCGCATCTCTGCCGGATGGTTTCTTACATTTCTCTAATAATTCGCTAACTTTGGTGATACCAGCAGACTGTAACTTTTCTGCGTACACTTCACCGATTCCTTCGATGTCAATAATCTTGTAGTCCATAATTAATATTTGTTTAAGGTAAATAAATCTTGTGTTGCAAATATATGTTTTTTTTCTGATACATGCAATTTTTCCTTTAAAAAATCGTACTTTTGTACCGTCTTATAACAAAACAATGGTATTTAAGAGAAGAAGATGGAGTCCTATAAAGGGACAACCACTTACAGAATTGGATAAACAGGTGATGTATTGGGAGAACAAAGGCAAGCTTGTGCCTACACGTTCTCTTATAAAAACACCGGAACAGATAGAGGGTATCCGTAGGAGCGGGGTGGTAAACACCGGAGTACTCGACGAAGTAGAAAAGAATATTCATGCGGGAATGAGTACACTGGAAATAGATCAGATAGTGTACGATTATACCGTTTCACACGGAGCGATACCTGCGCCCTTGAATTATGAAGGATTCCCTAAAAGTGTTTGTACGAGCATTAATGAGGTTGTGTGTCACGGTATACCGAAAGAAGAGGATATCTTACAGGAAGGAGATATCATTAATGTTGACGTCTCAACAATCTTAGATGGCTATTTCAGCGATGCTTCGCGTATGTTTATAATCGGGAAGACAACCCCGGAAAAGGAGCAGTTGGTAAGAGTAACGAAAGAATGTCTCGAGATAGGTGCAGAGGCGGCGAAACCATTTGGTTTTGTGGGTGATATAGGACATGCCATCCAACAGCATGCCAAGAAATACCATTATGGAGTTGTTAGGGATTTGTGCGGTCATGGTGTCGGTCTGGAGTTCCATGAAGAACCAGATGTTATGCACTATGGAAAGAAAGGTGACGGTATGTTGTTAGTACCAGGTATGGTATTCACCATAGAACCGATGATAAACATGGGAACATGGGAAGTCTTTATCGATGCTGATGATCCATACGGATGGGAGGTCATCTCAGGTGATGAACAGCCTAGTGCACAGTGGGAACATACTTTTGTGATGACGGAACATGGTTTAGAAATACTAACGTATTGATATATGTCTAAAGAGAATATATATATATTAGGTATAGAAAGTAGTTGTGATGACACCTCTGCGGCTGTCTTACGTGATGGTGTCTTATTAAGTAATGTGACGGCTTCTCAGGCTGTGCATGAAGCATACGGAGGAGTCGTTCCGGAACTGGCATCGCGCGCCCATCAAGAGAATATCGTTCCTGTCGTTGACCAGGCTCTTAAGAAGGCTGGTGTGGATAAAGGACAACTTAGTGCTGTCGCATTTACAAGAGGACCAGGTTTGATGGGCTCTCTTTTGGTTGGAGTGAGTTTTGCCAAAGGCTTCGCCCGTTCCTTAGGAATTCCTTTGGTTGATGTTAATCATCTTCAAGGACATGTTATGGCCCATTTTATCAAAGAAAGTGACGATGATAGCAGTCAACCGCCATTGCCGTTCTTATGCTTACTCGTGAGCGGAGGTAATTCCCAGATTGTTAAGGTGAATGCATATAACGATATGGAGGTTCTTGGACAAACCATAGATGATGCAGCGGGTGAGGCAATAGACAAATGTTCTAAGGTAATGGGATTAGGTTATCCTGGAGGTCCTATCATAGACAGACTAGCTCGTCAAGGTAATCCAAAAGCATATTCCTTTTCGGAACCACATATCCCGGATTTGAACTATAGTTTTAGCGGATTGAAAACCTCGTTTTTATATTTCTTAAAAGACAGATTGAAGGAAGATCCTGATTTTATAGAACATCATAAAGAAGATTTGGCTGCGAGTCTTGAGTATACCATCGTTGACATACTCATGAAAAAGCTCAAATTGGCAGCGAAGCAGACAGGTATAAAACATGTTGCCGTTGCCGGAGGCGTAAGTGCCAACACAGGTTTACGTAACGCCTTTAATGACTATGCAAAACGTTTTGGATGGACTATATATATACCTAAGTTCAGTTACACAACGGATAATGCAGCAATGATAGGTATAACAGGGTATTACAAATTTTTGGATAAAGATTTTTGTTCAATAGACAAACCGGCTTTTTCAAAGGTCTCATTTAAGTGATAAATTTGATTTAGAGAAATAGATAACAAAAAGACATAATTATGGAATTAGAAAATAAGGTTATGAGTCGTGCGATCAACGACTGTCTGTATGAATCCGGTTTGACGTTGTCGACGGCAGAAAGTTGTACCGGCGGTAGAATCGCGGAGTCAGTTATGGCCACTCCTGGCAGTAGTGCATACTTCAAGGGAGGTGTAGTCGCATACACTGATGAAATAAAAGAGAGAATATTAGGTGTAGATCATCAGATAATAGAAAGTCATACCTCTGTTTCGGAAGAAGTAGCCAAGGAAATGGTTAAAGGTGTGATGAAGACCATGCAAACAGATTTTGCAATTGTTTCTACAGGCTATGCCGGTCCTGGAGGAGGAACTCCGGAGACGCCTGTCGGTACAATATGGATAGCATGTGGTGACAAAGATGAGATAATAACGCAGAAGTTGACACAAGATTTCGGTAGAGACATAAATATAGCCATTGCGACAAGCAAAGCTATGCAGATGTTCGTCCCATTTCTAAAAAGAAAGTTAAAAAAATAAAAAAACACATTTCTATTACGTTTAAAAGTAAAAAAGATTTTGATAAGACGTGAAAAATGTGTACCTTTGCACTCTGTTTGGAATAAGTAGTTAAAAAGACACAAAAAAGTAGGATAGAAATGTCGAAAATTTGTCAAATTACGGGAAAGAAAGCCATGATTGGCAATAATGTATCTCACTCAAAGCATCGTACAAAAAGAAGTTTTGATGTGAATCTTTTCTCAAAAAAATTCTACTATGTAGAGGAAGGTTGTTGGATACAGCTAAAAATTAGTGCAGCTGGTCTGCGTATGATAAATAAAGTCGGTCTCGATGCAGCTCTGAAGCAGGCTGTTGCTAAAGGATATGTAGCTTGGGAAGACATTAAAGTTATAGGAGACTAAACAGATGGCAAAGAAAGTAAAAGGTAATAGAGTGCAGGTTATCTTGGAGTGCACAGAGATGAAAGAGTCTGGTCTTCCAGGAACAAGCCGTTATGTTACGACAAAGAACAGAAAGAATACTCCTGAGCGTATGGAATTGAAAAAATACAATCCTATTCTCAAGAGAATGACAGTTCACAAAGAAATTAAATAATACTGAAATAAAATGGCAAAGAAAACCGTCGCTACCCTCCATGAAGGTTCAAAGGATGGTAGAGCTTATTCAAAAGTAATAAAAATGGTGAAGAGTCCTAAGACTGGTGCTTACATCTTTGATGAGAAGATGGTACCAAATGAAGCTGTAAAGGACTTCTTCAAGAACTAATTTGATACTAGTCGGGTAAAACCGAATTGAATCGAGTAGGAGGTAAACACTAATTGTAGGTGTTTATCTCCTATTTTCGTGTTTACCGACCTCTCACACCACCGTACAAGCGGTTCCGC